>Ga0247832_1002833_pt1 | contig 25406 bp, 24 predicted proteins | sample LaCruzMarch2015__10_FD_192407 | JGI IMG/M metagenome (GOLD analysis project Ga0247832, IMG submission 192407) | Freshwater microbial communities from meromictic Lake La Cruz, Castile-La Mancha, Spain - LaCruzMarch2015_4m | ecosystem: Environmental > Aquatic > Freshwater > Lake | place: Spain... | reverse complement strand
GCATGCTTGACTCCTAAGGTTTCAGCAATTCGTTTCTCAAATTCTTGAACAACAGGCCCATGGTTGGAAAGCCACCGGCGGTCCAATATATCATTGACCCGAGCAAGAAAAGATTCACGGTTCCCGAGGTTAGGACGCCCTACATGCAAGATATCACTCATAATATAATGATTTTGTTGTTTTAAGAATCCTAAAAAACCTTGTGGTCATCGCGCCCCTTGGTGATACGGGCTGGATTGCCGACTACAGTGACTCCACTTTGGAGGCTTTGGAAAACAGCTGCCCCCATAGCAATTATGACATCATCACCAATTGTTAATTTCTCCTTTATAGAGGAGTGCATTCCGGCAAATACACGATTTCCATAGGTTGATGAGCCACCCGGAGAACAATGCGTTGATAAAACGCAATGATCGCCAATCTTAGTATCATGCCCGATCAAACAGTAAGGTTGAATTAAACAATTTCTGCCTATACCCACATCCGCATGGATTGATGCAAACTCGCAAATTGTTGTTCCTTCGCCAATAGTCGCTGTTGCAGAAAAAACCACGCTCGGATCAATAATCGTTGTTAGAGAGATACCATTTTCAGTAAGTTTATTGAAAAGTTTCTCCCTCGATGAGGGTTCCCCGATTCCCACAACACACTCAAAAGTTTTTTTTAACTCCAATAGTGTTTCAAACCGTATGGATTTGGTCCCAAAAAAATCTCCTTCATTTCTAAAGTCATCAATAAAGACGATTTCCTCCCACCGGCTTGAATTTCTATTGCATCTTTGGGCCAACTCAAAAACCTCCTTACCCAATCCTCCCGAACCGTAAACGCCTAGCTTCATGATTTTATCTCGATGTTCGAATTACAAAAGCTTTCCACGCTGTCTGGCGGGATGATTTCATCGGCTTCCACGTTGGTTGTGATCTTTTTTCCAATGATTTTATGGATTTCGCAGGGTTCGATTCCGGTTCCGGGGCGCTTGGCGTCGAGGTCGTCAACTTGGAGCACATGTCCAGATTTGAGCGATTTTTTTGCAACGAGGCTTCGTCGCATTTTGGGGATTTGGTTGCGCTCCGCATCTGGCAAAATTCTTTCCGTGCCCCCCAATGAAGTATGGACTCTTTTGCAAGCATCGATCATATTTGCCATGCTGTTTGGTTCGCTTGCCATTTGGTTGTCCATGCCAATTTTGCTACTGTCTAATGTGAAATGTTTTTCTATCAAGCACGCGCCGAGGGCCGTGGCGGCCACGGGAATTTCGATCCCAATACTGTGGTCGGAGTATCCGATGGGGTAAATGGGAAACTCGCTACGCAGACCGAGTATATTATGCAGTCTTATGGCACTTGGTGCAACGGGATAAACGGAAACACAATGCAGAATGGCAATCTGCTTGTTTCCGGCTTCTTCGATTGTGCTTACAGCTCGAATGATTTCCTCCATGTTTCCCATCCCAGTGGATAGAACAAGCGGAACGCCCAAACTGCCAAGATAAGACAAGTAAGGGGTATTGTTTAATTCCATAGAAGCGATTTTAATGAATGGCACGTCGCATTTTTTTGCCAAAAATTCGGCCTCTTCGTTGGAATAAGGTGTGGATGAAAAGTCGATGCCAACCTGAGCGCAGTATTGTGCCAACTCGCAAAGTTGGTCAGGTCCAAATGAGAATTTTTTAACGATGCGTTTGGCGATGGGATTCTCCTTGTAGTGTGTTTTACAATACAGAGTTTCCTCGCTCCAGGATTGGAATTTCACGCAGTCGCATCCGCACTCCTTGGCTTTGTCGATCATGGAGTGGGCGATCCCCACATCCCCAAAGTGGCTGGTGTTGAGCTCGGCGATAAAATAAGGAGGAAGGTAGTCGCCGACTAGTCGGCCATTTCTGAGTCTAATGCTGGACATGATTTGGTATTATTGGTCGATCGGATCAATGATCATTTCGGATAGGAAAAGTTCCCTATGCAAAAAAGGAGCCTGGTCTTCGAGTGGGCGTCGAACGAAGCGTTTATCAACAAGACTCCTTGCGTGGCCAACCTCGATGTATTCTTGATCAACTCGGCCCATGATCTCGCAGATCACAGGAGCATTACGGCTAAAAACATCACCCAATCCTGATTTTAATTCTGCAGGACTTTCAATGCGAAAATATTCAAAATCATAGCAAGAAGCTACTTTTGAGAAATCCGGGCAGCTCACGCCATTTGCCGGATCGGTCCCAATGATGCGCTTTCTAAAGAGGTCGCGCTGCCGACGGCGAATGATTGAGTAGACATTGTTATTAACGACAAGGATCTTGATGGGGAGTTTGTGGTAGCGGATCGTTTCAAGTTCTTGGAGATTCATCATGATGGAGCCATCTCCAATTACGGCTACAATAGTCTGCGCCTTACCAAAATACGCCCCTATGGCAGCTGGCAGCGCAAACCCCATGGCCCCTTGAGAAAATGGGTGGATGCAGTTTACCCCATCAGTAAATCTAAGATTTGTTGGCAATATGACCTCAATCAAGCCGGAATCAGTTACAAGTGTCGAGGGGCGTGGAAGGAGTTCGGAAAGAACATCAGCCAACTCATAAAGGTCGGTCCTGTCCGCGCAACGAAACTCCGGCTCCACTTGAGAAAAAAGCCTTTTCCAGTGGATACACTTATTCAGCCACTCGGCATCTTTCTCCTGCACTCCTTGACTATTCAGGCTCTCTAAAAAATATCCTACATCCGATAGAACAAACTGATCTACGCGGACGGACTCTTTCTTGTGCTCCAAGTCGTCGGTGTCTACGACTATAATTTTTGCTTGGCGGGCAAATTTACAAAAGTCGGGTCCTGTTATTATCGAGGTAAGGCGGGAACCAAGGACTAAGAGACAATCGCAATTCTGAATGGTGAAGTTGCCCGCACGACTGCACCCCATAGATCCAACAGAACCAATAGAAATATTATGGCCGGCCCCAAAGACATCAGGGGCTGAAGCGTCAAAGGTTACGGGGATATGCCAATTTTCTGCAAACTTACGAAGTTCCACGTTAGCTATCGGCGTTTTAATCTCACTACCAATCAAAATCGCCGGCCGTTTAGCCTCAGCCAATACTTGCACCACTGCACTCACATCCTCAGCAGATGCCCGAGGCGTGGAATGGAAGGCGACTCCCCTAACGTGCGAAGCGGGATCGATTAGTGCACTTTGAAGATCTAAAGGAACATCGATCCAAACAGGGCCTTTGCGTCCAGAGCAAGCCAAAGCAAGAGCCTCATCCATTGCCGCAAAAATCTCTTCAGGCCGCTCGATCATTTTAGCGTATTTCGTAATCGACTCGACAATTTTAACGATGTCAGCTTCTTGCTGTCCATAACTACGAACGCCAATGCCCGTATGGCGACTCGTCTCGCGTAGTGTGTTTTGTCCAGAAATAAAAATGCAGGGCACGGCATCTTGCCATGCAGAGAGAACACCGGTGAGCGTATTTGTCGACGCACACCCTGTGGAGACAAGACAGGCCCCAAGGCCACCCGTCTGCTCGGCATAAGCAACCGCGGCAAAAGCAGAAGCTTGTTCGTGATGGTTACAAACCGATTGCAGTTTCTCATTTTTAGCCAGAGCATCTGTTAAAAATAAGGCACCTCGACCAGTAACTAAAAAAACATGACCTACACCTGCCTCTTCGAGACGGTGCATAATGTAATCAGCAACTCTCATCTAATAATCAGTCATAAAAGCTTCGGCTTGAATTGTTCTAAAATATCGGGAACGACAATTACAAAATCAGCGCTGCAAGCGAGTTCACCATCAACCTTGCCTAGTGACGAACCAACAGCTATACCACGCTTAAGCGAATGCAGATTGGCTTCAATGAGCAGAACATCACCAGGTTCTATTTTCTTTCGGAATTTGATATTGTTATAAGATGCAGCATTTGCTTTCATACCCATATACTGCTCCATGCATTGGAAAGTCATGAGCAGTGTTTGCGCTAGACATTCAATTTGAACAGTTCCCGGAACACTAGGCTCATCATCAAAATGCCCGGGCATAAACCACTCATTGTATGTAAAACACTTGCGGGCAATCGCCCGCTTGCCAGGGTCAATATCGAGAATCCGGTCAATAAGTAATACAGGATAGCGGTTGCGTTGAAATCTTAAGATTTCTTTTATGTTTAAAGATTGTATCCCGGATTTATCAGTCATTTATAATTTGGATGGCTAAATTTGGTCTTCGCAAATAGCAACCATGGCATTTGGCTTGAAACGATTCAAGATTTCAGGAATATCAACTACGAAATCAGCGCTGCAAGCAACTTCTGCGTCAACTGTGCTGCGAGCGGATCCGGTTGCAACACCCTCCTTGATCGAGTGTAATTCTGCTTCAACTAGCAAAACATCTCCTGGAATAATTTTACGCTTAAACTTAACATTATTAAAGGCTGCATCATTAACTTTGAGTCCCTTAAATTCATCAAGAGACTGAAAGGTCATCAAGAATGTTTGAACGAGGCATTCTAGTTGAAGGAAGCCTGGAACATTAGGCTCATCATCAAAGTGGCCAGGGATGAACATTTCATTGTATGTAAAGCATTTGATTCCAGTGGCTTTTTCACCAGGAACAATGGAAATGATTCTATCTAAAAATAAAAAGGGATAACGGTTTCGTTGATATTGAAGTATTTTTTTAATATCTAATCCAACGAGATTGATGTCTTTGCTCATAGCAAGTATCAAAAAATAAGCTTGTATTTGCTAAGTATTTCCTGACCGACTTCATAACTCGAAAACGCGATGATATCGTCGATATCCATCTCAATGGCGAATGACTCCTCCAGTGCAGCCATAAGAGCCATGTGACCAACGCTATCCCAAGTTTCAATCGCTTGGTATTTTAGTCCAGTAAGCTTATCAGCTTCGACCATGAAGGTATTAGTGAATGCGTTGTTATATTTTTCGAGGTTTGTCATTTGTTGTTTTTGTTTTTAAAAATTAAATTTTAGTTATTTAGAACTGGATGATTCTCGAGAGCATTCCTACCACATCGTAGCCATCCCAGATAACTCCGATCTCGAGGGCCTTGCCAACTGGAACCACGCGATCGATTCCAGTTAGTCCATTATCGCGGATGAAGTCAACAATTTTTTCTGTATCAAATCCAAAACATGTGAGGGTCTGGTAACGATCTCCGACAATTTCTGCCAGAGAGGAGTAGCTTTCAGCTGCATGCTCATAAAAAAAACCACACTTCCCCCTTTGATTTTCAATATTTTCCAGCAATTCACTGAGCCTCACCCTATAAACATGGTTGCCGTTTGAAGTAAATGAGTTTGCTTCGGAGAGATCAAGTGCAGTGCGGCAAAGGTGAACAAATTTATCTACAGCCTGAACGGGTTGGAGATCATATTTATCCTGCACAACGTTCGACACTGCACTCCAAAACCTTTCCATTGCCGGATCCACTTGCTCAGCATTTCCAACCCAAAAAACGAGGTGGGGTGAAGAGCATGCATTTTGATCCATGAGGTAGGCATCGTTGTAGAAACCATGAGCCAGTTCGGAAAGAGTTTTTTCGCTGCATTCCTGAACAGCTCCTGCATCGAGCAAGCAAAGTGAATACCTGTCGGCAAAAGTGATATCCACACAACGCGGCGGGCTTGGCATGGCACGCAACCGCGCGATCGTGCTGTCGCCCCCCCAGATGACACGGGCTTGGCAGCAAGCTGAAATGGCAGCAGTGGTTTCATCGTTGCGAGGGTAGCGGACGAATCGATTCATGGAAGCAACGTGCGCATGAGTCGATTGGCAAAAAAGTCGTGCGATCTCATCGCAAAGCATTTCGGACTGCGTAAACTTCGCTTTCGGCATGCGGACGATATTTGCATTTCCAGAAAGTAATCCGAAGGCAAAAGAAAACGCAAAATTCACTGGCACATTGGCTGGGGCAATATGAAGGGCCAGTCCTCTTCCCAGTCTCTTGAAACGAGCATCGAACTCACGCGACATACGAGCAAGATTGCCTGCTCGGCACCAGTAGGCGAAGGCGGCTATATCCGGAAATGCGCGACACTCCTGAGAGGAAAGCAGGTTTTTGGAGAGCTCAGACAAAAATGCCATAACTGGCTCGGAAAACGGAATCAGGGGTTTGGTGTTGAGAGTGCCCAAACTTTCTCCGACACGAATCTCGACTGAAATGTCAGGAATGGTTCTCATACGTGTCGCTGCACCCCCTTGTTTCCGCTTTTGCCACCCTACCGAGGATGGAGAAATATTTTCCAAATCTGCCGCAAGGGCAGTCGTCTTCACCATCGATCCTGCCCAAATCCTCGGTGAGAAGTGCGTGACCAGGGTAGCTGCGAGGAATCAAAGACAGAACCTCCACAAGACCGACCTGCCCGTGCGGAAGAGGTTCAAAATTCTTGGTGTCGCGGATCAAAACATCCGAGTAAACTGGGGCGTGCAGGTGCCCAGCCTCACACTCCAGATAAATAGAACCCGTTTGTTCCACCATGCCGTAGTAATTCACCACCCGCGGAATACCTGCGCGCTCAAGCATGGCAGTAGCAAATTCTTCTCTGCCCACCGCTTGATCTTGCAATTTTTTCCAACCCCCGCCGTGGAGGAGTATCCCTTGCTCTAAGGGAAGTCGGATTCCGCGATCTCGCAGCGCCAAATAAAAATGCTGCCAAATCATGAAGGTGAAACCAAAAAGAAAGATAGGCTGCCCGCTATGGCGCTCTAAAAAGCTCTTCACTGCCGGCAAATCGATCTCCATCTTATCATTAAGGACATAGGTCACATCCTGACCAAAGAAAGAAAAGCCGAGAATCCCAGCGCCGCGCGCGGAAAAGGACAGCCTGTCCTTGAGCACACTGGGACTATCGATAACCAACATCGGCACACGCTTCTTGCCGAGAACATCCCCCATGATCTTGGTTAAAATACGGCTTTGGAAGGATGCCGTTTCGCGGTCGAGGTAAATGCGCGAGACCTGCTGCCCAGTAGTGCCAGATGAGGTGAGCGTCTTAAAAACTAGCGACTTATCAATACTCGATAGTTGGAATTCTTTAAAAAGCCTTGCCGGAATAAAAGGCACTTTCTCCGGAGATTCGACAGGCAGTTGCGGGCAACCAATCAAATCCAAAATCCGCGCGTATTCAGGACATGCCGCCCGATGCCACTCGGTAAGATCAGATAGGCTCTTGGCAAGCAGACGGGATTTTTCCCCGGACCTGAGTGAGTAGGGAGCGTGATCCAACCAAGATGTCAAATCCGGAGGCGTCATGCTAGGCTTTCCGATGGAAGCGTTTCAAGCAGGCTATATTGAATTTTACCAGACTCACTGCGAGGAATTTCGCAGATTCCAAGGACACGAACAGCGCTCGGTGCGACTTTTAACTCGGCGACCAGTTTTTCTTTGATCTGTCGCCCCATCGCAAAATCTCCATTTGAAAGATAAAGATCGAGATGGTCATCGCACCCGGCACAGGCAACAGAGAATCCCGAGGTAGAAACAAGCTCTTCCACATCCTGGAGGTTAATTCGATGGCCAAATATTTTTAAGAATCGCTTCAAGCGACCTACGATATAGTAGTCTCCATCCGCATCTCTAAGGGCAAGGTCTCCAGTTTTTAAAATACCCTTGCACTCATCAGGTTTCGATAAATCCTGATACCCCTCGGCATACCCCATGAACACATTTCCCCCTTGGTAAACCAACTCCCCCTCAACTTCAGAACCTTCGACTCGCTGCCCCAATTCATCTTCCAACCAAAAATTCCCGCCCGGTATAGCTCGACCAATGCTTCCAGCCTTTTCCACGGCATTTTCAGGGTGCAGATAAGACATGCGAGCAGTGGCTTCAGCCTGACCATACATGGTAAAAAAACGCATTCCTCGACTCCTGCAATGCGTAGCAAACTCACGCGTCGAGTCAGGATTCATTCGCCCGCCTGCTTGAGTAAGTGTCCGCAAGCTAGGGAGATTCATTCTGGAGAATCGCAGCTTTTTCAGAATTTCGTAATGGTAGGGAACTCCGCTGAGACTTGTCGCACCGGTCGCTTGAAGAAAATCCCAAAAGCCGCGATTGAAGAATGTTTGATTCGTCAAGGCGATCGAAGCTCCATTAAGAATATGGCTATGGATGATTGATAACCCGTAGGTATAGCTTGGCGGCAAGGTCGTGATCGGCAACTCGTCCGGCGTAAGTTCCAAATACTGAGAAATGGCCATGGCATTGCTGATGAGATTCTCATGCGACAGGCGAACGAACTTCGGACTCCCTGTGCTTCCAGATGTGCTCAGGAGTAGTGCCAAGGAATTGTCAATGCTGTATTCTCTATCGTAACCAGAAGCCATCAGGGAATATCCACCAAAAGAAAGAACGGATCGACCTTCGGAAATCTCTGAGAGACGAGAATCCGGTAACCAAACAAAATCCGGCTGGTAGGCTTGAAGAAGCTTTTGGAGTTGAGCGACAGAAAGAGAGCTTCCAACAACCAGCGGAACGGCATCACAAGCCATTAAAGCCAAGTAGCCGAGCAAACTTGAAGACTCGTTGTCGCAAAAACATAAAACAAGCCGCCGGGATACTTCCCGAAAGCCGAGATGTTGACTCAAGTCCAAGGCACTACCATAGCTAATACTCCGACCATCATCACACCTGAACAATGAGAGCTCAGCGTGCTGAGCGATACAGTCTGCCAGCGCGGGATTTTTATGAGAGGAAAAGTTCAAAACTATCTTGGTGGGGAAAACCTAAATCTTAGCAAATAGCACTGTCTCTTCTGAATGAATCGTGAAGTGACGAAGATAGAATTTGTAACCCAAACCAAGGCTCTCGAGCCATTCAGGAATTTCCCAAAAATCATTGAGACTATGGTAAACGGTGATGGCCAATTTAGGCTTGAAGCGGCGGATTGTTTGCTCGGCACCTTTCAATGCGTTCAATTCAGCTCCCTCAATATCCATTTTGATGAAATCGACTTTTTCGATTTGCCCAGCTTCCACCAAGTGATCAATAGATTCCGTGCAAAATCTCATTTTATCATGGCTGGAGTCGTTGGGCCTGAGGCTCGTCCCGGGCCCGTTGGCATCAATGGCAATTTCGTTGCCCGCAGTTGACCATATCGGATTCTCAATCAAATTGACACGCCGCTTTAGTTCGGGATTCATATCCAAATTCCGATTGTAGATTTTTAAATTATCGGGAAGGAATTCAAATGAATATACTTTACCATTTGCTCCCACCTTATGGGCAAAGTAAAGCGCCGTATCTCCCCAGCATCCCCCGGCGTCAATCACATGATCGCCGGGTTCGCACTCGATAGCGCCGTTTGCGGTCTCACAACGATACTGCTGCTCAATAAAATCGATCAGAATCCCCATAGGCGAAAAATAAAACTCAATGGGATATCCAATTCTATCCAAGTTCATTTTAGAGAGCTTGAAATGCATGAAGCCAGTGGAAATTTCATCGCCCCCAACAACCAAAGACTCCGCAAGGCGAAGATTTTCCCAATGGGCAGGGTTATTTACCGCGAGCTTGATCTTCCGATAGCCTAATGTCCTGTAGGCAACAACTTCTATAAGAGTCTGCCGGGATTTCTCATCCGAAAGATTTTCAAATAAAGTCTGAAGATTTTGAAGATATGGAGCAATCGGATCAAAAGCTGCTATAAGATTGCGCCGAGCGGTTGATTCACGGATGAACCCAAGTTTTGAAAGACCACAGAGGATTTGCCTCGCAAAAGAAATCCCAAAGGTATACCGAGACTCAGGGCCAAAGCGATGCGCGTCATAGTTGTCTGTGTGGTAGCTGCCAAGGTTTGAGACAACTTTCTGAATGTAGGCACTTACAAATGTATTCATTATTGTTTTGACTTGAGAAAGTTGTGACCAGGTGGAAAAAAGAATTTAAACTGGAGGCAACTTTCTCATGTTTTAGTTAAAAAGGAAATCAGCTGCAGGCTTCCAACGCGCTGTCATGACATCTAGGCCGCATATTTCACGAAATGCCAACCTTCTGCCGGCTAACATTGAAGTGCGTGTATCCTTGCTCGAAATTTTTTTAAAAGCCTCTTTGAAGGCCTTGGGTTCAATACTTTCAACTGTCACAAAAGCACCATACTTTTTCGCGGTTTTCACCATTATGGAATCTGATGGCCCAATGATAATGGTAGGTATCGGTGCTCCAATGCAGTCAGAAAATTTTGTAGCTATATTGAAAAAACTCATGTTTTTCAATTCTTTTTTGAAACTAATGGGAAGAACCATGGCATCAAAATTTTTTGCAAATTTATTAATCTCATAAGCAGCAATTGGATTGTGAAGAAAAACACCCGGCAGATTGCGCAAAGAATCAGGAATTTGACCCAAGTTGCGTGTAAAAATATTTAGTTCAAATGTCTTATCAAGAATATGAGGCACAAGCCCCTCGATGGCATCATTCTGCCATCTACCAAGACTACCGAAGTAAACTAGACGGCACGGTCCTGTGGTGTTAAGATGGTCGAGCGGTTCATCTATCGGAAGCGATTCGCAAGGCGCATGCAAAATTTGCGAGTCAACCGAAAACTTGTCTTTGTAGAATTCTGCCATCGCTTCACTAATTACAAACACATATTTCGCATTTCGAAGATGCTCGCGCATGAGACGCGCGTCACCTCCAAAGTATTTCCATTCCCCATCGCGCCATTTCACCATGTGGTCATCCATAAGCCAAGTTATATACTCGAAATGGTATTTTTTCCAAAGCGCATTCAGAACAGTAGTGGCGTGTCGCGAATTTGGGGATGCTAGAATTTTTGAACCCGACATATTAAAAGAAAAGTTTTTTTCGATTTCTCTTGCAACATATTTTCGGTGTAAAGATTGCATTGCCTCGCATTGGGACAGATAAAACGCTAATCTGCACCCAAGCACTTTTCGAAGTTTGCACTCAATTTTCCAGTATTTGTAATAATAACTCGTTGCACCCTCATATTTAACATCTGGCTCAGACGGAAAACTAATCGTCTTAATAAAACAGGAGATTTTCTGAAAATCCTCCCCTAGAATTTTTTGAAGAGTTATCCCCCCGCCGAAAATTAGCGCTTGGGCATTCGGAATCTCATGGACCACTCGTTGAGCCACTTCGTAGAATCTATTAATCCCTTTATTTTGATCCGTGAGGGATGCCGCCCCAAAACCAAGAACAAAACCCTTTTTGGGAATTCCCAAAGTTTGTCGCGCCTCCTCGCGGGGGATTTGATTCAAATCCGCGAAATCAAAGCCCGGCGGAATAATTCTGTGCACTTTTCCCTTCGCCAGCGGAGCTTTTTCCACCAAGCGGAAAGTCGAGCAGCTATTAGCGACAAAGGCCACAGGGCGATTCGCCAGCGCAAGCGTTCGGCGTTGCAGTTCCTGCTTCGCCCAAATGTAATTAAATGGAAATTTGAGCAGCGGACAAACCCGACAACCTTTTTCAAATTCGCCACAGCCGAAATCGGTGAAGCATCCGCCCGCTAATGGACTCATATCGTGCACCGTCCAAACAATCGGTGTGGAAGCGGGTAGAGAAGTCGCGAAGCTCGGCAAGTCGAGCCATCGCCCCACCCAGTGCAAGTGACAAATATCGATTTTTTGAGCAGGACAAGGCGTTGCGCGGTGAAGCCTCAGCCGGGAATAATAAGACGGGGCTTTAGAAACTCGGACTCGATTTTCCAATGAATATCGGGCTCGCTCGAAAAACCGATCCTTTTCCGACGATGAAAAATCCCGTGCGAGAATTTTATCCAGGAGATGGGCCGCATCCCGGACATATCCCACGCTTTCTAGACCAAGAGCGAGAAGTGCCGTGTGCAATCGCTGCATTAAAACAGCAGCGCCACCAATACTGCTTGTATTGAAATGGGCGATTTTCAAACTTTCACCACTACCCTTTCATAACTGGCTTCAAATTTTTTGACAACTTCCGACCAAACAAACTTACAGGAAACCCTTCGGCATTCCTCACCGATTTGCGCTGCCAGTCGCGGATTTTGAATCAGATTGAGGATTTGCTCACTCAGTTCCTCGGCTTCCAACCGATTTTCATTTTTTGCGGGATTCGCTCGCCCAACAAGCAATCCTGCTTTACCGCCCTCCAGCAACTCTTCCAAAACGGAAAGCTTTCTCGCGATCACCGGCTTCGCATAGCGACCAGCCTCCATGTAGACAAGCCCGAAGGATTCGCCTTCGGAAGGCACGCACAGACAATCGCAAGCCGCCAAGGCATCGTGCTTGTTTTGCTCGTCAACAAATTCGAAATTCAAAATGCCTGGTTCCTCGACTTTTTTCACCCCCCCCGGTGGCCCCATGCACACCAAAGTAGCATCCGGTTGCTTTTGTTTGACCAGTGGGAAGGCCTGCGTGACATGACCATAGCCTTTATCCGCATCTCGCCTTCCGATATACAGAATCATCGGCCCTCGTATTTCATGCCGCGATCTAAACCCCTCGCCACAAACCCATTTCCTCCCCCCACATCAATAATAGGCCCGCTCCCTCTTGGCGGAAAATTCCTCACCAACTCGCAAATGCAATCATTCCGATGCCGAAACCAAAACGACTGATCCTCGATCTGAAAACAAGCCTCATTCCCCTCCTCCGGATAAGAAATCGCCTCGCCAGCTGAGGAATAAAAAATTCCATCTTCTCCGAGTTGCAGGCTAGGACAAGCTGTCGCCAAATCAAAATGGGTGTCAGATTTCAAGATTCACTTTTTTTTGGGTTCCGCTCTGCTTCAGCTCGTAATCATAGCCTACTTGCCAGAAATACATATCAACAAGCCGCATAGTAGTTACCCCAGTTAAGCCAAGATTTGTTTGTGCAGCCATGAACTCATGTGCATTATTTTGGTAAAATTCAATGATAGTCCAGAAGTTTTTTTCATTAAATGTTGTTCCACAGAGATGGAGAGCGTTAAGTCCATGCTTTAAGTATCGGTCATAAGCAGGGACGCAACCGAGGGCCCCAAGCATGACTTTGGTCACCAAAGTATCAGAGATTGCATCCCTTTTACAAGCGAAATCAGAAGCTTTTCTGACATCTGAATAATATTTTACAAGCTCTTTTTTAAGTTCAAAAATCTTTTTGTATTCTACACCTAAATTTTCTATATTTATAAAATCCAGTTTTTTTAGACAACTGTAATTTTTTACAATATCTACCGCTCCAATATGCACTGTGTAGTCCTTCCAAAGTAGAAAACTGGAACCCCGATACATTCCCCAACTTGCCAAGTAAAAGGCCAAATGAAGGGCTGCTATTTGAGTATCCAATGGACCCACGGAATTGAAATAGTTAAAACAATGGTTCCAGGAATGAAATCGATGTTGTTTATCTGAAAATGACGCGCAATATTTTTTAACAACTTCCTCAATATGTGGATTGGTTGAGGTAATTATCATAATTTGCTATCTACCCAATTTTTAAAAGCATATTCTGGAAGATTGCTTGAATGGAACTCGGATTGAACTCGCTTTCAGCCGCCCCAATCGATTTCTCTGCATATTTTTGTTTTTGATTTGGCATTGCGCATAGATACTCAAGTTGCTTCTTTAATTCAAAAATATCTGGAGATTTCACGCAAAGCACCCGTTCATTTTGCTCTCCCCACTGAACTGCCGAGCAATACTCCGGTCCCCAGACAATCAGAGGTTTTCCGAACTGAGCGAACTCGATCAATTTGGATGGGAAGCTGGTTTCCATTCTCCGGCGGTGTTTTTCCTCAAAGACCATGGGGATCAAGAAGGCATCGGCGGAACGGAGCCAAGATTCAAGCTCCGAACGCGGAGCAAATTCCAACCACAGCCCAGCATCCCGCATTTCTTTTTTCGCATCTTCGGGCCAATTTGGGTTTGATCCGCGAACTTGAAGTTCAATTGCAGGGTGGTTTTTAAAAACGCGGAGCGCTTGAAGAAGCATTCCACCATAGAGGTCCAGATTTCCGAAGTATAGGATTTTAAATTTGGAACCATTTTTTTTAGGGGAAACCATTTTTGAGTGCTGAGTTGTTTCAGCAGGGATGGGAGGCAAAACCTGCAAATTCTCACCACCGCCGAGCGCACTTTTCATTCCCTCGCAGACACATATCCCAAGTGCGCAGGTTTTTGCCAGAGCCAAAAAATGTTTGTCCAACAACTTTATAAAAGGCTTCGGAACACCAGCCATGTCGGGCCACCAATCCTGAAAGAAAACGACCAGAGGCAGGTTGCGCTTCTTTGCGAATCGTTGGGCGGCGTAGAACCCATCTCCGTGAGCAACAGTTCCCACGATTGTTTTCAGATCGCGTTCGACCTTTACGGGCAGATTTTTATCCATCCATCGCCCCTTCCAGAGCACCCACGCACAATTAACGAGGGTTTCGAAAATGCCACCGAATTGAGCAATCTTGCCCAGCCCACGACGAATAAGCATTCTGAAAGAAAGTTTCGTTGGCTCGAAACCATAGACTTCCAAATCGAACTCCGGCCGGTTGCAGAAGTGCCGGTAGAGGATTATTTGCCCAGCACTCGTCGGCTCCGGCCGCACGGACGAAATAAAAATCACGCGAGTCTTTTCCATGTCCTAATGGGCCACTTGCAAAATCATTTTAACCACGGATAGCTCGGATTAGCACGGATATGGACGAACTGGTTTGCGGGCCAAGAAAGCGCAGGGTTGATTCGTTGCACGAATGCCGGAGCCGTTTTGAAAAGACACTCGCAAGCGAGCTTGCAGATGCTTTTTCAAAACAGCTCCCCGCTTGGCTTGCCAAGCAAAGGCCTGCTTTGATTTTTCTCATCCGTGTATATCCGAGTCATCCGTGGTTCCACTTTTCTGCTCTTCTTTCAGTTTGCCGCGATCAGATATCAGCTTCGCTTAACGATCTTCTCGATTTCGCTGACGAAGATTTCCTGTAAGCGATCGGGATCAAGCACTTCCTCGCGCAGTGCCCGACTGCCCTCGGAGAGCTTTTGGATTTGATTTGGATAGGCGGCAAGCTTTCGAACAGCAGCCATGAGCGCCTTTGGTTCCGGAGAATTGACGACCAGCGTGGCGTTGGGCCTGCGAGCCAAAGCCATCGGGGCTGCATACTCCGGTGCCCAGAAAATGATTGGTTTGCCGAAAGCAGTATAATCCGCAAATTTGGTGTTGAAGCTCGTTCGCATGAAAAGTTCATGCTGCTTTTCGAAACTCATCACCACAAGGAGCGCATCCGCCTCGGAAAGAAATTTTGCCGCTTCCTCGGGCGGTTTCACACCGAGACAAATTCCAGAATTTTCTGCTTTGGATAATATGTTTGCAGGCCAGTCGGAATTCGGACCGACAATGGTGATTTGCAAATCCTCGCTTTGTCGAAATGGCTCCACCAAAGATTGCAGCATGCGGCCGTAAAAACTGAGTGCTGCGCCAGCATAGACGACTTGGAATTTCCCGCTTTTTGGCTGCGGAGCGGGGTTGGAAACCGGATTCATGCCGGAGATCGGATAGACCACATGGCTGTTGGGATGCGGCCCCAACTCTTTTTTCATCCCATCGCTGATGCAAAAAGCCAAGTCACATTCGTTGTAAATCCGGCGAAACCGCCTACTCAAAGTGTTTCTGGTAATGGATAGGCCAAAGTGCCCTTCCATAATTGGAAACCAATCCATGAAAAACGCGGCGAAGGGGATGCCGTGTTTCTTTGTGGCCTTCAAAGCCATGTCGCTGACGCTGGGTTCTGCCAAGGTTAAAACCACATCCGGTCGAAACTCCTCAATCGCTTTTTCCAAAGCCGGGCAACCTAGGTAAGGCCAAACAAAGTTTTGAAAATCCAAAACCCGGCGCTTGAAGCGCGGGCCAAATCGGGACTTCCGGACTTTTTCAACAAGCCATGGCAACTTGAGCTTGGTGTGAATGAGAAGATTGTCTGCGAAATCAGCATTACTCGCCACATGGAGATCAAAAGGTGCACGCTCGACCAAGTGCCGATACATTAGGATTCTGGATCCCCCATCGTTATGAGGCGGAACAATACTGGCTAAAAGAACGCGCGTTTTTTTTTGGATAGCCATTGTCTATTCCGGAACGGTCGATGAAGTTTGATAAAGCTGGAGATAGCTCTGGGCCTGACTTTCGAGCGAGTAGGAAAAGGGAACTTGCTCATTCCATGCGTTCGATCTTGATTGGATACGGCTAGAGATCGCCGCCGCAAGAGAAGCACCCCCGCCATCCAATCTCCCCAAAGTTCCTTGCAACTCGCAGGCAACCAAATCCGGCAAGCCGCCGACTTGAAAACCCACTACTGGAACATTGCAAGCCAAGGCTTCCAAAACCGTATTCGGCAGGTTGTCTTGCATGGATGGGCAAACAAACACATCGCAGGCTGAATAGATATGGGAAAGCAAAATATCGTTTGCTACGGAGCCAATCTGAGTGCAGCGGATACCGGTCGTCTTCAATTGACCGGAACCAACAGCTAAAAGGTGTAGGTTTTTATGTTGCTTCGCCACAAGATCAATCGCTTCCAGCAGAATCCCCATACCTTTGCGAGGGTCGTTTACGGAATCTGACACAAATCCGATGACAAATTCTTCGTCGGCAATTCCAAAAATCTCGCGAATTTTTTCCTTCGGCCGCTTCTTGAAAACTTCCGTGTCGAGGCCATAGGGAATGTTCTCGCAGGGAAACCCTGCCGTGATGGGACTCGATCGACACTCCTCCAGCATCCAACGGGATGGACCAACAAAAATGAGGCGATCCTTGGGAATTCTGGCAAGAGCGCGCCTTTTGATCTCGATTGCCTCGGCCTCGTATTTCAACCGCTCGGGGGTGCGCTCCTCGGGCTGGGGCTCATAATGCCAAATGCCGCGCAGGGGATTCAGATCGTGCAGGGTCCAGACGATAGGAGCCTGCTCGGCCATCCAAGGCAAAAGATTCTCCCAATCCAGAAACCAAGAGACCCAATGCAAATTCCACACATCGGGCTTCGGCAGTTTTTCGAGCATCTCGATGCTGCCCCACCCGATCGGGTTGCTCGCCGGCGGTGTGGTTGGAGCAAAAAACTGTTGCGTGATCTTTGCCCATTTCTTGCGTCGAAGCCGTAAGAACAACGGGCTCGGCTTTGTGGGTGGCGGAAGTGTCAGCACCGAGGGACCATGAGCCCCGCCACCGGCATCGAGCCACACGCTCTCCACTCCCGGCTCACGCAAAAGACCTTCGTGCAATCGAAATCCCGCCCGAGCCGCCCCGCCGGAAAACGGGGCCGAAGATAAATGGTAAACTTTCATTCCTTAGAGTGCTTAGGATTTTTTGATAGAATGATCTCGATTTTTTCTGAATAGGCTGCTTTGTTGCCTATAAATGTTAGATGGTTGCTATCGAAATAAAAAAGACGCCCGTTACTTACAATACGGTATTTTCGGCTAATAGGCTCGAGAAATATCGGTTGGGCATCAATAAAATGATTCGGGAATCTTATCTCCGCTAATGCAAACGCTTCAGAGTTAACTCCTGTAATCATCAAATAACAATTCAAGTCTAATTCGGTATAATTGTCTCCAAAAAAAATGTTTCGCAAATACATGCGCGCAACATTTTGATAGTAGGTGGGCGCCCCTTTTAAAATCCAGACCTTGATACCGGCATTTGAAAATTTGTCGATCGTTTCAACCGCCCTGCGGTTTAACTCCTTCTGATCGTAGCTGCTCCAATACCCCAACAAAAAGACATCTTGGATTTTTTCTTCGCAAATGAAATCAAAAGCCGCATTCCACAAACCTGCCGGATCGGAGGCCCCTCCTCTTTGCGTAATATTCCAGCCCACCAGTGGAGGTGTGCCTTGGTGGGCAATCGCGACTCCGGATTTATGATATTTCTTCGCCAATTCATCAAACAGCGGCATGGCCACTTGGGCGTGGCTATCTCCCAATACGGCAAACGAAAGAGGAGTTGCATCTTGATGACCGATTCGAGGCAGATTACTTAAATTCGCTTGGGAATAATCCGTTATATTGGGTGCCAAATAGGATAATTTTTGACGCTCGGCCCGATCGTTCTCCAAGTCTTCCAAAACAGCGAGAACCTGCGAATTGACCCTTTCTGGGAAGCCAACAAATTTGTAGCCCAACCAGCCAGCGAAGCCTAAAAACATCGAAACAAGGAGAGCCATGCCGGCGACATATTTTCGGCTTGTAAAAACTCCCATTGTTTTTCGAAAAGGCTTCTCTACCCAACGCCATGAAACGACAGCCAATACCACGGAAGCCAGAACAAGCCCCCATTTTTCCGTTGCAGTAAATTCGGCAACTGCCCAATAGGAAGTGTAACAAATCACCGGCCAATGCCACAAATAGAGTGAATAGGAAATCAATCCGACAAAAACCACAGGCTTCCAAGAAAGAACAACAGCAACCCAAGTCGGCCTTGAATCGCGCCAAGAGGGTGCATTCGCCCAAATGAGAGCGATCGTTCCCAAACAGGGCGGCAAAGCGGCCAACCCCGGAAACGGCGTTTGCTCGCCATAGAAAAACACCGGTAAAAAGATTCCAGTCAATCCACCGAGACAGAGAATTTCTCGTAGCGCGGCATTCCGAACAACGATAGTCGCTGGCAAAACCGCCAGGATGGAGCCGAGCAGCAATTCCCAAGCTCGCGTGGGCAGAAGGAAAAAGGTCGCAAACGGCTGCGCCTTCACGCCCCAGATGGATAGCCCGAAACTCAACAAAGCCACTGCGGCGAAGATCCAAAACAACGCCCAGCGGCGAGAATCGCCGTCCGGCGATGGAGCGGGTGGCGGGTAACTGGTAGCGGGTGAAAGCGCCTCCGGCGCTGTAGCAAGTAATGGGTGACTAGTTGCGGGTAAAGAAGTAGGGGTATCCGCGAAGCGGACGAGCGATGTGTTTTCACAATCCCGCACAAGCTCGCTTGTGAAGGGATTTGAAAATGCAGCGCCGCTTGGCTTGTCCAAGCATGGCCCTGCGCCTCTGTCTTTATCAGTGCCAATCGGTGTAAATTGACTCGTTCGCTCCCACTCATCTCGCCCTTCGGACTGCCTTGCGGCAGCCTCCCGAGCGGCCGCCCAGCCGCCTGGGTGTGGTTCAACTTTTTCGTGTAAATTGGTGTGATTGGTGGTTCCCAGAATCCTATCTGCTTGGGCTTTTTGCCATCGCGTCCAAGCCCACCAAAAGGCCATCAGAGCGATTGGAAAGATTAGATAGAATTGCTCCTCGACCGCCAGCGACCAAGTGTGCAGGAGCGGCTTCTCTTCATTCGCCCCGCCGAAATAATTTGTCGTCCGCCAAAAATAGAAATTCGAAACCAACAACGACTGCGCGATCACCGAGGCCCCGAGCTTTGCCAAATCCTCCGGCAAAAGCAAAAACCAACCCGCGACACATGTCACCGCCACCATCACCGCCAAGGCCGGAAATATCCTCCGAATCCGGCGCTCCCAAAAATTCGCCATCGAAAACGAGCCGCGTTCGAGGTCCTTGAGGATCAGAGCGGTAATCAAATACCCCGATATCACAAAAAAGACATCCACCCCCACATACCCTCCGGGAAATCCCAGCCCGGCATGGTAAAACACCACGCTCAAGACCGCGATTGCTCGCAAGCCGTCAATGTCGGGGCGGTAGTTCACAGAATTTAAAGAGGGCGATTGGCAAATATGTTCAGTTGCATATCCATCCCCAAGTAGTTCGTGACTTCATGCAGAGGCTGACTCGGGCATATCTGTGTCGAGATGTAATATCGAAATCCATTCGCCTTGAGCCACTCCAGCATCTCCCCAAGGCGTTGTGGGCTATCTTGAAACGAATGATACTCGACAAACAAATTCCTGAGGAAATTCAACTTTGTGCAGGCTGTCAGGGCATCCACTTCGCAGCCCTCGATATCGAGCTTCAAAAAATCAATCGGCCCATCGATGAGATCATCCAGCAAGACAGTTTCCACTCGAATTTTCACTTCCGGGCTGGATTGCTCCACCACATGGCCGGCGTCTGCCCCCTCTTGTGAAAAAAAAACAGGTTCAAGGGAGTTTGAAACGGCCCGATCCAAAATAGCAATATCCTGAAGACCTTGCTTAGCCAGGTTCCATTTGAGAAGGCTTAAGATGTGCGGGTCGCACTCGACGGCGGTGATTTTTGCTTTCGGATAGCATTTTTTGAAATAGACCACACTCATGCCAATATTGGCACCGCAGTCCAAGATTCGGGGGGTAGCCGAGGAGGCCTGAAACTTATAAATTTCTCTTTCAAAAATCTCCTTGAAGCTATGGCGAAAAGACAGGGCATCTGGAATTCGAAAATCTTTGTCGAGCAATTTGACCGTTCGAGCTTCGTATCGTTTTAGGTCTTTTAACTCGTCGTAGGGGAGCTTTTGGATTTTGGCCAAACGGTAGCCTAGAGCGGGGAAAATCCTATGGGCTACGATGGATTTGAGCTTTTTAAGCATTTCGGAAAATGGGCTTCAATATCTTAGAAAGGCCTGTGTATCTTAAAATGGAACCGGCGATCGATCGCAATGTTGGATTTATTTGTGCATCGCACATTTTTTTATGATCGAGCTTCAAATTGCAAATGGTGCGCTCGAGTTGGGGGATGGTAGCCACAAGGCTGGCGAGTTGCTCGGGTGAATATTTGTCTTCTTCGAAGACAGGCGAAATTATTGAGCATGGTCTTTGATCGAAAATTGCAGGGAGCGGCGAGCGATTGACAGCGGATACAATCAGAGAGGCGATCCGTTCGGCCGACTTCCCCTCCGGAGATACCACTTGCTCCAACAAGAAATCTTGATAGAGCGCCTGTTGCTCTGTGGGACAGATCAGAGATTCCAAGGCATTGGAAACCGAGGCGTGGCTCGTTGCAGTCCAAGCGGAGGGAGTCAATGCCGGGAAACCAAAGGGATCAAAAATCAAAGTGGGGACTCCTGTCAGCATACCCTCGATCGCAAGAGTGGAAGGTGTTGTGATGATGGCGCTTGAATCCTGCAGAACGGATTGGGAATCTCCGGTCCTATCCGGAGATATTCCGACCTCATCTGCCAACTCTTGGGAAATTCGGAATTTGAATGTGGCTTCTCCAGGGGATCGCAACACAGCTTTTAAGGCTCGAAATTCTTCCACCACGCGATGCTTCTGGGCAGCTGTGACCCAGGGAGTATTGGCCGTGGCGACCAGGATTTGCGCGCCACCATGGACCGGCCCAAACCGGCATGGCTTGCGTGGGATGTTGTCAAATCGCGGGAAGCCGAGCGGGTGGATTTGAGAATTTCCCAACCACTCGAATTGGCGCTTTTGCAGGTGCCCCATCGAAATCACATGATCTGCCAAAAGGGGTTGGAATAGCGGCACGCCTCCGTAATTGAGATCAAACTTGGGATTTTCAAAAGTCGTCCTCCAATCGATGACCCCGTCAAGAATATGGAAGACGGGAATTCCTCTTTGTTTCGCTGCATGAATGGCGAGTCGTGTGGGGGGATGCTGGTCACAACTAATGATGAGCGCATCGACCTTGCCGTCCAAACTCTCTTCCCATGGCGGGACGATGAATCCCACCCACTCGATGCCGGGTTGATCGGCGATCGCAATGTAGTGGTGGTGGCGGACTGGGCCTTCCGGCGTGGCGAGGCGGATTTTTTTAATGGAAGAGGACAAAGCGGGAGCGCCTGCGGCGCTTTAGCGGGTGGCGGGTAACTAGTGGTGAGTTGACTAATTTCCTACGATGTCGTGCATTCGGAGGGCACCGACGAGTCTGCCCCCGGAATCGACAACGGGGAGCACATAGACTTTGCGGCCGGATTTTTCCATCACGGCCAAGGCTTCGCCCAGGGCGGCGGTCTCGTCCACGACGAGGGGCGTCTTTGTCATGACCTCGGCGAGCGGGGTGGACATGGGGACTTCGCGCAGGATTAGGCGGCGCAAATCGCCCTCGGAGAGCAACCCCGCGACTTGCTGGCCGGGCGTGACGGCGACCACGACACCGAGATTGCAGCGATCCATCTCGACAACGGCTTCGCGCAAGGAGCAATCGGGACGGACCATGGGCAATTGCGGGCCGCGCACCATGGCCTCGGAAACCTTGAAAAGTAACCGCCGCCCCAAGGCACCTCCGGGATGGAACACGGCGAATTCCTCGCGTGTGAACCCACGGGCTTTCATGAGCGCAGCCGCGAGGGCATCGCCAATGACCAAGGCGACGGTGGTGCTGGTCATGGGAGCGAGGCGGAGCGGGCAGGCTTCGGCTTCGATGGAGGCGTCGAGGAGACAGTCGCAATGGCGGGCCAATTTGGTGGAGGAATTCCCGAAAATGCCGATCAATCGGGCACCGATGTGCTTAATGGAGGGCAGCAGACGGTAGAGTTCCTCGGTCTCAGCGCTATTCGAGAGCATGAGCACGACATCGCCCTTGCCGACGACACCTAAATCACCATGAAGACCTTCGGCTGCATTGAGAAAAACAGCGGGCGTGCCGGTGCTGGCCAAGGTAGCGGCGATCTTGTGGGCGATAATGCCGGATTTGCCGACGCCCGTGACCACGACCTTGCCCGAAGCGGAAAGAAGCAAGTCCACTGCGGCATCAAAGGCGGGCTGCAAATTTCCCAAAGTCCGCTGGAGGGCGGAAATCTCGTTACGGAAAACTACTTCAGCTTGCGAGTAATGAGTCATTGAGGAAGATGATTCGATGGAAGCGCCTGCGGCGCTGTGGCGGGCAGCGAGTAACTGGTTGAGGGTAAGAGCAAAGGGGGTCGAGGGTCGAGCACCGAGGGTCCAAAGTCGAGGGCTGTGACAGAAGAGACAAAGGTCGGGAAATCGTGAGAAACAGCGGCGCTTAAGGCAATGGATCAATCTTTCCGGGTGCTTGCATGTTGGCGGCTTTTTGAAAAGCCTCACGCAGTTCATCTTGGTGCATTGAGGCCCATTCGATAACCAACCCCCTCGCCCGGGCTGGAAGTGAGCCACTGATTACCGAGAGGGTTTCAATATCAATTTTTGCAACCGCACCGGCATATTCGACATGAAAGTGTGCAGGCAGATGGTCGCCATAGTAAACTTGAACAACGATCCCGTAAAACCTAGATAACTCAGGCATACGCGAGCTGTTTCTTAAGGATTGGGAAAACTTCTTCGGGTATTTTTCCAGTCAAACGCATGTAGATAGAATCGGGGCATAAATCCAACTCCCCCGGCCATTCCAAAGCACCGCTACCAGTGATTTTCACGCTCTCGAAGACGCCTTCTTTCAACCATTGGCTGAAAACCCCTCTTCCCGCAAGGTCGGCCAAATCCACGACACCATGAGCCCCATCGTCAAACCCAACCTCGATGGCAAATCGCGAAACTGGTTTTACAAAAAGAATTTTCATGGCTTGTATTTTAATGAATTTATGTGCTGAATCCTATCGCGCCAGACACCTGCTATTTCAAGTTGGTAACTTTATTGGCCAAAGAAGTCGAAGTTTTTCTGCGCCAGTTCGCGGCAGCGCACGACTTGGGATTTATCCGCCAGAAAGGCTCCCTCCAAATTCAACTCCGGCGTTTCGTTTTCCCACTCGCGCACGGGAATCGTTCGATCGGGGCTTAAGAGTTCCAGCACTCCGGCCATTTTTCCCGTGTTCGTGGAGAGTGGCAGAAAGGGCACTCCGGCAAGCGCCGCGAAGATATTGATGTGATACCTTCCTGAGACGAGCAAATCCATTCGCCGAAGAAACGGGGGAACTTGACGCCAATGGAGGCAAGCAAGCGGAAGAATTCGCGCGCCGGCTTGCGCGGCATCCACCGCAAACCGCTCATCCTCAGTTTCTACTACATAGAAAAAAACTTCGTAGCCCGCGAGGCGCAATTGGGCAACATCCCGCCGCACCCCCTCCCCGCTCACCCTGCCGAACGCCGCAAGAACGCCTGGCGTATAGAGGGCATATTTCTTTGAGGGCTCCAATTTGGGCCAATCACCCCCCCTCTCATTGCCGCCCTCCATCAGAAAAAGGCAGTCCGCCGCTTGCATAGCAGGGATTCCGTGATCGGCAAGATATCGGAAGGAAAACGGCTCGCGGACCGCGATGCCATCCAAATAATCGCGTAGAGCTTCCAACAAAAAAGGCTCCAAATCAAAAATCGAGCAATTGATAATGAAAACCTTTTTTCCAAGTTCCTTGGCGATTTTGCAAAAGCCCATCAATGTAAGCGCGCCGACTCCTGTGTGGTGGATCGTTCCCTCACCGTTCAGAACAATCGAATCTGCCTCGTGCCAGAGGGGGGCGAACTTCGGTATGAGCGAGGCGTTGGCGTTTTTCCATGCTTCCAGCAGGTCATAGGTTGGGCTAGTCGGGCGTAGACCAAGGAGCGAAAGAAGTCGCTGTTTCGGAGTCAAATTCGGAACGGGTGGATTAACCCGCCGATAGAACGAATCACAATATCCGATCGGGCAGTCAGACGAGATTTGCACGCCCGATCGAATCAAGCCCGCTTTCAACAAGTGGCTTGTTCCTTGGCAGCCAGGATTGCTGGTCCCACCGGTGTTGTTGAGGAAAACACCTCTCATCAAGCGGCTGCCTCGGCAAGTGATCCAGTCTCCCGCCATGTAACCGGAATGGAAAAAATCCCGGAATTCGTGCGAGCGAATCCCAGAATTTCAGGACCTATGATCTGAAGGCTGAATAAATTGGAAATATTCGCAATAACTTCAGTTTCGCCGCAATGAACGCTGAATCCGATATTGTAGCCGCCAACGAGCAAAGGGAGATTTCCAATGTCAATTTCGATAGAATGATTTCCTGCGGGTAATTCTTTGCCTTTTCCATTTTGAGCCGATGTTAGAGAAAAAATCATGCCACTTCTGGCGGAATCGGCAAAAAGGCGGAACCGCACATCGGAGGCGGGTCGCGGAAAATCCAATTCGATCTTAATCTGGAGTCGATCACCAGTATTTAATTGACCCGATGCGGATTGTGTTCCGGGTTCAAGGCGGATGCCATTGACTTCAAGGTTTTGTATTTTCAGGCCCGAGGAATGTTCGTTCTTGAAATCTGTTTTGCTTTTTTGTGATATCCCCAGCAATTCATATCTTGCTATCCCTTCTCCGACATGGCCATCAAACTGCTTGGTGCCGCGGCCCATCACCACCACACGGTTGCAAACGCGTTGGATATCCACCATGGAATGCGAAACGAGCAAGATTGTGGTGCCCGAATCAATCAGTCTGCGAATTCTTTCCAGGCATTTCATCCGGAAATCCAAGTCCCCCACCGCCAAAACTTCATCCACAATCAAAATATCCGGCTTGAGAGAGGAGGACACAGCAAACCCCAAGCGCACGGTCATCCCCGAGGAGTAACTCTGCACCGGCATATCGATGAATTCCCGAATCTCGGAAAAGTCGATGATCTCGTCGATCTTGGCGTCGATTTCCTTTTTCGAGAGCCCGAGCACGGAGCCATTGATGTAAA
>Ga0247832_1002823_pt1 | contig 25451 bp, 13 predicted proteins | sample LaCruzMarch2015__10_FD_192407 | JGI IMG/M metagenome (GOLD analysis project Ga0247832, IMG submission 192407) | Freshwater microbial communities from meromictic Lake La Cruz, Castile-La Mancha, Spain - LaCruzMarch2015_4m | ecosystem: Environmental > Aquatic > Freshwater > Lake | place: Spain... | reverse complement strand
CAGGAGACAGGACATTAAGGGCTGCCGGGCTTTAGGAGTACCTCCAAAAGAATAAGGGCTGCCGGGCTTTAGGAGTACCTCCAAAAGAATAAGTGAAGTTAAACTTCATTTCCCGAAGAGCGCTCTTTTCATCATCTGACATCAAACCATCTCTGTAGTGTTGCCGAAGATCAGCGCCATAAGAACCGTTAGCAGACCAACAATCAAAACCATGCGTTCCGTACTGCCGCACGAGCAACACATGTCTCTCAAGTGGACGTCCAGAAGCGTCGTGAAAAGCCACCTTCATCTTCCAAGGGAATATCAACAAAAAATTTCAATCTTGTGGGCGCGCAAGTCACTTTGAATTTAGAATTTCGTTGTCAGGAATTAGCCATCGCCATTGTCAAATCGTTTAGAATATATCTTATCATGATGTGGCGAAAATGGATTAAGCAATACTTCCGTATATAAGCGATGAATATTAGACTTTGTCGAGCAAAAAAAAATGCGTACAGTAACTCCGCACATCTTTCCCGAAAGAGAAAGAAACGTCTCTTCGAGGAGCTCCAAGCCGAGAATAGCAAATTGCGGCACACTGAGGCTATACTGCAATCGGTACCCGACTTGATTATTGTGTTTGACTCGAGTGGATGTATCTCATTCGTCAGTTCATCTGTATCCAAATTCATCTGTAATACATGTGACAAACTCGAAGGTACAAGCTTTTTGGATCTTTTGACCAAGGAGTCGAGAAACATGATTCAGACTGCCTTCATTGATGCAATATCTCTGAAGAGGCACGCAGGCCAACAAGCCACTCCTTTGCGTTGTGGCAAAGCGATTCGTATCAACTTCTTAGATGACAAGACTTCAAATGAAAATAATAAGAAAGAAGACGAGGACTATACTTCTATCAGCAGTATCAGCAACGAGATAGGATCATTGTCTTTAAGATCATTCTTATTAAGAGGTATTGTACATTTCTCAGGAGTGGAGCCAGAATGCGTTAGCAGCATTCGCTTAACTAAGTAAAAGTGTAATACTGTTTAAACAAATGAATAGAGCAAATTTGAATGTTGTCTAAATCACTATTCTAAATACCATTTCTCCAAAGATGCCGAAAAATAACGGTGTAAATAACAACCACACATTCACATAGAAGAGTACAGGTGGGATGCAAACTGACGAGTAAATAGCAAGTTCCTATTGAGCGACTAGGGTGATAGTGATTTCACCACTCGGCACGAACGTCGACAAAGTCTTCATTGTCCACAAGCGTAGGTTCTTCGTTATCAGTAATGACGTACTCGTCATTATCGTTATAAGAATCATGTTCCTCGTCCGATGGGGCGTCTGTGTCATCTTCTTCGGCATCGCCTCCTTCTTCGACGTCATCGTGTTCTTCTACCTCATATTCTATCTCTGCCGCTTCTTCCGTCATAATGGAACAATCTTCATCTAAATTATTGCCCTCTGTTGCAAAAGACAGAGCTTCGGAGAAGTTCTCGAATTCTCCATCACTGAGCATGCTGGCAAGGCTGCACTCCACACTGCAATCATCAGACGTGACGATGATACCGTTTGCTTTCAGCGTAAGTATATCTATAACGTTCAATGCCCTCCTCAGTAGGAACTGCGACACGGCATTCCTTGACTTGGGTTTCGTTCGTTCCTCCTTTCGACCAAGATCCACGAATGGCTCATCACTGCCTTCACTTGGGACAGTAGCGCCGGGTACCTCAGCCTCGTCCACAACGACAACATAGCCCTCATTGTCACCACCCTTTGCATTCAAACTTACCGTCTCCTCTGACAAGACGGCGTTGGCCAGTGCCTCGCGGAGGTTCATCAACATCGTGTGCCCCGAGCCCAACGCCATGATGAGATTGAAGGGATGGAACGAATCGATAGCGTCGTCGACAAATTCGCCTACGGCACCTAGTGCCGAGGCTGGGTTGCTCAAGAAGGCCTTCTTCTTGTCCACCGACGGACACCATGGTTCTGGCACTCTCACGCCTAGTGGCGTCGAGTCAATCAGGGCTTCGATCTTCGACCCTAATTGACTCAGGAATTTTTCAAAATCGATGGCGCCGACTCGCTTGCTCCTCCTCGTTGCGGCGCCAGACTTGCAATCCAAATCTACCGGACTGACTCGTCCGCTCTTGGTGCGTGACGGCCACACCATCGTTAATTTATGTCGAAAGTGGCGGATCCAAGTTCGGGTTCGGCAACTTTGACGGCTCTGTGATGTGGGCGTCAGGTTTTTGTGTGTTAAGGAAATTTTTCAATTTGATACCCGAGTTCTACTAAAGCATGCCGGAGGGGAAATAGATGCATTTACTTATTGCTATTCTTTGAGAGAGGCACGCGGGACAAATGAAAAAAACTCTGCCAAATTTGTTGATTTGTTCTGCGGTTTTCTTCTCACATGGGCCCTGGATCTGGATCAGTATCTGATTCATTGTGATTCATCAGAATGTTTCTTTTCCGATCGATCTGCTGGCTCTCTCACGACACAAAGCATGGTTGTAAAGTTTAAAACAACACAAAGGAGGTATTTTTCTGAATGGGTCAAAGTGCATAATTTCTGAGCAATATTGATATTCTTATGGATTTTAACGTTCGTTTGAGTTTGTTCCTATGTACTTACTCCGACTGTGTACAACCTCAATCATCTTCGTCATCGAATATGAAACGCTTAGTCGATAATTTAGCAGGGTCGACCGAGCCTGTAAAGTCTTCATCGTCGGATGAATCCTCGTTGGTTGCTGCCTCGAGTGATTTACGTATGCGCTTATTCCCATTCAAAATGGTACCTTCCTCGATTGAATCATCGTTTGGTAAGACCTCTGATACATCATCAACCATCGTGGTTCCAAATGACTTGTCTTCATGGCGCTGCTCGTCGTTTTCTTGGGTGTCTTCGCCGTGGATTGCATCATCTTCATCAGTCTTCTCATTTCCTTCCTTCTCCTCTCCATCCTTTGCGTCAGTGACCGAATAAGTATCCCACTGAATACGCGACTTGCGTGACATCTGAGACTTGCGACGGCGTTTCTTTGCAAATGCAACGTCGGTGTCCATATTATCGTCATTAAACTCAATCTCATCCTCCGATTCATCATTAAATCCAGATGCCTTATTATTTGGCTCAACATCCTCTTCATCGAGGCCAGCTTTGCCGTCCCCATTTTTCATAGCCACCACTTCCTCCGCCTGTTCATACTTTCGTTGATCTTCTAGCAACAAGTCTCGCACAGCAATCATCCGGATCTCCTCGTTAACGTACAAGTTGGTTGTCTGTTCACAGAACCGGTGTGGAATCGGATGCTTGAATAGTGCCTCCACGTACAGGATGGGATTTATTCCGACTGCACGTGCAAAACGTTGCATGAATGATGATGCAAACATAAGCAACGAGGCGTAGTCGTCCTTGTCACGGATGGCTGGGTCGTTGAGTATCCTGTCAAGAACGGTGAACAAACCAATGTTGTACAACATGGGCTCCAATGTAGATTGCTTGGCTGTTAGCTCATTAGTCCCCATTGCATCGTCAAATATTGCATCGTCATCTTCTCCATTCATATTCTTGACCGAAAATTTGCTGAGACGGATGAAGTACGCCACGATATGACGATTCACATTGGCGGCGTTGACATCGTACCGCGATAGGAGTTGGGTGTACATGAAGGTGATTTGATTTGAAACGAACTTTCTTATGAAGTAATGATCCTTGTCAAACTCCGATGCGGTAAGATTCATCCGTTCCACTGCATGCGTTGGACGCTGATTTCGGTCCTCGTTGGAAGACACCGACTGCATGCATCGTTCAGCATTGGTATCAAGTAATTTCCATGTGACGTGGAAGCACTCTACTAGATCGCAGAGATACTCACGACCATACATACCAGGAATCCAACGCGACAACAGTCGAGGAAGTCGATCAAGCGGTTCGTTGGCATAGAACAGACGATCCATAAGACCCAATGCCATCATACGCTCGGTCGAATCCGTCGAATTGTACATGATATGAAGCGTGTGAATCATTTCAGTATACAGCGCGGCAGTCTGGGCAAGAGCGGCATACTTCTTGTGTTCGAAGAATTCGTCGGTCGAGTTGAGGACAAGGTTGAACATGAACACGTCCATGGTGAAGATAAGATTATGCGTTGACGAATCACCACTACCTGATTCGACGTCGTCCCAATTCTCGGGCTTATCTTCATCACTTGTGGATGCAATATTCTTCGTTTGCTGCTCCTTCTCCCTCCCGACCCGCCACCACTGATGGAAGAACCAAACGATACGAAAGAACATGGTCCGATCCCCACCCTCGAGTCTACTTGACTCTTTCCTAAATTCATTCTTCAAACTCTTCATCACTGGTCCGTAGCAGTCCTTCACGAACTTGGCACAGAAGGAGTTCAAGGCCCGGTGTGCCGAGAGATCACCGGTATTGCGTGACGATATTGTACTGCTAGAGTGTATCGCCGAGGACCGTCCAGAGCCAACGAAGACCTCGGCCTTACGATTCTTCCGTCGCACTATCGCCGACGACGACGTCGAAGATTGGGCATTGCCCTTGGCCCCACCACCAGTCCCAGAGGATGATGCCACGCTCGACTTGTTCGCGAGGTAGTCACATGCCGAAACGTATGTTTGTTTCCCCCCCGGTTTTGATATTAGTAACGTCCCCCCAAAGTGAGAATGACGAGCCGATGTTGCCAATTGTAGCCTTTGTCGTTCGGCAGTCAAGCGGGACTTGAGAGAGTCTTGACCACCACCAGAGGCAATGCCAGTTGATCGGGATGTGGTAGTAGTACGCACAGTTCGTGTACTGGCTCTCTTCTTATCGACAATGCTAATGGGAGCGGAGAACGATGGTGCTGCTCCAGTGCTGTTCATGCCATCATCCCACCGTGCTACATCCGAAGGATCAGACCCCTTGAGAAGACAGCTTAATATTTCCATAAGTAAGAGGTTGTATCCACTATTCTCACGCCGTTCCACTTCCTGTCCGACACAAACTAATACGTCAAGGACCATTTCCTCTTGCAGTACGACAAGGAGTTCACGGTGTAGTTGGTTGGCAAACTGTGATTTTTCAGTCGAACCAAAGGTGTTAAGTGGTGATATGCAAAGGAGATTGCGTATTAGATGCAATACCAGCTCGATGGTTAAGTGATCAGCGGACGTACGTGACGAGCCAGTCTTGGAAAGTGGTTCAGCGAGGAGGGATGTAAAGATGGATAATAGTCCATTACCACCACCACCACCATTACTGCTGTCATTGGTGTAAGACATACTATTCTCCTTCTTCCCTCCCACTTCACGATTCTGATTGGCATTATTCCTAAAGGCATAATGATGACTTGGATGCTTAACGAATAGGTGTTTGTATTCCATAAGCAAGTCAGATTGTTCGATGGCATTCTCTCGGAGGAGCATCTGCTCTTGAATGACGCTGATAAATGTGTAGTTTAGTTGTTAACGTTTAACGTATCACCATGGCACCGCACACAAAGGAAACTTAAGTGTTGGCGAATAATGAACGTGTCATGCCAAAAAAAAGGTAGGTAACTAACTAACACCCAACTCACCTTTCGGGTACTTTTTTCTTCTTGATATCAATAGTCAACCGTCCAGCATTGATAGCCGCCTCACTCAATGGCTTGGTCAATATAACAAGGATCTTACACACCGTCATGACTAATCCACTATCATACCGACAACTCATAACGAGTGGTAGTAGCTTTTGACACACTACCTTCCACTGTCCCAGCTTTAAACTTACCGGCCGGTAGGTTTCGTGATCCCGTCGGAGCGCACGTTGTAAGTCTTGAAGCCAATTGAGACAATCGGTCACGGGGACGAATTCTTCACGCGTACCTCCGGTAATTGGGTCGTTAATAATTGTCGTACTACCAATGACCGAACATACTAGTAGGAGTTCATCCAGTACACGTGCATCCACGACCATTTCTGGATGAGTCCTCGATGATGACGACGTGATGACATTGACATTGTTGTTATTGTTGGACTTTTTGGACTTTGTCTGCGGCGGTGGAGGTGTCGCGTGTTTGACATCCGACGCCGCCATACCACCGCCCTCATTGAAGTCGTCGGGTGGCGATGCTACGCTACTGGGCGATCGACGCTGCTGATCGTGCTGACGTGCCATCGGTGCCCTGGACGCCATGTTACACGTCCCCGAACTAACTGGGCTAAATATGGCGCGTTTAAACAAGCGGGGCCCCCTCTTTTTTTTGTTCTCATCCGCCATGCCATGACGAGCTACTCGTACAATCCATCGAAGCGGATGTCCGAGTGGGCAGCGGCATTACTATCGCCCTATATTAAACTAGACAGCGAAGACGAGGAGGAAGCTAGTACTGCTCCGTCGCCATCCCTCTCGGTGGGTTTGTGGTCGGGCAATGTCGAATTACAAAACGTCGCGATACGTCCGGATGCGATTGAGAGATTCCTTAACGCCAATCGCGACGATGATGTGGGGGACCCTATTGATGGCGGAAATTCCTCGACGACCTCGCAGATCAAATGGAAGTTGCGTAGAGGAAATATCGATTCCGTCAAAATCCAGATACCCTGGAAATCTCTATTGGTTGGCTCTGCATTCTCCTCCTCGAACAAATCTACTGGAAATCCAGAGGATGGAAGTAGCAAGGCAACGCGTCGAGTAGACGACGAATCGGCGAGTGGAATGCTAAGCACGACTATTCAAATTGAGGGTGTTTCAATACAGTTGGGATATGAAATTGTTCATCATGATCGACTTCTCATTTCTCTTCAGAATGAGCAAAATAATGATTTCGACACCTCATCTTTTGAGAATGTCGAGCAATTGACAGACAATGATCATCTGCGTGCGACGATAAGGCAAGAGAAGAATCGCATCTTACAAATAGCTGAACGTAGATTACTAGCTGGAATGGATCCTTTCCCACCCCAATTGATGGAAGAGTTGCATTCTATCGTAAATTCGACGATTCAGTCCGATGCTGCAGCATCATTGTTACAACCAACTCATCATGCAACAACCAATGACGATAATGCAAGTGCAGCAAGCAGACGCTCTCCATATACTCTAGACACGACAACTACCACAGCCACTAGTACCTACCTATCCAGGATGGAAAACTACATGTCTTCTACGATAAAGTCCATACTATGGCGCATTGTCGATTCAATTTCAGTTTCGGTTACCCAAGTCCAACTTTCCATTGTGGGATGTAGCCATTATGACAAAGATCATGCATCACTCTTGAAAAAAGAAAGCACCGCAAAAAAGAAGTCGGGGGGAGATTCGTCGGAGGGAAATGAGAATCCGCAACAAAAGCAGCATGACCAATCACAACAACAAGAGCAATATACTAAACCATTGAATAAGAGCAATAGTAAACGAGACCTGTTACGTCGTCGACGATGGAACGATGAGAGTCCATCACATCGTAATTTTAACCAAACTCCATTTAGAAGAAGTCTCAGCGCTGTAGGGCAAGGGGAAGAGCAACATCGTAATTTTCACCAAAGTTCATTTAGGAGAAGTCTCAGTGCTGTAGAGCAAAATGAAGAGCAACGCGAGCAAAGTAATGTTGACCAGGAAAAGGGCATCAACGAAGATCCCTCAATCTGGTCGCGTGAAGGTCAAATAGAAGTGGGGATCTCATTGGATAGATTGGATGTTAAACCTGGGCCCGACGCCCAGTCGGACTCTGATGTCTTGAAGAAGCTAAGATTAAGGGGTTTGGGTGTTTATATTAGGAGAACACATCTTGAAGACATAACTGCACCGTGCGATGATGTCACAGGAGTGATCGGAGAGCACACGGGTCGGAAGTTAGTTTGGAAAGTTACGAACAATGAGGATTTTGTTCTCATGCCAATGACCATTAATGCATCGTGCAGAGTGTACCGCAAAGTTTCTGGATCAGTCGGTGTTGGACTTGTCTCACCAATATCATCCTCATCTCGAATGGACGATGAATTATCAACTATTGGTTCGAAAGCGACTATGACTACCAAGCGAAGGGGCAAACGTGATAAAAGGCAGACTCTTAATCCTATCATCAGAGGTCCTCTACGCGCCGTTTCAAGTACCGCACCATCAACTAAATCCTTGGACACTATTGGCAACGCAAAATTTGACCGTGATATTTCGCCCCATCGGCTTGATGTGAGCATAGAGATTGGTCATGTCCGGTGCAGTTTCTCGCCGCGTCAAATATTCTTGTTTCACTCCCTTTTGTCGTCCATGACTCGGATGAGGCGTGGTAGGCCACAGAAAACCATACATAGTGCCAGGGCTCATGATAGAGCATTAATTGAAAGCATGCCAGAAGAGGGAAAGATGATGTTATGGAAGGAACGAATGTATCGAGAAGTTCTATCTTTGCGACCTCGTTCTACTACGAGAACTATCCCAGGAGTTGTAATTTCTTGGTGGAAATACGCATTTTTCAATGTAGTCAATGAAATCCGACAACGACGGAGATTACTCAGTCGTTGTCGTGGCGAAAGTAATAGCACAATGAGGAGAAAAGAAAGCAGCTCTGTAACGCGACAGAATTTTGATTTTCAGAGTAGAATACGGAGAGAATACATAGATCTATACTTGGCGGCGTATAGACCTATCGGCGATACATCATCCTCAGACGAAGCAAAAGAAGCATTAGAAGCAAGATTTCGTCTGGCAAAAATGGAAGATGTGTTGCCTATAGAGAGACTTCTTTTGCTGAAAAGTATAGCTCGTGCAGCCTCAGGTCAGCACACACATACAGAGGACCACTCATCGCCTGCAGACATCGACTTCATTTTTTCTCCCAACTCCCAATCGTTCGACTCAATGCACTGGTCCGAACAGAAAAGAGAAGAAATGAATGATGCAGGAAATAGTTTAGTTTCTACTAAGAAGTGTGAATCTGTTCATTTGCTACACGATAACAATATAACAGGGACTCCTCTAACTTTCTCTGCCACCTTGGCAATTTCGGGAATTTCCCTCGAAATATGCGATTTCCGGGACAGAGCAACGCACCAATTTGATGCATGGGACAACGTTGATGACATATCGGATGACATATCTACTCTCACAGGCTTTTCCGAGGGTGTACCTAAAACAATCAAGCATACGCGGATAGGTGATACATTCGATCCCTTTATACAACTTGGGTCAGCTCAACGACACGGATTCAACTGCGAGCAAATAATGGTGATGCACATAGCAGGCATATCACTTTCATCACGACGCCTGATTATGGACGCTTTTCAATCCAGCACTGATTTTTCTATAGATGGTATATCTCTACAGATGGCATGTGTCCAGGCACAACAAAATCTTTTACACATTGGCCGGATACCTGAATCTGATGGAGAGTCAGCAATAAACCTTGGTACATCCAAATCTGAATCTGATGGAGAGTCATCAATAAGCCTCGATACATCCAATTATTCCAAATTTGTTTCTGGTAGACTGTCGAGCTCGACAAATTCAATCATTGTAGGTCCTGCGGAGTTTATCGTTGATTGGGGTTGGATTGAAAGAATAGTGAAATTTTCTTCTACAAACACAGATATTATGCCGGTAAGGACAACACCGGCATTAGAATATGAAGATCTCCTCGTCAAATCATTTCTGAATTCCAGCACAAAGTGCGTTGGAGGTCATGCCACACTCAGCCTAAAGTGTGATGCTATCTCTCTGACTGTCCCACTAAACGTTGTCGCCGATAATTGGATCGACCAAAAATATATAATTGTCACAGCAATTTGTTTTCACGTTGAGACTGTCACAGCGGTTGCCCCTACATCAGAAGTTTACGAGGAATCAATCATTCACACACCCCATAATCAAGATATGGTGCGTATCTCTATTTTGCTCAGTTTTTTTTGTCGTCTTGACTTCTTCTACTAACACTACCATTATTTCAGCTCTTCGTTCTGAGTGGTTTAGACACAATTATATTGACTCGTACACAAAAGGAAGATCTCGTTGAGATGCCGAGAATGAGCACTCCCTTTTTCCGTTCCCCAATAAATGTTCAGTTACAGTATTCGTCGGGCGCAGGATCGTATTCATATGATCAACCGCGTTACACCTGTTCGTATGATGTGAGATCACCGACAATACATCTCCTTGTGTCCGAGGCGAGATTGCGTTCGCTGATGATTATGGTGGAGACCATTACAATGTCATTAGGAATCAGTACTGTTGTGGATTCTGATCTCTATGAAACTCCAGGCCTGATGATACCAGCCCTGGCAGACTTCGCTCTCACAGAAACGAAGCTGTCCATTCAATCTTTTGGCATTCACGTTGTTACAGATGAATCAGAAGAGCATTCTGACGACTTATCTGCTCGTGCTCAGCTTGAAGATGCCATTGCATCTTTCTTGGCTCAATTATCCTATCTGGATTTCGAGCATCCTAGCCAGGCAGCGAATGCATGCTTATCTAAGTTATTTATTGATCGAGCTTCTACTTTAGGAATTTCAGAGGAAGAGGCACGGCAGTGCTTAGAGACTGCCAAAGCTCTCTTTCTGGAGGAAGCCAGAGCAAAATGTTTCTCTTCCTCAATGCATGCAGATGCAAAGAATGGACCCCTTGGTTTGTCAGAAGCACTCGATCAAGTTGTGTTAAATTCCACAAGAATGACAACAGCAAAGTTCGGGGATGGCCTGCCAAACATAATGAAAGAGGAATTCGAACTTGTTGTCGAATCATTATTGGTATCAAAGTCATTTCTCTACTATGGGAGCGCATCACAGTTAACTATCAAGTCACTCAAGATTAGAAATCAACACGTTACCTTTTTGAAAATCCTTCACCAAAGCAGCAATATTCAACCAATTCAGCCAGCTGTAGACCCCGACGAATCCGCGCTGACAATAACGATACAAGACCGCATCATCGTCAATCGTGGCCGAGACATTTATTTTGAGATAGGTAAAGTTGAGACAACGTTCAGCCCGGAGGACGTGTTGGAGGTAGCGGCTACATGTGGGAAAATCCTCGAAACAGTGTCGGGTCGTAAAAATGACCATCATCCCGAAAAGCCTGTCAAAAATATGATTGTCAATGGAAGTCTGTCTTCCCTCACTATTGTTCTCACCGACAAGCTCCTACCGTTCATTGAATGCCGACTACATGATTTCGTATATGTGAAATCAGACCAAAAAAATCATACTGCAACGCAGACAATCATGCATGCCGGTGCGATTTCCCTCGAGTGTGTAATCGAGTCGTCGTATCCGAAAATTATTTCAACGTACACCAAGGAAATTGCAGGGGGCTTCAATGAACAATCTGCATTTTTTATTCAGCTGACTACGCGAGAATCATTTCCTAACGAGATTTCTATCCAATTTAACGGAGTTCGAATTGTTTTCCTTCAACAGATTATCAATGAATTACTACAGTATATATCATCTCCAACTTATGGCATCGGACTATTCTTGAATCGTTTCGTAACAGAGAGGGGAAGTGATGGCTCTGGGGAACCTTCCAAATTCAACGTGTTGATGTACAATTCCTCAATTATTCTCCCTCGCGACAGTAAAAGTATCGATATGATAGGGATAGAGGTTAAGGAGGTCTCCATCACTCAAGAGCAGGCTGCCGAAACCTGGGTCATTGACAACCCATCTTTTTCTAATGTTGCCCCCTCAAAAGTACCAGACAAACGCGTGAAAATTGCTGCTTCCATTTTTTCCTCAGATATATTCTTTAATTGCATTGACGATAAGCAATCATCAACAAATATATCCAGATTTGCCATTGATGTGAAGGGTGCTCAGGTCTTCACAGCTCTCAATCCTTGTCATGTTTCAACGAGAGAGATTGATATGGCAGCATTTAATGCGAATGTTTTTAGCACTGGTCGAATAGTGCATAACAAGCTTCCGTTTGTAGTTGTTGGCAAAGTCAATAAAGCTTTGAGAGATGATTTGACCTTGAGAGTTTGGGAAGAAATAAATGAGCCCCCCTTGAGCCTAAAAATTACGCTTGACTGTGTTCCATATCTTCGATTATTAGTCGAAGATGTTGACGATGGGGGTGCTCATTTTTCACTTAGAATGTCACAATTCTACTTGGCCATGTCTATTTGGTTCTCAAACATGCAGGAGCTTCCCATTCTCTTCCCGTACGATATTGACTTCTTGGAGAAGTTATCTAAAGATCCTACTTTCCCGTCGAACTGGCCACAATACGGGACGAGCGAATTCGTTACAAGGCTAAAAAAATGTGACAGTGATGTGGATCGAACATTTGAGATGGCACTCTGCTTCAAGAACCTGACGTGGCAATGTTTATTTGACAACCCCGATTATTTTGCAGCAGTTCCGCCAAACATGTCCTCTATGCAATTACTGGTAAACGAATCCGAAAGAGGTAATGACAAGAACTTCATCTCAATCGTATTGATGAACGTCATTTGCAGGATTGACCTTGACAAAGACAATCTCCAGCGCATTGGGGTCGCTGCTTCCTCTGTGGAATTACTCGATGGGCGGCAACGTAAAAATGCAGCATCTTACAAAAAAGGGCTATTTGTAGAAGGAGATAACAGCCAGCCGTCAATTATAGATCTCAACTGGGGTCTTGACTGTGGCCGTCACACCCTACTTGCCGCCGGACTACCAATGCCATTTCAAGTGACTGTCATTATGACACCTGATATGAACTATTTGATCAATTTGGGGATGAGTTCAGTCGAAGCCGTGCTTGATGACTTGACGCCGATTTGGATTATATTGGATTACTTCGGGCGTTACTTCACTGCCGCCGAATATGGTCACCCTGCACGTCAGGCAGATATAATGTATGGCAATGCCTTTGGGCAATCTTCTGAGTTAGACGACAATGTCATCAACTTAGACTTCCGCATGTGGATGGTTAGGCCCCATGTGATTATTCCGTCTTCCACTGACATTTGCATTATGCTCGAGGCAGAAGGACTTTATTATCGCTACAAATCCTTCGGCCAGAAATGTACGTCACAAGAAATTGTTGCTAGAGAACTTGCAATTGTGACACTGGCGGAGTATATGAGCCCGTCAACAAGCAGAGATCTCAGACAAGTTTCTGGTTCTCTTGGAAGCAGTGGAGCTAAGACACTGATTGAGGATATGTCTTTTAGTCTAAGCTACGAGTTCAACGCGAGTGATACGACAACTAATGGCACCCCTAAGGCGCCTTTTGTTAAAGTTGCTCTCCGCATGCCGTTGATACCTCAGCATTTCGACCCGCGATCAATGGATGGCATCGAATGTTCTAGCATTGATCCGCAACCTTTCATCGCACCGCCGCCTGTTGTCTGCAAGCCGTTTATTGTCCCGTCACGTGACATGGGTCATCGTGAAACTTCAATTTATCTCAGCCATGAATACATGAAACTAATGGTGGATCTCATGACTACTTTTGTTGGACAAGGGCAAGATACTGACTCAATGACTGATAACAATACTATTCAAGATGATGATTTGTCTCCCGGAAATCTGTTCAGCGTGGTAGCGCATATTGAACACGTAAAGTTTGTCTTAAGCGACCCGATCATGGGAATGCATCATCCCATCTTATCTGTTTGTTTTCCATCTCTTTTACTGACTGCATCCCAGCTTGAACAAATTCTGCAAGACTCTACTGCCATAACTGAGATCTCATCTGACGGCACGGGCAAATTCAATAATGCGTCAGATTTGCAAGTGAGCGTGGAGGTAAGATGATTCTGGTGTCAAGCTCATAATACATCTTTCACACTCAACTCACATACTTGTTTCAGGCGACCGCCTTCATTGACTACTTCAAATTGGGATTAATGACGAGAAATTGGGAAGAGTTTGTGGAACCATTTAAATGTTTAATCTTGTACGAAAGGAGTGCCTCTCGTGGAATGGGAATAACATTCAATGCTGATTGCCCCTTGCATCTGAACGTTTCAAGCGCTTCGATTGAAACATTGGATGATGCAATTAAAAGTTTCTACCTCTTGCAATCAGGCAGCTTGATCCAACATCCCAAGAAGCATCCTATTTCCGACAATGAGAGATTCAGTACAGCATCAGCGGCAGATGAATGGGGTCGCAAAGTTACAGTGCTTCACCGAGCTGCCGAACAACTTGGAGAAAACGAAAGAGTTGCATTTTCACTGGAGAACAGAACAGGGGAGCTACTTCGGATTCACACGCATTCTCCTCTCGAGACAGACACAACAAACAGTCAGGCGACTGTTGTTTACTTGAATCATTTGAACATTATGTCGTTAGATTTCCCAGCTACCGAGACGGCTATCAAGAACCTGCAATCTGTCGAAGTTCCATTCAAAGGAGACAAGAACAACAAAACGCATTTTCACGAGCTCACCAGTCACGAAATTGACTTCCAAATACCCGCATTTCGGTGGGTGCGAGCGGTATCCTTTGACAAAACAGGAAAGAGTTTCTTGCAAATTATTCCCCGCTCACCAATTGTCGAGTCAAAAATAGTCGACGACTGGCGATTGAAAAATGCACTTCATGTACTCACGGACATCAAATCAGTTACTGGTGGCCGGAGACTTTCCATCTCGAGTCCATTTCAGGTGATCAATAAGACCGGTCATCCACTTCTTTTAGCAACCCACCCCGATCCACGTCATCTTCCAGACCCACACCAAGACAGTGAACAGAAAGGCTTTTCTGTGTCGAAAATTAACCCAGATGAATCTCATTGCATTTCTTATGTCTTAATCGAGAGTGCTCTGCGTCTCAGCGGAAATCATCTTGGCAGTTTGTGGATTAGGCCGGATCAATCATCAACGGACGAATTCAACACTGCCGATTTAGATCCAAATTCAACAGTACTTAAAAGCTCTTCCGTTGGGTTTCCTCATAGACCGATACAACTGGCCAAAATATTGCATGAATCATCCATCATCTTCAAAGATAATAATGGAGATCCGGACGCTGCAAATCAGGTGGCGAGCGGAATCGAGATTTCTTGTTCTGTTTTTGACAAATTAAACCAAAACCCCCAACCTACGCCTTTTTGTTATATTGTTGAAGTGCAGAGGAGTCCATTTGCTCGCTCGAGCCACGTCAACATATCACCACCAGAAATTTCAAGCCCACCGACAAGAATTGGAAAAGGATTGAAGACCCCAAAAAAGTTGTTTGGGAAGAGTGCTCCGGATGCGAAGCCAGATATTCACGCTCCAATAGCTTATTCTCTTGTCATTCACCCTCCTTTAATAATTGAGAATCTTTTACCAGAACGGGGACGGTTCGAGCTTATGCATGCGATTAGCGGTATTTTACTGTGGTCGGGAGTTTTAGTAGCAGGTGAAAGGTATCCGATTTTTACAGTAGGCTTGGATGCCCCACTATTTCTTCACGTCAACCTAGGGTACTGCAGAAGCGCTGTTGGAGAGGGTGCCTTAGTTCATCACGGTGGAGGAGACGGGCTCTTCAAACCTTGGAATGTCTTTCATGGAGCAATGAAGACATCAAGAGATCGAGTCAAACGAACACTCAACACAATTGCGGAGACAAAAGATAGCCGTGGTATAAATCGGCTAGCAGGCATTCACACCAACCAGATTCAGAAGGAAAAAGTCTCTAGCCGCAGATTTAAGCCGCTAGGCAGTAATACAGAGAATGCCATAAACCTGAAACGCGGTAATGTATATGGAATGGAAGATATTGCGACAGAACTTAGCGCGGTTGATAGTCTTGGTCAGCGCCTAACGCTGCAAATAGAAAATGTACTTGGGAGTGGCGGTCAGAGGCAGATAACACTCTACTCTCCCTTTTGGATTGTGAACACAACGGAACACTCATTGCGATATAAACAAGATAAATCCCCGTTTTTTGTTGCAGGTACTGTGTTGAGTAAATCTATGGACGGGTCAAAGCTGGTTGATGAAGGGCATCGTTCGTTTTTAGAAATCGTCGAAGGTGATTCCAGCTCAAATTCTGTATCAACATTAGACTCCCTGGACGCAACAATTTTCTCTGGAAAGCCGGGTGCAATGGCGTTGTTGAAACGCAATATGAATTGCCCCACAGATCCGGCGTTGATTGCTGCTTTGATCAGCAATGATCTACCTCTTCGTATTGTATCAAATATTGCATTCATGTTTAATTTTCAGGATGTGCTAACACTTCGTGGCTTACCACGGCTGTGCATCCAATTAATTGATACGCAACATGATACTTCTCAATACACTTCAGCTTGGTCATCCGCCTTTTGTCTAGAGTCTGTTGGAGTCACACAAATTGTTGGCATGCATTGCAAGGATGGTCGAGGGCTAGAAGTCGGTGTCTCGATCAGTGTCGCGCCAGGCCGTCTGGCATCCTATACAAAAATTGTCCGAATATGTCCTCGATACGTCGTTGTGAATCAGCTGCCCTTCCCGATTCGTATCTGGCAAGACAGTTCCTTACATCATCCAAATGTTAGTGTAGATTCATCAATATCACAGAAATCACAGAAATGGATTTTTGCTAAATCTGAAACAAGCACAAATGAATACGAACAACTTTTTGGATCGCCTGCAATTATCGATCCAGACGACGAGAGTGGTATGGTTGCACAAACAAACGCTCATAAAGACGCATGCTTCATAGCAACGGTTCGCCCATTGGAACTTGTTGCGTTTCATTTACCCGACACAAAATTAGAACGGTCGCTCAGAGTCGATTTTGGACCTTCGTGGTGTCTTTCTCCGAGCATTGCGGCAGATATTCCTGCGGAGTACGTTTTAGTCATAAATCGAGTGAGAGACTTGCGGTTGCTCCCTCATGTAAGCTCTCGAGGAGCACCAGTCTATACTGTAATGCTTTCTCCGACAGATAATCATGATTGGAATGGAGAGCTGGGTGTTTTCTTTGAAACAGAATGGGGGAGAGAACGTAAATTGATTGTAAAGGGAATTAAAGAAGGCTCTTACGCAAGCTATTTCACAGATATTGCGGTCGGAGACGAGATGATAATGATTGATTCCACGCCAGTTAGGACTCTCACATTTGATGACGCAATGAAATATATGAAAGCTCGTCTCATTACCGCAAAGGAAGCTGGAACCAGCTCATCAACAACCACGCCGTTACAGCTGATGATGAACAAGAAAAAGAAACGCATCCATAAAACAAATGCTGGAATTTCGAGTGACAACACTGTGACTCTTACATTTCTAACTCTAGAGGAGAGGTTGAGGCGCTTGAGGCGTGCAGCAGTCGGTCAGACTAAGGAAAGGATTAATGATGTCTTCCACAACGATCGTGTCGAATCGTACAAGCAAGAAAGCGAATCCCCAAAGGAGGTACTGGTAGATATGAAATTTCTCTTCCAGTCTATCTTTGTGTTTCTCCGAACGTCTAGCACAGCAGACCCTCCTTACAGGATCACGAACAGATCGCTACATTGGCGCATCTATTATAGACAAAGAGCATGTGACTCTCACCCATGGAAGTGCTTGTCTCCTGGTGAATCTTCTAACTACACATGGGAGGAACCAATGAAAGCAAAGAAGTTGTCAGTTCGAGTTGGTGCAGGAGAATGGATTGATAGCAAAATCGATGGGCGGACAATTGATTTCCCAGTGTTCTCTTTCCAGTTTGTGCAGAGTGAAGAGCAGGGTCATTTTGGACCAGTCAAGACTGTAAAACTGGAAGAAATTGGATATATTGACAAGCTACCTTGTCCTCTCCGAGGCCATGACCTAAGTGATATGAGTGGTGGTCTTTGCAGCTCTCTCATTTGTGAAGTCGACACGGAAGGATCAACGAGGGTACTCTACATTTCGGATGATGAAATGGTTGGCAATCAACAGGGTCTACACTTGTCAGACGAAGCCCTGATGCGTTGCCATCTTGAAAGTATCAAGAAAAACATATCCGATGAAAAGAAACGACGAGCTAAAATTGATAAGATTAAACGAACAGTGACAAGTATTGTTCACTCGGATGGATCAAGCGGTTCACCGAAATTGACAGAGGAAGATTCGGCTATCGTTGAGTTCGAGCTGCAAGATTTTATGGATTACGACGAAGGACACTACATTACAAAGCGAAATCAAGTAATGATTGAAGTGATGGAGGCTACTGGTTTACGATCTTCAGACCTGAATGGATTTTCTAATCCGTTCGTTCAAGTCAAGCTCATATGTAGAAATAAAAGAAGGCGCATTGGTTCATTTGGTACAAGAAATCCCACCCGTTGTACATATTTCGTTGAGAAAACCCTATCACCTCAGTGGTGTGATCAATCATTCATTTTTGACGTACCGGAGAGGGCGGCGTATGACCCGAAAGAGACACGACGGTATTCAATTCAATGCGTTATCAAATCTGTCCCCACAAGCATCACTGCTTTCCCTGGAAACAAATTCCTCGGACAAGCACACGTACACTTACGGAATGTTAAGGATCAGAAAGAAAACGTTGGATGGTATCCACTCATGGGCAAACTAGGGGAAAGTGGTATCGGCAAGGATCCACTAGATAGAGTTTGCGGGTCCATTCGGTTACGAGTCCAATGGGTTAACGATATTCCTGGATTACTAGAATACTATATTTTGTGTGCTGATCGCAGATTGTCAACGCTTGATTCCGCGAGAGAAGGTATGAAGCGTCAACTAAAGGCATTACACGATCTCGCAAAGGAAGAGAAAGAGCTCGAAGAGTCTGTGTCAATTGCCAGAGTCCCTGCTTTAGCTGCAATTCGCAAGAAGACTGACGACGAGAGATCCAGTCATCATTCGAAATTGATCATGGGTGTCAGACAGCTCATAGAAAAGGGGAAACGAGCTACCAATGTAAAGACCAAGAATAGGATTCTTGTCTCAAGTCTTTTGGATAGCATGCTTGAGGAATCCTCATATTCCTCTCGAGACTACGAGGACTCTTCTGTCTCTAACGAGAGTCCAATTGACTTTGTGTCGTCTTCACCTCGCAGCGAGTACCCATGCCAGGTAGGAGTAGCAGGTACGATGACACCAAGTAGTCCAGTCGATGCCATATCCTTCGCAGAAACATTTTCTCATTCTCAGATCGAGAATGCACGCCATGTATCTTTGCGCTGGCGAAACTACACTGACAAAAGCATATCGTCATTTTCATTTGTTTATCCACTCTACCCGTCATTGAATATCTCACGATTATTTGCCAATCCCGCGATGAAATCCAAGCGATCAAATCTTACTTCGCCCACCATCAATCTCCGAGAAAAGAAAGAGGGTGCAGTGTCGTTGTTCGAATTACGGAAGCTGCTACCTTCAGTGCCTCACCTCTTTGTGGAGAGGGAGAAGAAGTATCTACTCGATCTCATCGAGTCTCGGACTTTGTTTTCTAAAGCTGCTAAACGGTCATTGGACAGCATTTTCAACCCGGGTGGGACACTTACAATACGGCCTTTGACTGCATTAAATCTTCCTAATTCTTATGCGGGAATGTTTGTGAAAGTTCGTTACGACAATAGAGTACAGTCTACCGTCTCAGTTGATAGCAAGGTCACTCCTGTCTGGAGTAAAGAACAAGATATTAACCAATCTTCTAGCCCAATGAAACGAGGTGCAAATACCCAAATTAGAAAGCGTGGGATCAATCCGGATGATTTGATACACAACTTTCGTGATATAGCTGAAATATTTAATCCAAGAAGAACAGGTGGAAGCCGAGAATATGAAATCAATATACAAATATCGCCATTTGAGACGAGTAAGTCGCTTCGTCTCTCTGTAATTGGCGAGTTGCGTCACGCTCCAAATGTTGAAATAGGAGTTCTTGACATTCCACTTGGTCCAGCGCTTGAGTGCACAACTGACGAAGCGGTGTACATTAGGTGGTTTCCACTAAAGTCACCTACTGAGGCAATTCCAATCGAGGGCGATATGAATGCTAGTTGTCGACCGGTAGATTCCGAGAAGCTAAGTGACGGCCTGTTCTCAGAATATAATCCGCCGTGTGTCAAACTAGCATTGATGTTTCGACCGAATTCAGTTGAGATAGAAAATGATAACGTTGCTGCTGGAACTGAATCTTTTAACAGATCAAAGGCTAATCAGTACTTGTACTTGCGCATCAATCAGATATCTGCATCATTGATTGATTCCAATCGGACGATAGAGCTTGCTTTGCTTTCAGCTCGTGATGCAGATGTCCGTTATTCAGTTACCACGGCAAAGACTCGCCTAGCTGTCGCCGTGGGGAATATTCAACTGGATCACCAAAGTTATGATTTAAGTTCGCAAGCTCCTGTCATCCTAGCGCCGACTCCAGTACAATGTCCCGATCCAACAGTGCAGTTCTTGGCATGGAAGGATAATATAAGATCCAAAAGTGATTTGGATAGTTATGAGTATGTCGCCTGTCAGGTACAAGAGTTGGATCTTAAGATTGAAGAGTCGTGGCTGTGTGATGTGTGGCGGCTGTACTGTGACGTAGCTAAAACACGCGAAGCTAAGGCTGCCCTTCAACATATTAATCGTTCAAACGTTTCAAATGCGTTCGAGTTTGAACAAACTATTGATCCGATTGCAAAAGCTACTTTGTTCCTAAAAGAGGATGTGAAAGTAAATAGAAAGAGGATATATATACGTGAATTAACCCTGGGATTCTTCAAGTTGAATTTGTCTTATTTTAAGAGTTTAAGAAGCACCAAGGGAAATTTGGATTTAGCTGGCAATATATTGAGTAATATCGACGGTTCTGAGCTGCTTCGATTGCATGTTCCATTGGAAATGCCAGATAGACATAGCACAGGTTCAGACGAAGCCTATGTACAATGGTCTGAGAATAATTTTGTAGGTGTAGATGAAAGGACACCTTACAGGAATATTCTCTCATCTGTGCTCCCACGCATCTCAGATGCTCCAATCAGCTTCAATGAGAGAGTAATCTATCACGTTTATGAAACTGAAGGCGAAATTTGGAAATCATTACGGAGCTTTTACTCCGCCGAGTCCTTAAGACAGATCTATAAAATTGTTGGCTCGCTCGATTTTGTTGGGAATCCTACTATGGTCTTGACGTCATTCAGAACAGGTTTGCGAGACTTCATTCTGCAACCATCTCGTGAATTGAAATCGAAGAATCCATCAAGAGTTGGAGTTGGAGTGTTGAAAGGAACTCTCTCATTGGTATCGAATAGTGCGAGTGGCATATTTGGATTTGCGTCAAATTTGGGTTCAACTTTCGGAGAAACTGCAATCCAGCTGACATTAGATGAACATTTTCAACGTCTTCACTACGAGCAAAAAGCAGCTCAGCAACGACATTACGATCGATGGAAACAGAAAGGGTTTGGTCAAGTCTCACTCATGGTCTCTAGACCTGTTTCAGATATTGTGTTTAGCTTGATATCTGCATCAACGGGACTTGTAGTAGAGCCTTATCGAGGTGCAAAAGAAGATGGACTTGTAGGATTTACAAAAGGTTCAGTCATTGGAATCATAGGTGTTGTAGTCAAGCCTATTGTTGGTTTATCAGATGCTTTTTCTCACGTCACGGAGTCAATACACGACATTGCCAAAAGCGTGAATCTTCTAGAGTTGAGGTCCAACGCCATCGTAAGGTACAGGCTTCCGAGTGTATTTGGTCCCCAGAAGATGTTGCTGCCATTCAATCCAGTTGCTTCTAGGAGTGCTCAGCTTATAAAGGCCCATCCTCTTGAGAAGAAGACAACAATGTGCGACGAAGTGATTATTGCCTCTGAGGCTCTCAATCGTGGCAGCGGATTTGAGCATTACGTAGTAGTCACAACTTTCAGAGTCATCTTATTCGGTTTGAAGGTTGTTGATGGTCAAGGCTTTGTTACCACATCCCTGATTTGGCAAGTTAGATTTGATAAGTTGGCTAGGATTACATCCAACTTGAGAAATAAGGGACATAATGGGTTCATTCTCTACATCTCTCGATATAGCTCATTGACACATGAAAAGTCAAGCAATTGGGATGAGTTATCACAGCACAAATCCAACCTAGGAGATTCTACACAGACATTAAACCAAACAATTCAATATGAAAGAGACAACTTAGACGGCAAAAATGTATCGTTTGGTTTTTTACGAACATTCGCTTCGACAGAGGATGTTGACTGTCATCGTTTCACCGTTGAAGGGGAGGTCAAGCACCGTGTACAATTATCTAGGATTCACAATGCCATATGCTGTATTTGTGGTGATTTCAACTCAGTTTTACGCGAAAACTACCACACCAATGGAGAGGAAGGAATTACTTTGTTTAGGCCATATAGCTTTGAGCAAATATCTCCGGGGAACAAGAGAGCAGATCGCAGCTTCTTATATGCAGAGCTAGAGCGTACTGTGTGGAAATGCGAGTCATCCCTCTTCTCCATTACGAACCTAGACAACCGGCCATCTTGGGCATGTGAGGAGGCTGAATCGCAGACATCACTGGAGAACGTCAACCGCGAATTTAATGCCGTTGTTGATCAAGATTTCGTTCTTCATTCACGACTTGATTGCAACTCAATTGATGTGAGTGTTGGGTCTAGCGAGATTGAAGACGCCTCAACTTCCGACCAGGATAGTTTCCTTGAATCGTTCAGGACTTTTCCATTCCTTTCTAGACAAAGTTCTCCTGTTTGCGAAGTTGACAAATTTGTACCGCCCAGCAATGTCCAAATTCCCTCGTATCCTCCATCAGTAGATGCTGATAGTATATCTAACTTAAGTGAGAGAGTACGCCGGGTCGAAGCCCTGTTGGAAAATCTTGTGAGAAGAGATTCATCAGCAGCAGGTGAGACAGCGCCAGCTTCTGCCACGGACTACGATCCACATCGGTTAGATTCAACATCCATGTCTCCTTTATCATGCACTCCTAGTGGTAATGTAGATGTGCGAGTTTTGATGAGAGAAATCGAGGACCTAAAGCAGCAGCTTTCGGCAAAGATGAAGCAATAAAAAGAATCACGAATAAACAGTGTTAAAACCTAAGGTTGATTAATCTTTTGTCTGCCGACAAAAGCCACAGAACAGAAAACACTAACATCGATACAAATACAAAGATCTTTTTTGGTTCCCAAGTACTCGTACGGTAATCCTATTTATAGATTCACAAATAAATGTTCGGATTCAGTTCATAACAGCTGTAAACTTGATTTATCATGCGTCATCCATCAGAGATTCGGTCCAAGCTGTAATATTCGGGGCAGATGTGGGGTAGTGCGTGGTCGGCGCTACTTTATCATGAATAGTAACCACTAATGTACTTCGGTTAACCACTGTTGTACTTCGGTTGGTATATAATATCCAATCATTTTCGCCTCCCATTGCTAACAAGCTGTCCAGTGTCACCGTTTCCTCTAAAAGTTCTATCTTCTCATGTTTATTATAATTGCCATTAGACACATGATTTCCTCCATCGGTTGACTTACTGAGTGCCGCCATCACGAGGATCAGAAGGAGGGCGATTACTAGTGGAGACACCGATCGTAAGATTCGCCGCTGGATGATCACGTAACCGTCATCATTCTTGACTCTAAGCGGTGTTAACTCGGAAGTTGGTTGGAGATCATCAACATCAACTTCTTCGCCAACCATATGGCCAGGGACAGCATTTTGATAGGAAGCGTGCATGGTATTGCGGTCGGGTGTGGTTTACGTCTACGATGAGATATCTACCATACAAAGAAGGGCTGATGAACACAAGATTTTCAAGCGGATTCTTTTCATTTCAAGTAAAAAGTCTGGCCTTCAACGGGAGCCGCGTCCTGAACGCGAAGACATGAGACATCGAATTATCATCTTGGGAGTAATATCATTCATCAAATTCTACCATGCTGCTGCATGCGTCATCTACCATATTGACGTTTCAATCGGCGTCTAGACTCCGGTGCCTCAGCAGAATCAACCCTTCAAATCATCCATTGTCTCATCACTCCAAGCTCATTACAACTCGCCAATTCAGCGCCGTCGAAAACACCGCCAACGACAATTCATTATTAGACCCTTACGACATTCTAAGAAGTCTATCAAAAAAGGGTGATGACGCCCAAATTTCATTCCCAACGTATTTATCACCGACAAAGCTTGAGTCATTTAGCAAATGTCCACAAGCATTCTTCTTCCTGTACATCCTCCAACTCTCTCCCGATCCGCCCATGACTCCTCAGCTAGCTCGAGGCATCATTTGCCATAAGGCATTAGAAGATTTGTACGACCTAAGACCCGAGGATCGCAGCTTAACAAATTTGGAGAATTTATTCAGAAGAGAGTGGAATAGATTGAGGGGTGAACGAAGAGAGAATGCTACTATAACCAACGCAAATGTTGACGAAACTAAGACGAAACATAATGATGAATATGACACACTATTTCGAGAGCTTGGCGAGGAGGGACGAATTGAGGGATATGACTTGAAGTCCGAGATTGAATGGGGAAAGGGTTCACTTGAATTATTGCGGAACTATTACAGCTTGGAGGACCCACGAACTCTTAGTCCGGTCGAAAGAGAAATGTGGGTCAATGCTCGATTTTCTACCTCGACAACAGCAGATTCTGATAATGCGATTGATTTTGTCGTCAGGGGCAAAATAGATCGCATTGACATATTACCACCAACAACGTTACATCCTTCGAACAACAAGCTACAATTGCAAATTATTGACTACAAGACAGGAAAGAAGCCCTGGCTCAAGTACAGTCAAAAGGTCAACGAGAGGATTGCGAAAGAGCAATTCTGGAAAATGAAGGTTTATTGTGAGTACTAATTCATTTATCAACAATTGTTTATCGCTCCAGTATTTTGTGACATGAGGTCTAACATATCTTACTTCTTCTCAAAACAAAAGGTTTGATCTTATGGAAGATGGTCCAGCAAACAGATAAGGCATCAGAACAGGAAGAAAAAGATGGATACAAATATGGAATATCTTGGACACTCCAACAAAGATTAGCAAGCGCTATGAATATCACACCAAGCAATATACCGAAATGGAGCAATATGCTAGAACTAAACTCACTACGACTTACATATCTCACTTCTCATGTTGATGATACATCAGCTAATGGTTTGGCAAACTTCCTTGACTATTCATTAGACTCTAAATCTGAGTTTGAATCTATTCTTATGCAAACTGAGCATGAGGTACAAACTATCGCACGTGAGATTAAGGAGTTGGTAGATACACAATCCCCACACGCATTCAAGCATTGTGATTGGAAGTATTGTTCATGTCATGAATTACGAAGAAGATTCATCCCTGGTAGCGTTTATCAATCGGAGGATTTAATTCATTAATTTAGCTGCGTTTGCAGTAAGAACTATGAGAGTGAGTTGATTAGCCTTGGGAAACGAGAGGCTTGACCAATAGAGATTGCATGATGATACCCAGGATCACCCGGCATGAGTAGTTGGCTCTATGTATGGTGCCGCCGGGCGAAAACGTGGACAATGTGACTATCATTCATCATTATCTCTAGTGAAAAAACAATTTCGGCCAAGAGGTCTCA
>Ga0247832_1002821_pt1 | contig 25475 bp, 18 predicted proteins | sample LaCruzMarch2015__10_FD_192407 | JGI IMG/M metagenome (GOLD analysis project Ga0247832, IMG submission 192407) | Freshwater microbial communities from meromictic Lake La Cruz, Castile-La Mancha, Spain - LaCruzMarch2015_4m | ecosystem: Environmental > Aquatic > Freshwater > Lake | place: Spain... | reverse complement strand
GGCACAGGATGTGATTGATCTAAAATTTTGTGGGAGTGTTGGCACGAGGCGACGGGTCAGTGTTCCGTTCAGTTTTCAGTGTCGTCACTCTCGAGCCGAGGTGCAGGGTCTTATTGCTGCAGTCTTGCTGCAGATTGTATATGGAGTCTAGCGGGATAGGTGGCGTGTGTTAATATCATGCAAAGCTCTACTTCCCTTACACGTCGTGAAATCAATTTGGTCGACGATGACGTGATCATGCAAACCAAGGGCATATACAGTCGCACGGCTACGACGATGGGAAATTTCGACAGAGAACAGCTCATTGGCTCAATCGAGTTAACAAATATGGGCATTATAAACAGCCACACGTTCCATGTGGTAGCGGATTATCTTACCACGGAGGATCGTTTAGATCGTGCAGTGCTAGTTCAGTCGGAAGAGCATTGGCAGGACATTCGAAACGAATTCGAATACAAACCTCTTCGGCAGCCTCTGCCAAAGAAGGTGGCCGGCGGCAGCTTTGGCGAGAATCTACTCATCTCAGGCTGCTCTTCGGACGACTTGTGCATTGGTGACAAGCTCGTGGTCGTGCGGGAGAGCAAATGCAGCACAGACGATAGTGCCGACACCCTCATGTTGCAAATCACATCACCCCGCCGGCCATGCTCCAAGGTCGATAAACAGTTTGGCGCCACCTGGGATGGATCAGGAGTACGAGCATACTGCGCCAGAAGTGGCCGTGCCGGCTTCATGGTCAGAGTGCTCACTCCGGGTATCTTACCAGTGGGTTGCCAACTGTGTGTTTGTGAGCGTCCCAATCCGCGCTGGACTCTCTACCGTGTTGCATCACTCATATACGGCATGGAGGGTGCATGCGATCAGCCGATGCACTACACCCTACCCGGCTTTACTCACGATACGACGAGTGGCGTGCAAGGCTCGGGCGGCGGTCGAGAGGCGGTCCTTGCCAAGTGGAAGGGCACGGAAGCAGAGCTACTTGAGCTTGCAAACCTGCCGGAGCTCGCGGCATACGAGTGGAAGGATGAAGTGCAGGCCATGCTCCACGCGGTGGACTCGCACTGGCAGGCCTCGTCCGCCGCAGCAGGATGGTCATGCATCGTATCATTGTGCATGGCAATGATTGCCTTCTTGAAAATCAATATCAATGAAATACTGGAATATGCACTCTCTGCAATACTTGTGTTGAGTCCAATCCAAAGAAGGAGAAACGTAAACGGGTGCAAGCATAGAGATTGAGGATGAATTTGGCACCAGTATTCCTCTAGCACAGAGAAAGGTAGATTTTGTAAGGTACACGTTCTGACGCGATTCTTAACCCAATGAAATTTGTGTATCGACTACCTATGGATTAGATTCAATTGCAACACTAAACACATTTAGTTTTGACCCTAACCCTAACCATGAACCTGTTTGTAGCACTCTCTGTAGATAATGTCACATCCAAAAGACTTTATTCTTCCGATTGTTTGCAAAATCCATTTCCACCACACTACAGAAAATAGTAAACAGGAGAGAGAAAACGAACAATAATGACACTGAACATCATGATCACGCACAAATATGCATCAAATAAGTGAGCTTTTCTTTGTCCCAACTGCGGTACTTTCCGTCAATACTGTATCCTTCGAATTTAATAATTCCCCGTCGAATATACACCCACAACTTTTCATCCATGCCAAACCACCCCGAACCTCTGCCTTATCCGACACATCAAAGCCAAGCTCCGTCAAAACAAAGTTTACCGGTACTGATGGACGATAGGCTTTACAAATACGCTGTAACGCACCCTGTCGAACAGATGGGATCATCTTATCCATTAAATAATCACCCATATTCGGTGCTACATCTTGTAGTTGAAAGAATTGATGATAATTATTATCAGCCACGGCAGCACGTACCAGTAATGCATGATAGATGCATTCATCCTCACGCTGTTGGGGCGTTAGTTCAAGCATAATTTTGAATATATCGGATGATCCACCCTCATACTTCTTATTACCAGATAAGAACACATAATATATAATCCGATATGCAATAAATTCATTCCGATTTTGTAATGCAATATCATCATCGACATTGCCCGTTGTTGTCATGTCGTCATCATCACCACATACTACTACATCGTTACCTTTATTCTTCCCTCCACCAGATTTTTTCTTGCTCACCTTCTTTTTTGTCTTACAATTTAACTCCTTCAACTTCTCACTACTACTCCCATCATTCGCACGCTTCTGTCTCCGTCTATCAATTAGATCATACAATTCCTTCAACTGTGTCTGACTTTGATTATATTCATTAATATCATCTTCCTCTAATGCCATCTTGGCATGTGTCTCATATACGTCCACGGCAAAAGCATTAATTATTCGTTGTACCGTCAAATCTTGTCGTATTGCCTTAAGCTGTGAGCAGTACCAACTATAATCACGTACTCGACCATTATGTACTCGGTCGTCACTGCCACTCTTACCTTTCTTACTATTGAGACGGTAGTAACTTTGTTTTAGTTGTAGCAAATGTTCCTCGAGTATATGCTGAGGTCGAACAAGTTCCGCCTTCGGTGGGGATGTTAATCGTAAATACTCCTTCTCTAATACTGTACATAATCCCTTCACTGTCATGCGTTCATAATCATTCTCGTCAAGCTGTTTCATTGATCCGCCAATCGTTGTCTTACCCATATACTTCTCAACATTGGCTATTGTAGTTGGTGCATTTGCGGCAGAATCAATCCCCCCTTTTCCCTGAAAACGACGTGCACGGTCAGACAGTGCTGTTTCATCGGCATTAAATCCAAGCATATTATTGTTAGTAGACGAAATGTTAGTTTTCTTCATCTTCTTCTTCTTATTCTGCTGCTGCTGTTGTTCTTTCTTGGCATACCCCAACGGTTGATCAAGTGACAATGGGACATAATCATCATCCCTCAAGGACGACGAGGATGGTCCATAGTATGAACCTCCCCCACCACCACCAATGTTGCTGTTGTTGCCACTCTTACCGAATGAAAAATCATCCACATCGTTACTCATGAATTTGCGTTTCATTCCACTTCCACTCCCAACCCCACCAAACGATGGCGATGCCTGCTCTTGCACGAACTTGTTATAAAGAGAACTCCCTACAGTTGACCCGACTCCTGGTAATACTGCTGCCGAATTTGATGAATTTGATGAAGAATTTGTTGACTTACCATTGTTATTATCCACTCCCCTCCCAATAATTGTCCTTCGAATTGCCTCCTCCTCCAACTGTTGTAGCGTTCTTGTTGTATTGCTAGCTGATGATGTTGCTGCTGCTGCTGCTGCTGTCGTATCCTCGTTGGTCATTGCCCACCTCTTCTTCTTTGTTGCAGTGGCAGGAGTGTCAGTAGTAGTAGTAGTAGTAGTAGTAGTAGTAGTAGTAGGTGCAGCGCTAACGCCGGGACCATTATTTTCTCCCTGCTGCACTGTTAATCCACCATTACCGACCCCGGTGGCCGCCGCCATTTGTGGTGGCAACGGCGGACTCGATGGTCGAGCATAAGGTTCCACTCCTCCGCCACTACTATTACTAAGTGCTAAATGATAATGTGCCAATGCGGCACTATTCCCAGCATAATATAACGCCCACTTTTCTTTGCGTTCCTCCTCGGCCCGTTTCTCATTATTGCTTGGGGTATTCGGATGTGGAGGGGGAAGTGATGCCAAGACAACCTTGGCTTGATTCGCTTGCTCTGTCCAATTGTGATAATATTGGGTATAGTACTGTACTAGTTCAGCGTGTGTTTTGCCATGTTTGATTATACTCGGATGAATCATCATCGTAATTGGCATCGGTGGTGCGGTGGAGGGCGGGAGGGGGAAGGAGGGTGGCGCCGGAGCAGCCATGGATTGTTGTTGAACCCACTGTACGCCATTCCAAACTACCTGGGTTGATGCTGTTGTTGTCTGCTGATGCGGATGAGGAGGACCGTACTGAGAGTAGCTGTATTGAGAGGAGTGCATGTCGACAATATGAATTACCGGAAACGAAGAATGAAAGTACACTATGATGATGGCGGGAACGATCAGAAAGCCGCTAAAAATCTCATCCCCAATGTTGTCATCAACGATGCAGCATGCTAGGAAGGAGGAAGAGGAGGAAGAGGAGGAGAAGGAAGAGGAACATGATGATGAAGAAAAAGCCAATAGCAAGCCTCGCGCCAAAAGAAATCCTCCCCGTAATCGTCGCGTCAATGACGGAGACTATACGGAACAAAATGACACCGAGGACGAAGACGACAATGATGATTCGATGAAGCCTCGCGCCAAGAAGAAACCCCGTAGTAAGAAATCCTCATCAACATCATCATCGACTACTACTACGGCAACAACTTCTGTCCCCCTGGATGCATTCAACATTGTTATGGCATTTCTACACCCTCGTGACCTACTACACACAGCCTTTACATGCAAATCATTACGAGACATGGTATCCACATCCATGGTTATCAAGTCGGCACTAGTCCACGGCGGGCATGCAAAGTCAACCATGGAGGTGTTATTTACACTCACCTCCAAACACGCCATGCATATCCCCTCACCATTACGTCTACTACGACTTGTCAATGGCAAAGTGTGTGAATTCTGTTTGAATGATAAGGTGAATCATGCAAGACCGGGAATTGGTGTATTCGCATGTTGGGCGTGCGTTACATCCCGCACGACACGTAATAAGAGACCGTTGATGATACGTGGGACGCTGACCAAACCATGGAAGTTGAGTTGGGTGCGCTATAAGAAGCCACCAACGAATAGGGTCAAGTATGATGCTATTTTTACTCATGATCGTGGTAAGTAGCGTTCTCTATTCTTATGTCTGTCGAGGTGGTTATCATTAATGGCTCTGGCTATTCACCACCACCCCCCCCCTCCCTCCCTCCCATTATAATTGCTCGTTTCGTTTATACCTTATGTATAGTGGCAGCAGCTCTTCATGGAGACAAGTACTACATGTGGAGCGAGAATCGAATGGATTTCAATGGGGTAGAACGAGTCGGTCCCATTGTCACGATGGACGATGTTGATCGTATCTTTGCTCATTTGACAAGTGGCTCTGACACCGCGGTAGATGATGTCGCGGCGATTAACGAATATCTCATGACCAATTTGAATGCACCTCCAATTGAACATTATACTGAATTCAATACTGCCATTGTGGATGCACGTCAAGCCGCCATCATCGCTGCCCAGGAACGAGAAGATAGTACCAGGGCCAAGCAGGCGAAGGCGAAGGAGAGTAAGATTGCCAAGGTCGAGAAGATGCTTGATGACCTATCCACCAAGATTGATGACTCATTCAGCGAATTCGTGATGAAACGAAAGACGAATTCTGCAAGATGCTTCGGTTATTCTGGGAGTCAAGCACCCTTTATTACGATGGATCTTCCCTTTATGGATGTTCTATTGAAACCATACATTGCTGCTCCGAGCAAGGTGAAGAAAAATACACTATCAGAAATAGCCACAACGATCAATGGTAAATTTCGAATGATAAATGATGCTAACCTACTTGCCTTTGAGTATTTGTCAGACAGTGATCCGATCGAAATTGCATTGAAAAGTCTCGTACGTGATATTCTACCCGATGTCAATGCAATCTTTGCTGTGGGTGGATGCGTTCGAAGGGGAAGATATTCCGCATACCGTGAAAATCACATCAATGACACATTCTTCAATCATTTACAAGCCGGTACCTTGATTGAGGCTGTGGTATATTTGACGATTCATAAATTGAGCCCCATGCTTATGTCCGTCGAGTCCTCTGCTGAAAGCACCACGACTTTTGACGAGACCATCGTTGAAAAACTCGCGAATGGCGTGTGGGAAAATCTTGGAGTTGGTTGGGCTGAAGCATACGTGAATTTTAAGGCTTATTTTTCATCTAAGAAAGCATTGTTTGAGAATGCATTAATTGCACTCAAAGAGTACTCTGCGTGGCTGATTGAGCACAATCCTGAGTGGACTACTGTACAAATTACTCAAACAGTAAAAGCAGTGATTGATTCACAGTGGTTATTGGATAAAGTGATAAAAAGAGAGTTCGATGCGGTATTGGCAAGGCATAGCGGATCAGGAGGTTTAGGGTGAGAGAGATGAATTCCTTTAAGCCTTATTACATGATTCGAACAAATTGTCAAGCAACACAAAAACTGGATGAAGTGTATTATTGCCTTCCACTCCACTTTGTGGGCTCATGCTTGACGAAGATGACATTTTATGCACGAGAACCTGTCTGTACATGTCTTTGTATTTGTTTGAAGCATTCTGTGCTGCTTTTAGCTTCGTATTATTGTCCTTCTCAATCTTGACTAAGCTTAGCAGTAACTTAGAAATCCTTTCCGTGACCGTGTCTATGAGTGTAGTCATCTGTTTATTGACATCTGATGCTACGGGAAGTGCAAATGCCATGCGTGTATCTAAGCAGCACATCAATGCCTTCCTGAGGCATTCTTCACCGGCTTCGCCAGACACTGCCGAATATAAGTTAGACAAATCGAGGCTCAAGACAATAAATGTCGCTTCATTTCCTTTGATATGCTGAAAGAAATATTGATGTGCTAACCCATAATGCTTGAACGCGGCTCCGAGTTTGTCCCTAGTTTTGACCTCATCGCGTTGGCAAGTCCAGACCTTACTGAAGTAGAGGGCCAGCTGATAATGAGCAGCAGCGGCTTGATGTGACGCCCGAGGTGTTCCCAAAGACTCGTATATTAGACAGGATCGCTCCATTGGCTCAACAATTGCCTTTTCCACACCGGGTGTTAATCGTGATGCTTGGAACAGAAGTGGCTCGGAAGAGGAAGACAGAGCTGTTTGTCTTCGTCGTACACCTAAAACGAGATATGTTGCAGCAAGCTCTTCGCTGACCATATCCCACGTGATCGGGTCTGCGTCTCTTTCGACCATTGAATTATGAGCCGAAACGAGATGGTCAATGGCTTCTTGAAGATATGTCTCTGGATTATTTCTCGCCGATTTGTCTTCCTCGGGCAGAACGACGTTTGTATTGGCACGTATCTTGCAGCACTGACACAAATTGCACCGTAGTAACGCGATATTACGTAAGTCATTCCCAATCGTAAACTGCTTTAGTCCTTCAACAAACCAAAATTGAGAAGAGGCCAGCATAATGGCTGATACATGTGACATCTCAGGAGGTGTAGATTGAGGCGTAAGGACAGCTCGTGATTCCTGAAGCAAAATCTTGCCTATTTCGTTGCAAGCATCACCCAGCCTTTGACGTAGGATAGGCGCAACAGTAATACCGACGTTGTTGGTTATGACCTCATAGCAATCCACGCCTTCGATGTTTTCAGTGCTAAGGCTTTCCAGCAATACGTGTGCATCAATTGCATGGCCATAACATATTGATGCGGCAACAAGAACTAGACATGCATCACGCTTGATCTCAGTCTTTTGGTCGATGATGAGTTTGGCAGCGCCAATTGCCTCGTGACAACCTTCTTTCCGAAGTACCGATGTCTCAATTAGTTCAAAGTCTTCTGGTAAGATGACAATGCCGCTGAGGTTGTTCTTTAATGATACTTGACCATGTGAGGCGATGCTGACCACTGACAATTCCGGCTTTGGGATGGCTCTAGTAAAGAATTGCTTTCTAATTCCGCTACAGATATTGCTCACTTCTTGGAATAGTCCAATTAAATCTTGTCCACAAGTATGTCCTCGATCTCTCCAGAGAGGGTCCGCGACAAATGATCGTGCGAAATGACCACAATACTCCCAAAGCCAAGCATATTGTAGAAGTATGCTCCGAGGATGCATATTAGACGACGAAAACAGAGTTTGTTTGTTACCTTGATACATCCCAGTAAGTAATGGAATGGTGTCTGCAAGGACACGTGCGGAAGTACGTAACGATTGAATCAAGTTACTTGCAAAATAATTTTGTAAGTGTCGATCTGCAAGTCGAAGGTTGACATTGCTGAGCTTATAATGGAGTCCATACAGCTGTGTTGATATTGCCTCAATTTCGATGAATGATTTGTCTTTCCAGGCTTTATTCAATAGAGACATGAGCTTCTTAACCCCACAAATTAAATGATCGTGTGCCTTGTTTAGAGAGTCCACAGGAACCCTAGCATACTTCACTTGACAAGAAGCGTAAGGCGCAGGGGACTTACTATTGTTGCCAGGATCAACAACTCTTTGATCGCTTTCGTTGTCGTTGTGATCATCTACATTATTATTATTCCAAAGATAGGTATCGGCAAGGTGTTCACACACGGCTGCCCCAATAGTATCGTGACGCCGTTGATGTGAACTACCACCAAGATTACGATTATCATTCTCATCCATATCTTTCAGCTCCTCTAATAAGTCTAGTGTATTTAGTAACAGGTTCCTTTGACGGTTACGATATTCACGTCGTGTAACACCGTCAAGAACATTATCCGTGGTTTTCACAAGCTGTTCAAGTCGACAAGCGAATCTATAGCTACATAGTGCAAGCCACCATGTCCACTTCCTTTGTCGCATCTTCGATATACTGCTAATATCAAATAATTGTATATTCGTTTCACCAGCAGCACGATGGACAAGGAAGGTTGAGCTCTCAGTAGTACAGTTCGATTTTAGAAATTGTAATAGCATAGCAGCATTCATCTCAACAATATCCGGTGAGAAGATTTGTGGTGGTGTAGGGTGATGGTGGGCAGTGGTGGCTTCAGTATTACTCCCATTAAGTGTAGATGGGTGCATCATTAGCGATGGGATGTCCTCGGTTCGCATCAGTTTAATATTCTGAACGAATCCATGCTCACGTAAGATCAAGGCAAGTTGTGGAACGTTTGCCATTATATTATCAAGGTAGGCATCTAACACTGTACACACACCAGAGGGAGAGGACTTTGTATTAGTATTTGTTGGAGAAGAATATGATCGTTCCACATTATTTTGTGACGATGTGCAACCTTGTGTCATAAAACCCAGCCGTGCTTCCCACTCATTGGCCCATTCAGGTCCAACTGCCGAGGTAGGAATGATACAAGTTTGTAGTTTTACAACACTGTCCAATGCAGAAACAGTGTGTTCATCCTCCTGAGTAACACTAATTTTAACTTCCTCTTTTGACATTGACGATGCTGGTGGCTTTAATAAAGCTTCTGCGTATGACGAGGGCGGCGGAGGCGATAGGGCAAGACGGTCGTTCATTCCCTCCTCCATCTCATCAACTAAAAATCCTCTTTCATCGTCCATATTCGTCTTGACCATGTGATCAATCATTTGAGATTTTAGTTCGGCTGCATCCGCCAGTAGGATGGCAATTGTGGGAGGGGACGATCCTGTTGATGTTGTCGTTTTAGATCTTGTCATTGTAGTAGTCATTCTTTCGACTTCCACGTCAACAGCCTTAGGAGTTCGTTCTCCGACTTTGTCATCTGCACTTAACAACTGCATTGTATCCCCTCTCTCATTTTCTCCATCGTCATCTAACAGTCCACCATTATCGTTACTATTATCATAGATCATCGCGTCACTTCCTACCAAAAGTTTCATATTACTAAATTTCCAATTGACATACTGACGTGGTGGAGTTGGAAGAGAAACGCCAGAGTAATGGGTCAAATAATCCTGAGGCAAATACAACATTGGATCAATATTGTTATCTTCTTCATCGATGACAATTTTATCCTTCTTCTTCGTCGTGGCTATTGTCTCTTTCCTGTCACTACTGCTAACGATAATGGCTCCGTCTTCATTATTTGACTGACTTCGCAAAGATAGTTGACGTTGATGCTTCATTTCACCCTCCTCCTTATCATCAAGCAGAAGTGACAACGATGACAACAACGATCGTTCATTCTCACTTAATTTCCAGTTTGTTTGCAATTTATCCAAATCAAGTGTGTTGTTTTTGTCATCATTGTCGGTATCCTCATCCACCCCACCAATATCTGTGTCTGAACCAATTGTGGATTCATACAGTGCCAATGCCCTACGTTGACGTTCATCATCATCTTCATCATCATTATTATCACCGTCAATGTTGTTATTATTTCGTGGAGCCGAGTTATTCCAACTGGATGGACGGTGTCTCCGTCTTCCTCTAGTCCCCCCGCCCAATGCAGGAATCGCAGGCGTGGTATTATTAGTCATGGTCGTGGCAACAACACCAAAATAGTCATCCTCCCATGAATCTAGCAATAATGTACCATTGCCCATGTTATGACATGCCACACTCACACTACGATCGGAATTGTAGGGCAATGAAAACAAATTCTTAACAGCCGAGGAGGGTCCAATAAAGTCGAGGACTGATAATACTGCTGCTGCGGAAGAGGAGGAGGAGGACTTATCATGATTTGCAGTCTCACACGCTTCATCTACGTTGGAAGTAGTACCGACGGCGGCGGAGGGGGGTGAATTGGTGGCGGGCGTAGTCATGAGGTTGGGTGGGAGGTTATTAGGGTGTGTAATTATGATAAGGTGGAAGTTTCTACATAAATATACTATTATGGTCTTCAGAAGGAAGGCTGGTTGTGGGGGGGTGGATTGGGTCTCAGTAACAACGCCTACATAATCTTCTGTATTGGAGTTTATTACAATGAAACTGGAATTAGACTAATTATATACCTCCAACTAATCATAATGGCTCAACCCCCCCCCTCCTAATAAAGTTCTTAGTCGACCTGCTCCATGGCACTCTCCTCATTATCATCCTCGCCATCAAGCGCCGGTAGGTCATCCATAACATCATCGTCAGCGTCATCGGCATCATCATCGATACTCAAGCCAAGCTTCACAAGACGATGAATACGACTGGCAAAGGTGGCGGGCTCATCGAGACTGAAACCACTCGTCAACAACGAGGTATCATACAACAACCAGATCAAATCCTTGACAGTCTTGTCACTTTGGTCGGCATCCGCCTTCTCCCTCAATGCCGTAACAATCGAGTTGGTAGGGTTGATCTCCATCGTTTTCTTGCTTGTCATGTAGGCACTTTGACTCGAATCACGTAACGCCTGCGCCTTCATGATACGTTCCATATTGGCCGACCAACCGTACTCACCAGTCACGAGGCAGCAGGGGCTGTCAGCAAGACGGTTCGAGACCACGACTTTCTCAACCTTGTCATCCAAGACTTCCTTCATGAGCTTGCATAGACCCTCAGTCTTGGCCTTGGCCTCCTCATACGCCTTCTTCTCGTCCTCATCTTCATCCATCTTGAGCCCCTCCTTCGTGGCCGAGATCAGTTTCTTCCCCTCAAACTCCTTGAGCTGTTGGACACTGTACTCATCAATTGGGTCAGTCATGTACAAGACCTCATATCCCTTCTTTTTGAGCTTCTCAAGGAAGGGCGACGTCTCGACGCTGCGCTTCGACTCACCGGTAATGTAGTAAATTCCGGGCTGCTTATCATCCATGCGACTTAGGTAGTCATCCAAGCTTGTGGTACCATCCCCACTCTTCGTCGAGTTGTACCGTAAGAGTTTGGCAAGTTTGGCACGGTTCGTCGAATCCTCGTGAATGCCAAGTTTGAGATTCTTACTAAATGCCTCATAGAACTTGTTGTACGCATCTTCGTTCTCGGTAAGGTCTGTGAACATTTCAATGCTCTTCTTTACAAGATTCTTCTTAATGACACGCAGAATCTTATTCTGTTGCAATGTCTCACGACTAATGTTGAGGGGCAAATCCTCAGAGTCAACGACACCCTTAACAAAGCTTAGCCATTCGGGCATGAGGTCCTCACAGTTGTCCTGGATGAAGACACGACGCACATAAAGCTTTATCTGGTTATGCTTCTTCTTTGCCCCGCCCTCGAACATGTCAAAGGGTGCACGCTTGGGGCAGAAGAGGACGGCACGGAATTCGAGCTGACCCTCAACGCTGAAATGCTTCACGGCAGCATGCTCCTCCCAATCGTTGGATATGGACTTGTAGAAGCTTGCGTACTCGTCCTGGGTAATGTCATCGGGCTTGCGCATCCAGATGGGTTTCATATTGTTTAGATGTTCCCATTCATGACTGACCTCCTTAATCTGAGGTGGTTGGAGAAGTAGTACGACAGAATATTTTAGTTAGACAAAAATAATCCGTATGATATTGAATAACAAATAATCTTACCTTCTTCGTCTTTTTGGCCTTCTCCTTCTCCTCATCCTCATTGACCTCTTCAATCTTGGGCTTATCATCATCGGCCATCTCCTCCTCGTCATCATCATCGTCATCGGTAACCTCCTTCTCGGTCGTCGTTTCCTTGTATAGCTTAATGGGGAAACCGATGAATTCGGAATGCTTCTTCACCAAGTCCTTCAACCGACGTTCCTCGAGATATTCACTCATATCCTCCTTCATGTGCAATACGATGCGTGTACCACGACCAAGACCGGAATCTTCCGTCTTGGTTACGGTGAAGGACCCCCCGGCCTCAGACGACCAAAGGTGACAATCACCATCATCATTGTTCTTACTCATAACCTCAACCTTGTCGGCCACGAGGTATGCCGAGTAGAACCCCACACCGAATTGACCAATCATGGAAATGTCGGCTCCGGCAGTCAATGCCTCCATGAAGGCCTTTGTGCCACTCTTGGCGATGGTCCCGAGGTTGTTCACAAGGTCGGCCTATTGAGATGACGAGGGGATGGGGGGGGGGGGGGAGTATTAGTGAAAGTAAAAATTTAAGGATGAAGCAATAAAATATTAAAGAGGAAATCGGTAATATGACACGGTAAAACGACGCACCTTCGTCATCCCAATCCCGCTATCCTCAATGGTCAATGTATTATTGGCCTTGTCGGGGATAAGCTTGATCTGTAACTCCGGCTCACTATCAAGGACACTCGTGTCGGTAAGACTTTGGTACCTAATTTTATCGAGGGCATCACTCGAGTTCGAGATTAGTTCACGAAGGAATACCTCCTTGTTTGAGTAGAAGGTGTTAATGATCAGCGATAATAGCTGGTTGATGTCCGCCGAGAAGGCGTAGCTTTCAGCTTCGGCAGCGGCGCTCATGGTTGTGTTAGTAGTGGGGATAGTACGCGAGTAAAAAATGTGCAGACCAACCGCTCTCTTTCGACGCACGGGCTCTTTCGATGGAGATCCGAGCAAAAAAATGAGAGGTGGCAAATTTCCCGCCAAATCGATGTCGTTTACTTTGCGAGGGAATTTTCTAGGTCATAAAACGTAATCTGGTCGCGCGGTAAGAGGAAATTGTACTGGTCAAAGATAGGTGAATTTGGTGAATAGCAAGCTTTTTGTAGGATTTAGAAGGGTGCTGAAGGCATGAACAATGCCTAGTCCAAGTTGTTGGATTGTTGTTATTTACTATGATGATGTTGGAGCTGAAGGACCCAGTCTGTAGAATTTTTGTTTTTGTTGTTGATTTTTGACTTGGAGTTGTTTCCACTGTTGATCTGCTTCAATGAAAATGCCAATGGGGGCTGAAAGGGTAGTTGCTCATTCATACATGGCTTTTTTCATTATTGGGTCTATTTGGTTTAAATTGTTTTTTGTGGCGGTATGGTAGATGGTAGGTGGGGGTGTGCCATAAAGGTTTTGACATAGCATGGGTCCAATTCTTCTATGGGCATCTATTGCGACAGGGGTAAGGATCATTTGGTTGTGGAGAGATTTCCAATTATGTCATCACCCGAGATTGGAGGGATTGTTCTGCAATTGTTTGGTTGGTTGAGTTTGTTCCATTCATAGTCTAGTAGAGAGAGTCGAGAGTCTGCGTTGGCAGTGTATTTTGTAATACAAATACAATGTGACATAGGCGCCATGGTATCGTAGATATTCACGTACCGCGATAGTAGGACGATCTGTATGCTATAAGATGTGATGCACATAACTAGGTAAGGCACCAACGTTATGGAGAAGATTCGATAATCTTCTCGACATCAGAAAGAGTACTTTCCTGTTCACTAGGAATTCCTCATACACAAAAATTGTACACGAAAAAGGCGCGCCGTATAAATCGTCGAGCGTCGCGAGGACGCTGCGACGACGCCGTGGACGATCGGTCCATTGTTGGTACCGATCGGACGTTTAAAGATGCGTAGGAGTAGTTCCTACGCATCGAGGTAATATTGGGGTATTACCCGCTTTCTTTTGTATGCCGATGTGCACTCGCGTGCACATTCGACATCTATTTTAAGTTAAAATAAAGATCATAATTTTTCCACCAGTAATTTAACCGTAGGTAACTGCCTAGGTCACAATGATGGAGGATCTTGGTTGGTGGGCAGAGGAGTAGTGATGTTGGTAATTGTAATGTCATAACCAATCATTGAGAATACATTAGAAGGCCCGATGAAAGGACATGCAGTAGGGTCAGTTGGGAGGTGTAACTGTGTTTCTTTGCCAAGATTTGATGTTGGCAAAATTATGTTTGCTGTAGTGAGTAGAGATATGAAAGCTTGAGAGAATCTGTTGGTAATAATGTTGCGTGGGTGACCTTTATGATTTATGATTATTTGGGCAATGAAAGGGATGGTCTCCGTATAATGTCGTATATTTTGGTACATTGGCATTGGCATTGCATTCATAAGGGAATATTGGTATTCTCAGTTTCTGTCTAATATTGATTGCAAACTGCACAGGAGGAAGACGGTGTGCAACTGGGATTCTGTTCATTCCTGCAATGGGGTAGGATGTAGTTGGAGACAATACTGGGGAGTAAGTGAATGTGATCAGGCATATCAGTTGACATGAGTTTGTAAAGGTCGTTGAACTGATAGTGTGCTGCTGCATCCTTGAATCTTGCTTGTGCTTGTTTTTGGGACAGTACAGTGAGGATGTAGTGCCATTGTTCTTCTCGATGGATTGTTGGTGGGCATGATATTGCTGCTAAGTTTGGGAGAATACTGTGGAAAAGTTTAAGAAATAGGGACAACCAGAATAGTTCACTGATAGTTGGGTGGGTCAAGTTTCTTTGGAGGTAGATGTGTGTAACTTTTACAAATGATGGGGAATGAATTCTTCTTCTTCTTGATTAGGTAGCATAAACGATATTCATGAGCTGTACTCTAATGTGTATTACATTTATTGATTGGATGGAATCTCACTTAGTGACCGGACCGAACTGCCTCCACACACATAACATAAGGCTTGAAATAAGAACTGAAACTGTGCTTCCCAATGATTTTTTAACCAGACCATAACATGTGGTTGCTTTTGAGGTTTGAAGCGCACGGAGGGCTGCAATAATTATTCGGGAGGTCTCTCTCTATTGTGTGCAATTATTGGGATAATCTGCGCTTTGTAGCAATATCGACGAGGATACCCCCTCCTTGCCTCCCTCTTCCTTCTTTTCGATATAACCAAACGACACAACCATCGCAGTACAGTTATCCGCATCCATACCCACCGCCTGCCGCCGTGCCACCCCCCAAGATACTAGTCGCGAGGCGGCATCATCTCCATTCGCCCATGCGGCAGCTACGATATTTGCGGCATCATCCGGAGATGCCACGTCAGATATACCATCACTACACAGTATCATCCCCACCAAGCTTTCCTCCTCCTCCTCTTTACCCTCCACCTTATCCAATGGTATGATTACAATGCTTGGTTCAGCACTTAGACCATATGGCTTTAGATCTTTCCCCCCCAAGGCTCTAGAATATTGAAGCTGCATCGCACTCTCACCTGTGGCCTTACGTCTATCAAAGTCCCCACCTCGAATGAAGGGTTTGTAATTGTGTCGATGTAGGTACTGTACACTCCCCCCCGACTCTTCGATACGTGCTCGTTCGATTGGTTGATCTGGTTTATGATCCATCGTAATTTGTGTTCCGCTTATGGCACCCGACTTGGTTGATCGTCGGATAAGAAAGAGAGGCGAGTCACCTAAATTACCCACTGCCAAATATCCTCCAGCAACTAATGCCGTTACGCTCGTCGTGGAACTGTAATGATTACTCAATCGACGACATTCCGCTAGGAGATCGGCATCCGTTGCCGCATATGCCTCGTTTATGACATTCCGTAGTTGGTCAGCAAGGATCTTAGCGTGATCACCACCTGCCGCCTCTTCATTGATGCATAATCGATCAACGAGAGCGGGGAATGACGGTACATTTAGATGATGCGTACAGCAACGTGTATGGACATAATCGGCAGCAAGAGGGCAGACTGTCCCGTCCCATATACCAAAGAAGCTTATGGACGACGAGGTGCTGGTAGTATTGATTCCTGTTCGGGCGTAGAATCGGTCCTCCTGTCGAGGTCGACCTGCCTGGCAGGAAGAGGCGACGACGTTGGTAACGACACAGGTGTTGGCCGTCATCGTGAGATTTTTCGTGATGGTTCGTCCCGCCAAGCTACTAAAAGAACAACACTCGCGAGACAACGAAGTGGCAACGTTCACGTGGCACGTGGTCTCTTGACGTACAATGTCAAGCACTAGAAGCAATGCCGATACGAATGAGAATGGGCAACCGTCAAATGATGTAGCAGTATCTACGGCCGAAATCCAATCGGCAATTGCATTGGCTGACATCTACCACAATCGCGTAGGAACGACGTATCTTCACATTGACAACCCCCTTCATCAAAATTCATCAAATACTCATCAAGACAATAACCCGACCGGGGCAGTCGTCCCTACAATAAGTCTAGCAACAACGTTCAAACAATCAACACCAGGCGAATCAACGGCAAGGGATGATCCGAATAGTTTTGGGTTAGGGTTTGAGTATAGTCGGACGGGCAATCCAACCAGAGGGGTATTCGAACGTGCCGTGGCAGCCGCCGAGAAGTCAAAGTATTGTGTCGCTTTCTCGAGTGGGAGTGCGGCAACGTCGGCTGTCATTCACTTACTTTCACCGGGGGATAAGATACTATCCATTGATGATGTTTATGGTGGCACACAGCGATATTTTCGTAAAATCGTTAGTCCGCGTATGGGAATAGAGGTTGATTTTGTAAACTTTGCCAATGACGCTGAAGTGTCATCCAAGCTTTTAGATGATGAAAAATGTAAAACGAAGTTACTATGGCTCGAAACTCCAACCAATCCAACACTTCGGATAACAGACATACACATGGTCTCAACGATTGCAAAGCGAATTGGTGCTCTCATTGCCGTTGATAATACATTCTGCAGTCCCTACTTTCAGAATCCAATGGATCATGGCGCTGATATTGTTGTTCACTCAGTCACCAAATACATCAATGGACACAGTGATGTTGTCATGGGAGTTGTGTGTACAAATGATGAAGGGATTTATAAGCAATTGCGTTTCACACAAAACGGTGTAGGTGCTGTACCATCTCCATTCGATTGCTACTTGGCCCATCGTGGGTTGAAGACATTGCATTTACGAATGGAGGCATCCGCCAAAAATGCATACGCCATTGCTCTATTCTTGGAGGGCCATCCAGCGGTGACGAAGGTGGTCTATCCAGGATTGAAATCGCATCCACAACATGACATAGCCACACGTCAGCAACACGGCTATGGGGCTATGATAACATTCTTTTGTGTCGGAGGGAGGGATCAGTCAGGCATTGTGCTACAAAACTTGCGAGTATTTGCCTTGGCTGAGTCGCTTGGGGCGGTGGAATCTTTGGCCGAATGTCCGAGCTTGATGACTCATGCTTCTGTGCCAGATGAACAACGCGCGATACTTGGGATAGATGATACTTTGATACGTCTATCAGTGGGAGTTGAGAGTTGTTCAGATTTGATTGCCGATTTAGACTTTGCGTTGAATGCTGCATTAAACAGTATACAGTAGGAGGAGGATACAATCTTTTCGTTTGTCTCATAAGAGAATCGAGTCAAATATGAACACTATTGTTCCCAACTGAAAGAGTAAGATAATAAGGGTACACTACAATCCCCATCACTTATACATGCATACAAAATGCAACACCGAGTTTCTCCTCGGCCATTGGCCAATATCAACTCCACGGACGGGGAAATCACCACGGGGAAGCAAATCGATGAGAAAGACGAACAAATCAGAATGCTACGAATGTTGAGGGGCTAAGATGACTGTCTTATCAAACTTTATCCATTATCAAACTGTTGGAGCGCTTTGGAGCTGCTGGCACTAAGTATTCATAGATCTCCTATACAGTATTCTATTCGTATGCAAAACATAATAACCATCTAAACAACTCTCCTTGGATTTGGATGCGTTTTAGTCACTTACTTCATCGGACTCGTCCTCATCACTATCATCCATAGCATAGGTAACCTGCTTCGCTGCCACCCTACCACTACTCTCGCGAGCTGGAACAGGAGCAGAGATCACATCAACCTCTGAATCACTACCATCGTTACCCATAAAGTCATCGCTATTCTCGTCTTCGTCGGACGAATCGTATTTCTTCGTCCCCTTCTTGGCGTAGGTATTCTTCTTTACAGGCTCCTTCTTTGTGGGTGGGACCTTCTTGGCCATGGGTTCTGCTTTCTCGGGTGCAGTTGGAAGGAAGGTTGGAAGAGTTGGTGGTAGTTTCAAAACGACTACCCCCGCCTCATCATCTGCTTCATTCAATGCCATCATCATCTGCTCAATCTTGAGATCTTGTTCAGTCTGAAGCTGCGTCTCTAATGCTTTGTCCTTGGTTTCGACTGCCACTCGCATCATCTCTTCATAGTGCTTTAATGCTGATTTCTTCACAAAGACATTACCAAGAGAAATCATGATTGACCCTGCCTTATCCAAACATCCCGCTGTTAGGCTCTTCATCCTAAGCTCTTCTAGCCGATCGATACGATCTTGGAATGTGGGTACACTGTGGGGCACCACCACCGGTGAGGCTACTGCATGACGGGGGTATGATGCAACGATGGTTATTCTGCCAATCACACCCCGTAGCATATCCATTCCTTCGTCATATGACTTGTATTTCTTCCCGTTGATCTTATCAATGTACATTCCCGATGTCAGTTGGGTCGTGAAAAAAATACTTTTCGTAGCAATTGACTTCACCTTCATGACAATATCATCTCGAAATATAATCAGTCCCAGAGGGTGTCCACTCGTGGGTCTTTTCACCCCAATTTCAACTGTTACTTTTGTAAAATGCACCCCACAAAATCCTCCCTTGCGTATGGCAAGCTTAGTGCATCCCTCGTGGCAGCAGCGTTTGGTGAGAGGACGAGTGTTGTCTCCATGTTTCCAACATAATCCTCCCTTCTGAGCATTCTCGGTACATCCATCATGGCTGCACTTTTTTCTATTCTGCTTGGGTGCACCATGCGTGCGACATACTCCTTTGCTAACAACCACGTTGTTACACCCCTCGAAGGAACACAGCTTCCTCACCGCCCCTGAAAAATTTGATCATAATATGATAGTATGAAAAAAATAATAGGTGAGTTGATAAAGGAAAGGAAGATACTTTAGTATCTCGAAGGCCAATAGTAGATTACTTCTTACCATGCTCGAAACACAAGTGGTTATTCTGAGCCCTCTTTGTACACCCCTCGTGAGAGCATGGCGTCGTGCGTGCTCCATGAGTGTTACACACACCGCCTTTTTGTTTCACGAAGTTGTTACATCCGTCGTAACTACATATTCTTCTCTTGGCTCCATGTCCAGGACATACCCCACCATTCATGGCCCACCTGTTGCACCCATCGGCACTGCATCGTTTGTTCACCATGATGCTAAGTAGCGTGTTGGTATGCTCGGAACTACCATATGGACCAACCAACCGCAAAGCAGATCAATCAAGTCTGGCGAGTATTAACTACTTGAACGTACCTACTCTCTACGCACCGTATGTACGTACACATAGGTAGGTACACATGTTGTTCTCTCGTTGGTCTGTCCCTCACCCACATTTGTTGTGGAAATCGACGCCGATGATGTTGGCTGCTGTGTTCCTAGCGTTATTGGTCGTCGTAGGAGGACCATCACTTACGACAACGTCGATAACCGTAGCAGCCAACGCTGCTGATTCCGCTGCTTCTGTCATTAACGATGACGATGCATCGACTGAGGCCGTGACGAGCGGAGATAATGACAGTGTGATACCATCTAAATTGATAACAAATATTAGTTTTGATCTGCCTCACGTTGCTCGAAGACGGACCAAGGCCTCGGGTTTGGAAGACCAGGATGAACGATGTGCCGAATGGGCAAGTAGTGGAGAATGTGACTCTAATCCTTCTTACATGCTTGCAAATTGTGCTGCTTCCTGTTCGGGGGATGACGTAGTTGACGACAACGATGATGATGATGATGATGATGATGATGGCAAGCAGAGGAAGGGTGAGGCACGTGTGTATGAGGGTGAGGATGCGGCAATTGGAGCATTTCGATTTGTAGAGGAATATGCATCATACTATCCCAATGGTGTCGTACCAACCGCGACCGTATTAAACTTTGCCAGAGCCCTGGTAGAGCAAGGCCCTGACAATTACGCCCCACCAACGTCTGTGACACACTGCGGAGGTGATGGCAAGAAGAAGAGCAGGCCATGTAGTGCTGGTAATCTTTGGAAGCGTGCCGAGGAGTTTCGGAAGGATGATATGTATGACGCAGCTGGTGCTGACTTGATACGCATCCTCCTAAAAACGGGCCTTGAAGTTGATTTCGTTGAGAAGTGTGAACGATCATTGCAATGGGCGATTGGTAGTATTCGACGACAACGAGATCGCGAGAGAAAGGCAGCCGAGGAGGAGGCAAAGCTCGAGAAGCGACGTGAGGAGGAACGGAATGCCCAACTAGAGGCCGAGGAAAGGAAGAAAGCGTATGAAGAGGATTTTGTCAAATTTGGTCAGGGATTACAAGTATCATCGTTGAATAGTCACAGCACCTCAGCAACAGTCGGCGTGGATGGGTCCATGGAAATTGATGATGATGCCAATAGACTGCTGCTTATTACGGCTGTTATTACAACTTTCACGGCGAGTGGTCCCCAAGGTGGACAATGGAATGAAACTCTTCAATTAATGAAGAAAATATCACCTTCGCATAAGACTGTGGACGTGCTACTAATCGAGGCACGGTGTCACGAAATGCTTGGCAATCACAAACAGGCAATGTCGGCGGCTGCAAAACTAATCTCCAAGGCTGCAAGCTACGGTGCTTGGTCAAATGATTCTCCTGGCGTCATGGCGGCGACATTAGGTGCGAATGCTGCTATGCAATTGGGCTTATCAGAAAATGCAATCTCATTTTATCAAAGTGTGCTCAAGCTTGATCCAGAACAAGATCGTTGCTCGAAGCAGTACAGAGGATTGAAAAAGGTTGTGAAGCTATTAAACAAGGTTGAAGATCAGATCCAAAAAGGGTACAACAATGCCGCGTCGGGTTTCATCGATGACTGTTTGTCGGCCATGCGTGGTCTCGATGTTGACTCGCCACTCTTTCGTAGTAAGATTCAGCTAAAGCAGTGCACGATTCTAAGCAGTATGGGCAAGTATGAAGAAGCATTAGATTATTGTGATAAAGCCGTGGACCTGCGTTTGGCGAATGCTGAGTTGGTCTCTCCCGTACTGTTGAAGGAGGCTCATCTGGTCCGTGCTGATGCTCTATTGCTCGACATGGACTACGATGATGCAGTTAGTGATTTGCGTGCTGCATTTGACCTTGTGCCAGAAGAACAGGAGAGTATGCAAGAAAAACGCGAACTACAGCAGAGACTTCAACAGGCACAGCATCAGCAACAATTGTGGAATGGTGGTACCAAGGATCAACGTTATAATGAACACACTGGCTATCCTGACGGTAGACCTCCAGAGCGTGATCATGCTAAGATATTACAACTACCAATCGACTTGGATCAACGGACGAAAGATATCAAATGCGCTTGGTTGAAGAAGCAGTTCAAGTCCCTAGCGCGTCAATACCATCCTGACAAATATAAGGGGAATAAGAGGAGGGCTGGTAGAAAATTCAAAGAAGTGAAAGAGGCAAAGGAAATCATATCTAATTCCTGGGGTTGCTAAATTTTCAGGCACTGGTAATAATGAATCAATTTGTCTTATTTTCATTTGTTTAGAATGAGCTGCTTTCCAGCCTCAACTACACTCTCCCTCAAAATGTGCAAAGCGTGTTTATCAGTGACAATGAATTTACTAATTCCAATGTTTAGGCACTCTTCAACGCAGTCCGTACTGTGGGCCGCAACAATTAGTCTTGATTTAATCGTCGGGCCGGCGACGTCTAAGTAAGATAGTTCTTCGGATAATCGTACCAATTCATCGTCACAGCATTCAGTGTCATCTGGCAGAGGAGGATCTAATATAATGTTACTTATTGATGACCCCTTAGAAACAGTTGCATCTATTATGTTTGCTACGCCAGATGCAATTGATATTGGATTTCTGTATAAGAAATATTTTGGATCAAATATGCCAATGGACGATCTAAGGGAAGCGTGTCCAGTGATGGTGGTAACTCTGGTGGCGTTGTCTGAGTATTCGTAACAAATGTTAAAATTAGAAGGTAGGGTGAAGGTAGGGAGTTGTTGTGTAGCAGTCAGCCGATGTGCCTCTGACATTCGAATGAATACGTTGCTTTCTTGTTTTTCATCCCTTGTGATGGCAAGATGTTCATTTATGTTGCTCAACTTCTGGAGTAATGACAATGATTCACTACCATTAGTACCACCATCCTTGTGCGAAAAATTTAGTACTGATCCGGCTAAACCCAGCGTTTTGTGAGCATTCATCAATTCCTTTATTGTTGCATCTCCTCCTTGAATAGCTGCCGTGTATTCAATTGATGATCGGAGGTAGGCAAAAACTTTGCTCTCGTCATATATTGGAACGTGCTGACCAGATTGGGAATCATAATATGTTTCACTGCTCAAAAGTCTTGTTGTAAATAATTGCAAACGCCGAGTTGCAGCGTTGGACGTGCACCGCCGCCGTTGACGTTGCATCATCATCTCCCTTCTTCTCACCACTCACCACACTATTATCTATTATGTCTCACAACGTGGCGGGTTCGGTCACCACACCAACTTCTCTGCCTCTCTCACTCTGCGGTATGAGACGGAGGATGATACAACAATAACCGGAGTACTACGATACAGGATGATACGACAATGATGATTAGAATTCTTACATTACTGCTCTGTTTCGTCTATAATGTCCATAGCTTGCGGTCGATTATTTCATCAGGAAGGAGGAGGAGATCGACGTTCGTAGTATCTTCATCACCGTTTCCTTCGACGATGTATCATTATGGTGACCCGATGTGTTGGGACAGCATGATTCGACTTCGCAATAAGCTTACAATTGATGATGAAATCGATGAAAGTCAGATATATGTTAGAGGCGAATTAGTTGAAGTTGAGTCACAGTCCAGAACATCATCATCATCATCATCATTACGCGAGATTCTCATCTTAGTTTTCCCATTACTGTTGATATACATCTCCAATCAATGGTCAAGATATTCTATTTCGTACCTTGTCGACTTTTCATCTACGACAGATGATGGAGCCACTGCTGCTTCTGCATATCAGGCAATGAATATTGATTTACAATTTACTCAATCGCAGTATGGCCTACTGGCATCGACGGCATTTACGGTACTGTTTGCACTAAGTTCATTACTAGCAGGATCATTGGCGGATAGGTACAATCGTAAGTTACTTACTCTGGTACCAGCAACAATATGGACATTGGCAACACTATATACTAGCTTCGCACAGACATATAATGATGTACTTATTGCAAGAGTCATCATGGGAGGGGCATGTGCATTCGCTGTCCCTGCAGCATACTCGCTACTAGCTGATAATGTCTCGAAAGACAAATTGGCCTTGACTAATTCGCTATTTGGTTCGGGAGTGTATCTTGGTGGAGCATTGGCAAGTTTAAGTCTGCTACTGGATCAAAGTGTTGGTTGGAGGGGCACAATGACGACTATAGGCGGATTTGGTGCAGTTAGTGTAGTGATGGTGGGATTATTGCTACCGTCCGACGATGATAGAGATGGTAAAAAGATTGAATCATCAGAAGCGACAAAGTCGATAACACTGTTAGAAGAGGAAGAGAAGAATGGTGTAGTTCAGAATGCGATACGAATACTTTCAATTCCAAGGGTTCGTCTCATATTCATAGCAAGTTTTTTTAGATTCTGTTCGGGGTTGATGATTGGTGTTTGGGCGGCATCATATTATAAACAAGCGTTTCCAGATTACGCATCCGAGTATGCAGTCGTTAATGCATTAATTGTTGGTGTGTTGGGCTTCAGCAGTGGCATTCTGGGTGGGTATATTGCAGATGGGCTGGGTGGCTGGTACAAGACGGATGAGCATGAGACAACAGCTTCAACTACTCTTATACACAACTACTTTGATGAGCAAACTATACGCCTGGTGCTGCCAATATTTGGATCTCTTTTGGCTATACCCGCTTGGTTCCTCACGACCCATACGACCTCATTTGAAATGTCAATGGCATTCTTGGGGGTTGAGTACCTAGTAGGTAAGATTTATTTTTTTGGTAGGTATCAATGCCTCTCTATCGTCACTCTAAATTTTATCGGCATGACGTAAATTTGGTCCATCAATACATACATTAACATCCCTAATACAGCCGAGTGCTGGTTTGGACCAACGATTGCTGTCCTGCAATCTACGGTAGGTCAGTCAAGGACGGGTACAGCCCAGGGCATGTTCGTGTTAACGGGAGCATTGGCAAATTCAGCTCCCACGCTATTAGGGTCAATATACGGGAATCAAATTTCAGGTCAACTTGTATCATCGTCGTCACCAGAAATATTGGCGAATCTATTAGCATGGGGGGTCTGCGCGGGGTACTTGCTGAGCTCGATCTTCTTTGCTGTAAGTGCTGGTGCAAGTGATTCAGAATCGAATGTAAACGATCAAAGATAGATAGGCAGCAGTGCAAGGTATCATCACAATGATTCAATCACGTTGGAATTTGCAGCTTAATAAACAACAATCAATGAATTTATTTGATATGTTTATTTTATTATTACAAAAAATTAGCCACTTCAGAAAAGTGATTAGTTGGTACACTGTCGATGTAGAAGGAGCGGCCACACCAGTTAAAGCTCACCCCCTTGGTCAAGATAGCTCGCCGACATCGCAAGGGTGTATGGATGACAACAATGTGAGTGAGCCTAATCCCTATTAACCTCCCCGAACGGAACGAAAACAATCTCGAACTCTCCGGAATTCGTCCTCACATGCGTTCTGTATCAACGCTCCGCTATTCTGCTTGTCAATGACACATCTCGCATATGCCTTGATAATATCTGGACATTCTACCTGCATCCGTTGGTATACTACCGTCATCTTATTCGGTGGCCATACGCCAAAGTACTGATCATCGTCCATCGCAGAAGCACCTTCACAAGAATCATCATTACTGTCGCTAGTGAAGTGAGACCTCTGGGAAGAAACAGCGTCACTACCCACAACAGACGATGCTCGTGGTGGTGTTGCAGACAAGTTAGCAGTGATAGCAGCGCATCCTCGTGCCGCCGCTGATCCTGCTGCCTTGGTCGGCGACATGCCAAGAGGTTCTTGAGA
>Ga0247832_1002809_pt1 | contig 25518 bp, 14 predicted proteins | sample LaCruzMarch2015__10_FD_192407 | JGI IMG/M metagenome (GOLD analysis project Ga0247832, IMG submission 192407) | Freshwater microbial communities from meromictic Lake La Cruz, Castile-La Mancha, Spain - LaCruzMarch2015_4m | ecosystem: Environmental > Aquatic > Freshwater > Lake | place: Spain... | reverse complement strand
GCTGATGTTGAGGGTAAGCATGTGGTTTGATTCTTGGTCGACTCAAATCTAACTTTGCTTACCCTTTTTTTATACCTTTTTGCACAAATCCTCACTCCGTGAGGTATAACTATTTTTTAAGTGGAATAATTGCCTTTGAATCAATTAGACTTTCCTTATTGTATTATCGTCAAAATAATTTCGGGGTAATTTTCATCACCATTGGTTGGGTTTTGTACATGATATTTCTCAGTTTATTTCATGCAAAAGCAAATGAATTACTCCCCTTTCTCAGTGTGGATTTTTCAATAATAATGGTAAACCTTGCTCTTATTATTGTTCCAATATGCTATTCATTGATGTTAGCAGTAGATGCAGCTAGAATCAATCGAGATTTGAATCACAAACTCAAGGAAGTAGAAAACCTTCATACCGAAAAAGAGGAGATTCTTGCCACTCAAAATGAAACGCTAGAACGGCAGATAATTGAACGCACTGCAGAACTAAACCAATCTCTTAAATCCCTCCAATCCACCCAAGCCCAACTCATCCAATCCGAAAAACTCGCCTCCCTCGGTGAGCTGACTGCTGGCATCGCCCACGAAATCCAAAATCCTCTGAACTTCGTCAATAATTTTGCTGAAGTCAGCGTGGATATGGCCGAAGAGTTAAAAAAGGAGATCAATAAGCCGCAATTGGATAAAGGCTTAATCGAAGAATTGGCTACTGATCTGGCTTTAAACCAGGAAAAAATCAACCACCACGGCCAACGCGCTTCCTCCATCGTCAAAGGGATGCTCGAACACTCGCGCACGAGCACAGGTGTGAAAGAGCCCACCGATATCAACGCCCTTGCTGATGAATTCCTGCGCCTGGCCTACCACGGTTTGCGTGCCAAAGACAACAGCTTCAACGCGGCGATGGAAACGCATTTTGACCCAGATTTGCCCCGTGTAGAGGTCATCCCTCAAGACATTGGAAGGGTTTTGCTCAATTTGATCAACAACGCCTTTTATGCGGTTACTGAGAAGGCTAAGGAAGGAATTGAAGGCTACCGACCTACTGTAACGATAAACTCTCGAAAACTGGAAACTGCCATTGAAATCCGTGTCCAAGACAATGGTAACGGCATTCCCGACGCCATCAAAGACAAAATATTTCAGCCGTTTTTTACCACCAAGCCGACTGGGCAAGGGACGGGGCTGGGGCTGAGTTTGGCCTATGATATTGTGACCAAGGGGCATGGGGGGAAGTTATTGGTGGAAAGCATAGAGGGCGAAGGAACTACTTTTATCTTGACTTTGACTCAAAATCCAAGCCAGCCATGAATAAAAATATCATTTTGATTCTTTGTTTCCTGGGTATTCGTCTGCTATCTTTAACAGTAAGTAATGCCCAATCTGTTATTCAATTATCCGATAAAATTGCCAATTATAACATTCAGGACAATTTAGAAGTTCTCCCAGATTCTTTGGGAAAACTGACGATTGAGCAAATCAGTTCGCCAGCATATGCAGGTAAATTCCAAAAAGGCTACGATAAAAATATTTGGTTGGCCAATACAAAGTTGAAAGCGCATTGGTTGAAATTTGTGGTTAAAAACGAATCAAATCACAACAGATGGCTGATTAGGATAAAAGGAAACAAAGTAACCTTGTTTGATCAGCAAGTCAATGGCAGTTTCAAAACTTATCAAGTGGGCGATATGATTCCTTTGACTGATTGGTACTTTAAAAAAGCTTTTGGCAATGACTTTATCTTACCTGTCCCAATTGAAGAAAATCAGCAAAAAGTATTCTATGCTCATATAGAAACAACAAACATTCATACATTATTTAATCCTACTGTTACCGACCATAATACTGACCAAGACAAAACCTCCATTTTTCCAGAAATTAATTTTATCAATCAATTTAGAAAGCAAACCTCATTTGATTTTGTAATTATTGGCGGATTGTTGATTATGCTTTGTTATCATTTAATTGTAACTTTTGTTTTGAGAGACAAAGTTTATCTTTATTATGTTTTATACAGTTTTTTCCTTTTATTAACATTTATGGTTTGGAAAGGAACAATTGATGTATTGGGGCTTTATGAAAACCCAATTGATGAGGGAGATAAATTGTTCCCGTTTGTGATCCTATCAATGCATCTATTTTATACCTTGTTTCTTGTAAAATATCTTGACTTGGCAAAGTTTTATCCTAAATTGAATGCTTTCATTGTCTATTATTTGTGGATAATGTTTGCAATAGCTATTTTGCCAATGGCCATTTTAATACTCATGGATAAGCCCACTTTTGAAATCTATGGGATTCCATTGGCCGCGAATAATTTCTTACTTAATTTTTTATTATGGTTTGTTGTGATTAGTTTATGGAACAAAAACCCTTTAGCAAAAATTTATCTCCTTGGGGATAGTTTTTTTATCATTTCCTTTGCCATTGCACCGCTGGCAGTTTTTTTAACTTTCTTCAATATCATTTTGCCTAATCCTACATTTTATGGCGTAGCTGAAATGGTGGATATTGGGGCTTTCTTTCAGCAAATAATTTTTGCTTATGGCTTGGCTTTAAGAATTAAAATTTCTACCAAAGAAAAAACCCAAGCCCAAGCCGAAACCATCAAAATTCAACAAGAGACAAATCAACAACTGGAAATTAAAGTCCAGGAACGCACCCAAGAACTCCACGAAACCAATGAAGAACTGCAAATAAGCCTGGAACAGATCAATATCAAAAACCTGGAACTAGACGAAACCCTTAAAATCCTTCGCGCCACCCAAGCCCAACTCATCCAATCCGAAAAACTCGCCTCTCTCGGCGAACTCACCGCAGGCATCGCCCACGAAATTCAAAACCCGCTGAATTTTGTCAACAACTTCGCTGAATTAAGCGTGGAACTTACCGAAGAGTTAAGAGAGGAGATCAATAAGCCGCAATTGGATAAAGGCTTAATCGAAGAATTGGCTACTGATCTGGCCTTAAACCAGGAAAAAATCAACCACCACGGCCAACGCGCTTCCTCCATCGTCAAAGGAATGCTTGAACATTCGCGCACAAGCACAGGTGTAAAGGAGCCCACAGACCTCAATGCCCTCGTCGACGAATACCTGCGCCTGGCGTATCATGGCTTGCGCGCCAAGGACAACAGCTTTAACGCGACGATGGAAACCCATTTTGATCCTGATTTGCCGCTCGTTTCTGTCATTCCGCAGGACATTGGCCGGGTGATTTTGAACCTCATTAACAACGCGTTTTACGTAGTTAGTGAGAAGGCGAAGCAAGGGATTGAGGGGTTTCAGCCAACGGTGACGGTCAGGACAAAGCAATTAGAACATGCCATCGAAATCAGGGTACAAGACAATGGCAATGGCATCCCCGAAACCATTAAAGACAAGATCTTTCAACCGTTTTTTACCACCAAGCCAACCGGGCAAGGGACGGGTTTGGGGCTGAGTTTGGCGTACGATATTGTGACGAAGGGACATGGGGGGACTTTGGAAGTAAGCAGCGTTCCAAATGAGGGGACTGAATTTGTCATTCGTTTAGTATAGACTTGTATACAGTGCCAACATTTTGTACTTTTATGCCCAAACAACTGGATGATGATCAAAATTCCATACGGCGAAAGTGATTTTAAAAAATTGATACTGGAGCATTATTTCTACCAGGATCGTACTCATTTTATTGAGGAACTCGAAAAATGGAATTCGAATTATCCTGTTTTTTTACGCCCTCGCCGATTTGGTAAAAGTCTGTTTATTAGCACCTTACACCATTATTATGGATTGGAACACAAGGATGATTTTCAAAGCCTTTTTGGTCATTTGTACATTGGTCAGCATCCAACTGAAACAGCAAATACTTATCTGGTTTTGCGATTTGAATTCAGCCGCATTGATACTGCAACCCATGAAAGTACGTATCACGGCTTTTTAACCAATGTCATTTCTGGAGCACGAACTTTTTTGGGCGCTTATGGCGAATTTTTTACTTCAGCGCAACAAACCATTATTGAAAATGGGAAAAGCCCGGAAACGGTTGTTAAGGCTATTTTTGATTTTACAAAAAAAAATAAAGTACCCCACAAAATTTATTTACTCATTGACGAATACGACCACTTTGCCAATGAATTGTTGTCTTTTGACCTGGATCGTTTCAAATCTGATGTCAGTAGAAATGGGTTTGTCCGCAAGTTTTACGAAAGCTTCAAAACCGCCACGGGCGAGGGAATAATTGACCGAATTTTCATCACGGGGGTTTCTCCGATTACTTTGGATTCGTTGACCAGCGGATTTAACATCAGCAGCAACATCACTTTGAATCCCATTTTTCACAATATGCTAGGCTTTACGCATGCAGAAGTAGAAGCCATTTTGCACCAATCGGCTATTCCCGTCGATAAGATCCCTGGCATGATGTCAGATTTGACGGACTGGTATGATGGCTATTTGTTTGCAGAAAATGCCCATACGCTGTTGTTTAACCCCGATATGGTGCTTTATTTTTTGATTGAATACAGCATCATGAACAAATACCCTGCGGTCATGCTGGATACCAACGTGATTTCAGATTATCGAAAAATCAAAAACATCTTTAAAATTGGTGGCGAAGAGGGAGCCAAATATGAGTTATTGGAGACTTTAGTTAAAAAAGGGCATATTGATTTTCCCCTAACCCATTTGTACAATTTAGAAGCAGAATTTACAGAAGATGATTTTTTGAGTTTGCTCTATTATATGGGTATGCTTAGTTTTAGAGCCGTTGCGGACATTGGCTGGCGCTTCGAAGTACCGAATTATGTCATCAAAAAGCTCTACTTTGAGTATTTTACGTCCATTTATTTAGCCAAAACACGCTTTGCCAAAACCAAAAGACCCATCGTTCAAAGCATCTCTGCTTTGATTAGCGAAGCCAATCCCGAGCCTTTTTTCAAGCTTGTGGAATATGTGCTGGCCGAAAACCACTCCAACCGCGATGAATTGTCCTACGGCGAAAAACATTTGCAAACCCTGATGATTGGCCTGTTGTTCCCCTACGAATCCTATTACATCCACAGCGAATACGAAGCCAGAAAAGGCTACCCCGACATTTTCCTGGAAAGAATGCCCAACCGCCCGGTTAAATATGACATTGTGCTGGAATTGAAATACGTCAAAAAATCGGCTGAAAAAACCCTGGAAAAAGTCATCCAGCAAGCTGGGCACCAATTGGCTGAATACATGACCAGCGAACGTTTTTCTCGTCCGGACGTGCGCGGGTTTTATGCCGTTTTTCTGGGCGGCGAAGTGTTCCAATGGAAAGAATGGGGCAAGTATTAGCCTAATTCAGACCATGCTCAGCACAAAACTTATTTTTCTCCTTTTTTGATTCAGGTACTACACCATCCCTTCTCTATTTTTTCTTTCGGAACTCATTTCCTACCATTCGGAAGACCAAACGCCGCATTAGGAAAGACTTTTTGCATTCCTGCATCACGATGCTTACATTTAAAGGTGCAAAGAAGCAAGTTCCATCATCAACACCATAAGCCATGAAATTCAGCAAGGCATCTCCAGTGCACCTGGCTCTTCTTATCCTCGGTTTTTGCTCCTGCAACCCCAAACAGGTACAAAAGGCAAGTGATGTAAAAACCCTGCGAGATTCTCTTGTCCCATATCAGGTTACGGTGTTGGCTGAGCTGCCCGACAGCCTGCAACCCAAAACTTTTTTGCTAAAGCAGATGCCTAAACCCACAAGGACGGTCGTTCCCAAAAACGGCGGCATCACCAAAATGCTTCCCGTTTTACAAAACGAAAAGGGCGAAACCATTTTGGGGGCCAATGGCAAACCCTATCCCATGGGTGATGGAGGTATATCCAATTTCAGCAACTTTACTACCGACGACGGCCTTGCATTGGATGCGGTCAATTGTTCTTTGTTGGATAAGTCCGGGAATCTTTGGTTTGGCACTTTTGGCGGTGGGGTCAGCCGCTATGATGGCCACTCCTTTCAGCCTTTTACCACCGCTCAGGGGCTTGCAAATAATGATGTTTGGAGCATCGCTGAGGATAAAACTGGAAAACTATGGTTCGGTACCTGGGGCGGCGGCGTTAGCTGCTATGACGGCCAATCATTCCGAACCTTTACTACTGCTCAGGGGCTGGCAGACAATAATGTAAAGAGCATCATCACGGATAAAAGGGGAAATCTTTGGTTTGGAACCGGCGGTGGCGGGGTCAGCTGCTATGATGGCAAATTATTTCGCACTTTTACTACTGCTCAGGGGCTGGCCGACAATGAAGTTAACTGCATCATAGAAGATAAAAAGGGGAATCTATGGTTTGGTACAAGAGGCGGAGGAGTCAGCTACTATGACGGCCAATCATTCCGAACCTTTACCACCGCCCAAGGACTTGCACATAATGATGTTAGGAGCTTCTTTGAGGATAAAACTGGAAAACTATGGTTTGGCACTAGAGGTGGAGGGGTCAGCTGCCATGATCCATCGGCTTCGGGTTCGACAGGCTCACTATCCACGCCCCGAACAGACTTTCCATCATTCACTACCTTTACCACCACTCAAGGCCTGGCGCACAATATAGTTTTTAGCATCTTCGAGGATAAAACCGGGAATATCTGGTTCGGCACCAGGGGCGGCGGAGTCAGCCGGTATGATCCGGCGGCTTCACTCCAGACAGGGTCACCATCATTCACCACCTTTACCACCAATCAAGGACTAGCACATAATGAAGTAAGGAACATCATCGAGGACAACACCGGGAATCTCTGGTTTGGTACTTATGGTGGCGGCATTAGTCGCTATAATGGCCCATCATTCATCACCTTTACTACGACTCATGGACTGGCCCACAACAACATTAGGGGCATCACAGAGGACAAACAGGGCAATCTTTGGTTTGGCACTTGGGGGGGTGGCGTCAGCCGGTATGATGGCCAATCGTTCAGGACCTTCAACACAGCTCAAGGACTGGCTGATAATACCGTTTTAAGCATTGTTGAAGATAAAGCGAGAAATCTCTGGTTCGGCACTCTAGTCGGAGGGGTCAGCCGCTTTGATGGTCAATCATTTACTACATTTAGTAAAGCTCAGGGGCTTGCACATGATGCTATTTTCAGCATCGCCGAGGATAGAAGTGGAAATCTCTGGTTCGGCACCAACGGCGGCGGCATCAGCTGCTATGACGGCCAATCATTCAGGACTTTCACCACGGCCCAGGGGCTTGCCCATAATACCGTTTTCAGCATAACCAAGGATAAACAGGGGAACCTCTGGTTCGGCACTGTGGGGGGAGTCAGCCGCTATAACGGCCAATCATTTATCACTTTTACCACTGTTCAGGGACTTGCAAATAATGAAGTTAGAAGCATTATTGAGGATAACACTGGAAATCTCTGGTTCGGAACGCTAGACGGGATAAGTGTGATGCCCGCAGAAATAGTGAAAACCTGTGCTACAAAGTCCTTAAAATTTGAAGAAAAAAGAGGGCGTAAAAGAGAACCAATACACCTCATGTTTAAAAGCTTTACCATGGCAGATGGTTTGTCTGATAATATGGTAATGCAAGTTATTCAACTACCCAATGGTAAAATGGCGGTTGGCACCAATCTGGGAATCACCCTTTTTACCCCATCCAAAGATTTCACCAAACTAAAAGACCTGGAAATCTATAACTCTAATACTGGTTATCCGGTAAAGAATTTGACACTGGGACAAAACGCATTGTTTTTAGATAGCAAGGGCATTATATGGGCAGGCACGGGCAGCGAAAAAACAGCGCTGGTTCGCTTCGACCCTGCGGCTTTGAAAACGAATAGGGAAGTTCCAAATCTGGTCATCCAAGCCATAAAAGTGAAGGATGAAAATATTCCCTGGTACAGTTTGGATGAAAGGCCTCTTGCGTTGGACAGCCTGACCACCCCGGCTTACGTCACCGAAGAGGTGAGCCTTTTCATGAGGGAATTGACTGCAGCCGAAAGGGCTAAAATGCGGCAACGATTTAGAGGCATTAAGTTTGATGGCATCCGGCGCTTTTACCCAGTACCCGAAAATTTGGTATTGCCTTATGAGTACAATCACATATCCTTTGAGTTTGTGGCCATTGAGACGAGCAAGCCTTTAATGGTAAAGTACCAATACATGTTGGAAGGCTATGACAAAGAATGGAGCCCGGTAACCAGCCGTTCAAACGCCAGTTTTGGCAACATCCACGAAGGGACTTATACCTTCAAATTCAAAGCAAAGGGAGCCAACGGGGTTTGGACGGAGCCGGTCATTTACTCTTTCCGGGTATTGCCACCCTGGTGGCGCAGCTGGTGGGCTTATGTTTGCTATTTTAGCATCGGCGGTATTTCAATTTTTGGCTTCATTAGCTGGCGTACCAGGTCCTTACAAAAAGAAAAGGCGATTCTTGAAGAAAAAGTAGCGGAACGAACTTCTGAACTTAAAGAAAAATCGGACGAACTTTCTCATTCTCTAGAGAATTTAAAGGCCACCCAAGCCCAACTCATCCAATCCGAAAAACTCGCCTCCCTCGGTGAGCTTACCGCGGGCATCGCCCACGAAATTCAAAACCCGCTGAATTTTGTCAATAATTTCGCCGAGGTCAGCGCTGAAATGCTGGACGAACTGAAAGAAGAACTGACAAAAGGGGAAACAGATGAAGCCCATGCCATTGCAAATGACCTAAAAACAAACCTGGAAAAAATCAACCACCACGGCCAACGCGCTTCCTCCATCGTCAAAGGGATGCTGGAACATTCGCGAACCAGCTCAGGTGTAAAAGAGCCCACCGACCTCAATGCCCTCGCCGATGAATACCTGCGCCTAGCTTACCATGGTCTGCGTGCCAAAGACAGCAGTTTTAATGCCATGATGGAAACCCATTTTGATCCAGATTTGCCGCTGGTTTCCGTCATTCCGCAGGACATTGGCCGGGTGATTTTGAACTTGATCAATAACGCTTTTTACGCGGTTGCTGAGCGTAGCCGAAGTACCGTGACAGAAAAAGCAAAACTAGGGATTGAAGATTATCAGCCTTTGGTGAAAGTGACCACAAAACGGATGGAAAATACCATCGAAATCAGCATCAAAGACAATGGCAACGGTATCCCAGAAGCGATCAAAGACAAGATTTTCCAGCCGTTTTTCACCACCAAGCCCACTGGGCAAGGCACGGGATTAGGACTGAGTTTGGCCTATGACATTGTGACCAAGGGACATGGGGGGGCTTTGGAAGTGGAAAGTAAAGACGGTATTGGCTCAGAATTCATCATTGCATTACCAATGGGCACATTCTGAATAGGTCAATTTACAAATAAAAATTGCTTATTTTAGGCAAAAAATGTAAATTTGCCAATAATAAACAACATTTTATGAAAAGTAAAAAACAACTGCTATTTCCAAAGCATCAAAAAATTTTCGACCAAGTTGGTGAGCACATCAAGCTGGCCCGAAAAAGACGAAAACTCACTACCATTCAAGTGGCGGAACGGGCAGACATCAACCGGGCTACACTTTATCAAATAGAAAAAGGGAATCCAGGAGTGTCAATGGGTGCTTACTTCAATGTGTTGCGGGTGCTGGGGCTACAGGATGACTTTTTAAAACTGGCTGCGGACGATGTACTGGGCAGGAAACTTCAGGATTTGGGGCTTTTAGCAACGCAGAAAAATTAACTTCCCGATTTTGGGTTTTGAATAGGAAGTCGAACGGTTCATTTCAAGTGAGCTTCCATTTCAAAAGCCCTTCAAAAAATCGGGAAGTAATTTTTTGCGTCATACTTAGGCAATAAAAATGGTTATAAACAAAACAGACATTTGGGTTTATGCCCATTGGTTGGGGATGAAAACTCCCAAAATGCTGGGTATTCTTTCGGCGCATCAGGCGAAAGGAAGGAAGGTTTTTGGCTTTGAATATGCTCGGGATTGGGTGCAATCAAAAGAACAATTGCTGCTCGATCCGGACATCAGCTGGTTTTCTGGCCCACAATTCCCCAACGGGAAAGAGAACTTCGGCGTTTTTCTCGATTCCATGCCCGACCGCTGGGGGCGTACATTGATGAAACGGAGGGCTGCACAATTGGCAAAAGAAACGGGTATCCCCATCCCGACACTCTACGACATTGATTTTTTACTCGGCGTACAGGATGAAAGCCGCATGGGGGCTTTGCGCTTCAAAACTGATCCTGATGGGCCTTTTTTGAGCGATTCTGCACAATACCCAGTACCGCCCATTTCCTCTATCCGGGAGTTGCAACAGGCCGCCCAGGTCATCGAGTCGGATGTAAACAACAAAGACATCAAAAAATGGCTGGCCATTCTGGTTGCACCTGGCTCATCCCTTGGCGGGGCACGACCCAAAGCCAATGTACGGGATGAACTAGGTAATCCCTGGATTGCAAAATTTCCTTCCCAACACGACGAGGTTGACAAAGGTGCGTGGGAGTTCTTACTCTACAAGCTGGCCTTGGCTGCCGGGATAGTTATGGCCGAATCCAGAATCATGAAAGTAAGCGGTAACCACCATACTTTTTTGACCAAACGTTTTGACCGGGTGAACGGAGAACGCATCCACTTTGCCTCGGCGATGACCATGACCGGGAATAGCGAAGAAACGCTCAAAACACATACGCCAAGCTATCTTGATTTGGCAGAGTTTATCCGCTTTTCTGGTGCAAACATCAAAGCAGATTTGCAGCAATTGTGGCGGCGGGTGGTCTTTCACATAGCCGTTTCCAATGCCGACGACCATTTGCGCAATCATGGCTTTTTGTTGTCTTCCAGCGGTTGGACGCTCAGTCCTGCTTACGACCTAAATCCGTCTACCGACAAAGACGGGCTGGCCCTGAACATAGACATGGACAACAATGCACTAGATTTCGAATTGGCCAGAAGTGTCGGGCAATACTTCCAAATGTCCCCTAAAGAAATGGAGGATGTACTGGAACAAGTAAAAAAAGTAGTGGGCACCTGGAGGAAGGTAGCTGTTCAAATCGGTATTTCCCGACAGGAACAAACCTTGATGGAGGCCGCATTCAGGTACTGAATTTATGCCTCTTTTTTATCTATGATAATGAGACTACATTATAACTACTGTATCCGTTAGATTATCATTCGGCGTCCATTCCTTACCATTCGGAAGACAGATTAGGTCATTCGGAAAACTGCGCTTGAAGCTATTTAGGGTTCATTCTATATTTAAAGCATCAATCAAAAAACAGATGGAAAAATACAAACAACTAATTGCCAACGGGGAAACAGAAGCCGCGCTCAATCTCTTGATGGAACAGCGCGATCAGCATTCCGCCAATACGTCAAAAGCAATTGTGGTCTTAAAAGCGGCCTGGACAAACCTTAAAAAACAGCGAATACAGGGGACGATTGCCCCAGAAGAAGCTGAACGGGTATCCAACCGCATCAACATGGGCATCTTGAATGTGGTGCAAGACATGGACATACAGGGCGAAGGGCACACCATCAACCTTTACGGTATCAATTCGGATCTGCTCAACGAACAAACCTCAGCCATCGTCCAGCAAATTGAAAATGCCCATCATCACACCGTCAGGGACAATAACATTCAGGTAGGACAAGCCGAAAATGTGGTGGTAGGCAGCGGGAATACCATCACCACAAAAATCAGAAAGGGTTGGGGCATTTTTCAGTATTCTGTTTTGGTGCTGATCCTGGCTATTCTGGGCTTTGGTGGTTGGTACGCCTTCACTAATTTAGCTGCCGGTAATGAAAATGTGCTGTTTTCCTTATCCGAAGTACGCGCAAGCATTGCATTGTTGGCCAAAAAAGACAATGCAGTCCGCATAGCTTTTGATCCCAGTATGCGCAAACAATTGGAAGCGGGTTGGGAAGACCTTAAAAACGGCAATGTTCAAGAAGCAATTTATAAACTGGAAGAAGTGGTCAAAGTAGCTCCTGCTCCCAAATTACTGCTAGAACTTGGGCTTGCCTACCGCAAAAATGACGAGGAGGGTTACGCCAAAAAGTATATTTTAGAAGCCTTCGAAAAAAGCCCTGGCTTGAAACGGGAATACATCGAAAGCCTGCGCAGCAAAAAAATGGATTTATTGGACTTTACAGTGGGTACTGAGGTCGTAACAGCTACAGCAATTGACTGGGAAAATGTCCTGAACAATATAAATTACTTTCAAGACCAGGTCCCTAGTGAAGCGGTCTTTGGTTTTGGAAACGGGCTTTCCGCTACATTTGATCAATTTGAAGTAAAGATCGAAAAAGTCCATTATTACAATCCAAAAAATATTGAGCTGTATGCAGGTGACAGTCCCAATGGCGCATTTAAAAAAATAGCCACCATCCAAGTCCAGAACCTTTATGTAAAAGGTCTTTACCAAAAATTTCCTTTCCCGCCCACAACTAGTAAATATTTCAAAATCAAAGTATTAAAGGCACAAGGGGGGAGTTTTACCTTTATACCAGACATGAAACTCATGGGTACTTTGCAATAAAACAGGGTAACTGCATTTCTGATACGATTATCGGTTTAAAACAATGGAAAATGAAGCAAAAGGCACCTCAACTATGTATTTTAATCCTGTTCAGCTTGTTCTTTTGTTCAAAAGGAATGGGTCAAACAGTTGTGGCGCTTCCAAGAGTCGTCGATAGCCTGATTGCTGTGTTAGCCAAGAGCCCTGCCGATACAAACAAGGTAAAAAACTTGGTACAATTGGCCAGAATATATACTGCAACCAAACCTCCATTGACTTTAAAATATGGCAATGAGGCGCTTCTGCTCTCCCGTCAATTAAAATACAAATTTGGCGAGATGATCAGTCTTCGTGCCATGGCTTTTGTATTCGCCATCACGGGAAAGTGGCCGCAAGCGACGGAATTTACCTTCAAAGCATTAGAAATAAGTGAGTCAAAATTTCCAGTTTATGCCATTTCCCTGTTTAACATTATGGCAATGGCGTACGAAAATCAAAATCAGCCAAAAAAAGCCTTAGAATGGTCATTAAAAGCTTATCGTCATCCCCTGTTTAGTACTGCCGATCCGACTGTTTTCCATTGGATAAGTTACAAGACAATAGGCACAGCATACGCAAATCTGAATAAGTTCGATTCTGCCACTTATTTTTTGCAAAAAGCAGATGAAACTACCAATAAGTACAATTTATTGGGCCCAAAGGGCTACATACAACGGGAGTTGGGGAAATTAGCCACTAAACGAGGGGATTATACCGAAGCCAGAAAAAAAATTCATGCGTCCTTATTGATTGCTCAAAAAACAAGCAATCAATTCTTTGTTGTGGAAAACCACATAGAGTTAGCCAGGGTATTTCACCAAAGCAATGTATCCGATTCCGCAATCCATTTTGCCAAACTGGGGCTCAAGGGGGCAGCTTTATTCAACAATGATGCCATGATTGCAGCGGGTAATCAGATTTTGGCTGAAGAACTTGAGACCAAAAACCCTCAGACTGCGATGGGCTATTACAAAAATTTCATTGCCGCAAACAATCGATTGTACAATACTGAAAAATTAATCCAAACCCAAAATGTCGTCTATGCAGAGCAACAGCGCATTCGCGATTTGGCAGCAACTAAAAAAGACTATCAGCATGCAATAAGGCAAAATGCCCTTTTGGGGATTCTCACCACCTTTGTGCTTTTATCGGTGGCCTTGTTTAGAAACAATCGCCAAAAGCAAAAAGCAAATGCCCTTTTGGCCAAACAAAGAGATGAGATTCAATTGCAAAAGCAAACCCTCCAAGCTACCCAAGCCCAACTCATCCAATCCGAAAAGCTCGCTTCCCTCGGCGAACTCACCGCTGGCATTGCCCACGAAATCCAAAACCCGCTGAACTTCGTCAATAACTTTGCCGAAGTCAGCGCCGAAATGCTGGGCGAAATGGAAGAAGAATTGGAAAAAGGAGAAACAGCAGAAGTCAAAGCCATCGCTGCTGATCTCAAGAATAACCTCAGCAAAATCAACCACCACGGCAAACGCGCCTCCTCCATCGTCAAAGGCATGCTCGAACATTCGCGGGCAAGTACAGGCGTCAAAGAACCCACCGACCTCAACGCCCTGGCCGATGAATACCTGCGGCTGGCCTATCATGGCCTGCGCGCCAAAGACAGTAGTTTTAACGCCACCATGGAGACCCATTTTGACCCCGATTTACCAAAAATCGAGGTTATCCCGCAAGACATCGGTCGGGTGCTGCTGAACTTGATCAATAACGCTTTTTATGCGGTTGCTGAGCGTAGTCGAAGTACGGTTACTGAGCGAAGTCGAAGTACGGTTACTGAGCGAAGTCGAAGTACGGTTACTGAGCGAAGTCGAAGTACGGTTACTGAGCGAAGTCGAAGTACGGTTACTGAGCGAAGTCGAAGTACGGTTGCTGAGCGAAGCCGAAGTGCCGTGCAACAACGCACAGTAGAGACGTTGCATGCAACGTCTCTACCATACCAACCTACCGTCATCATTTCTACAAAACGGTTGGACAATGCCATCGAAATCAGTGTCAAAGACAATGGCAACGGCATCCCCGAAGCAATCAAAGACAAAATCTTCCAGCCGTTTTTCACTACCAAACCTACTGGGCAGGGCACGGGTCTGGGACTGAGTTTGGCGTATGATATTGTGACGAAGGGGCATGGGGGTACGTTGAAAGTATCAAGCATACCCGGAGGGGGAACCACTTTTGAAATTCAACTGCCCATTAACGAAACACCGCAATGAACATGAAAAAGATATTACTCTTTATTATTCTGCTAATTCCAATTTGCATCTTCACTCAACAGCGGGAAGTTTTTCGCATCGATAGCCTTCCCAAAGAAGGCATTTTGTTGAACCAGGGCTGGAAATGGTATGCTGGGGATAACCCGGAATGGGCAAAGCCGGAGTTTGATGATGCAAGGTGGGAGGATATCGATCCGAGTAAAGATGTTGTCCAGTTACCCAACATTTCGACTGACCAACCGCTATGGCTGCGGATAAAGCTTAACCCTCGGGCTGCTAAAAATTATGCCTTGTCCATTTCACAATCGGGCGCTTCTGAAATTTACCTCAATGGCCGCTTGATTCAAAAAATTGGACAGATTGACTCTAGCAATCAACACAGTAAGGCCTATAACCCCTTGGATGACCACCTAATTTTAAGACTGGATTCGCTGAACAATACACTGGCCGTCCGCTATTATTTTCAACAAGGCTTAAACCTTGATCCGATTTACAATATCCGCTATCCTTTTTTTTCAGCGCGTATTTTTGATAGCAAGTACATTATTACTTCACATAAAAGTTATTTCTGGCCTGGATTTAACATTGGTTTTGCCTTTATTCTGTTTTTTATCCACGGTGTTCTGTTTTTGTATTATCCACCGCTTAGGGCTAATTTTTGGTTAAGCGCCTGGGCTTTTTTGAATACCTTGTTCTCTTATTTCCTTTTTCAACTAGAGATAAACCCTTATTTGGAGCGTAATGCGCAGTATGTATTTTTTGCATTGCTCATGAGTCTTTTTGGCTCATTTTGCCTTCTTTACTGCCTATATTTATTACTTGAAATTAAACGTAAAATTTATGTTTATTTATTTGTGGCCTTAATTCTTGCAACAATTATTATCTATTACCTATGTGGGTATGCAACCAGAGATATGCTGTGGTTTGTTATAACCATTTTTCAAACGCTACTTACCGTTTCAATGGCCATAGATGCCAACCGTCAGAGAAGCCGAAGTGGAATGCCCGTTTTGTACGGTACGCTGGCTTATTTTTTGTTTTGGACCTTATTTATTACAAGTTATGAGCTCTCCTGGAGCCCAATATCCAAGGATATCCTGTTTCATCTCGCTACCCTGTCTTTTCCGGTTACGATGTCGGCATTGCTAGGTTTTAAATTCAGACAGGTCAATCAGTCCATGTTGCACAACCTGGAGCAAGTCAATCAACTGTACGCCGAAAAACAACAGATCCTCTCCTCCCAAAATGAAACGCTTGAGCGGCAAGTCACCGAACGCACGGCTGAAATTTCAGAGAAAAATCGTGAATTACTAGTCGAAGCCTCCTTGGATCGGGTAAGGGCCAGAGCACTGAGCATGCAACAGAGCAAAGAGGTAATGGATGTAGCGGATACGCTTTACGAAGAACTCCAGAACCTTGATTTTAAATACGGTGCCAGTACCATCATGATTATGCATGACGAAAGCAGTAGCATGGAGCATTGGGTGGCAGGGTTTGATCACCTGAAATACCCTGAAAGTTACCATGTCAATTACTTCAAAAATCCTTGTTACGATGCTCAATTAGATGCTTGGCGAAATGGCCAAAAATACCTCGTTTATACCCTGGCTGGCGACGAGAAAAAAGCCTATGACGAGCAGATGTTTGAACACAATGATTACCAAAAATTTCCTGCCAAAGAGCAGCAATGGATGCGTGCAGAAGAATCGGTAATTTTTTCACTGGCTTTTATGAAACATGGGGCCTTGCATTGGGGCCCAACTCCGCTCTCTGAAGAAAAAGCCCAGATTTTGCAGCGCTTCGCTGCCGTTTTTGAACAAGCTTATACTCGTTTCCTTGACTTGCAAAAAGCGGAAGCACAGGCAAGGGAGGCTGAAATTGAATTATCATTAGAAAGAGTGCGCACAAAAACGATGGCAATGCAACATAGCAATCAGCTGCGTGAAATTGCAGCAACCACACTTGAGCAATTGCAAAGCCTTGGGTTTACATACGGTGCTTGTTCGATTGTCATAATGGATGCCGTTACTGGTGATATGATTTGGTGGATATCAGGCTTTGAAAAAGACTATCCTGCAAGTTACCATATTCCTTATTTTGACCATCCATTTTATCTGGAACAGCTCAATCATTGGAAAGAAAGCGAAAAATATGCGGTAATGGTATGCGAAGGAGAGGCGAAAAAATCGTATGATAAAGTTATTTTCAGCAAAACAGAATTTGTAAAAATACCTGACGAGCTTCAGAAAATAATGCAAGCATTTGAAAAAATCACTTTCTCTAATGCTTATATGCAGCAAGGAGCATTATCATGGAGCACCGATCCACTTGAAGATGAACATGCAAAAATACTACAACGCTTTGCAGCTGTTTTCGAGCAATCTTATACCCGTTTCCTTGATTTACAAAAAGCAGAAGCTCAAGCCGACCAAGCCCGATTAGATTTAATTCTAATTCAAACGGAGAAAAAGCGAGCAGAAACTGCCTTGGCGGATTTACGTATCACCCAAGCCCAACTCATCCAATCTGAAAAGCTTGCCTCTCTTGGTGAACTGACCGCAGGAATCGCCCACGAAATCCAAAACCCGCTGAACTTCGTCAATAACTTTGCCGAAGTCAGCGCCGAAATGCTGGGCGAAATGGAAGAAGAGCTTGACAAAGGTGATACCAAGGAGGCCAAAGTCATTTCTGCTGACTTAAAAACAAACCTCCAAAAAATCAACCACCACGGCCAACGCGCTTCCGCCATTGTCAAAGGCATGCTGGAGCATTCGCGGGCGAGCACGGGTGTCAAAGAACCCACCGACCTGAATGCCCTCGCCGACGAATACCTGCGCCTGGCCTATCACGGCCTGCGCGCCAAAGACAGTAGCTTCAATGCGACGCTGGAAACGCATTTTGATCCCGATTTGCCAAAAATTGACGTCATTCCGCAAGATATTGGGCGAGTGCTGTTGAATTTGATCAATAATGCTTTTTATGCGGTTGCTGAGCGTAGTCGAAGTACGGTAAATGAAAAGGCGAAGGAAGGAATCGATGGATATACGCCAATTGTAAAAGTGAGTACCAGACTACTTGAACATGCCATTGAGATCAAGATTCAAGACAATGGCAACGGTATTCCTGACCTCATCAAAGACAAAATCTTTCAGCCCTTTTTTACCACCAAACCGACTGGGCAGGGGACGGGTTTGGGGCTGAGTTTGGCGTATGATATTGTGACAAAGGGGCATGGTGGGACGCTAACTGTAAATTCAGAAGAACGAAAGTTTACAGCATTCATTATTTCATTACCTATAGCAAACCCATGAGAAAGACTTTTACAATTGCCACATTTTTAATAACTGGTTTATTTAATGCTTTTGGCCAGAATCTGAAACTTACGATTGATAGTTTAGAACTTGTCTTAGTCCAAACCAAAGAGGATTCCAGCCGTGTTTTACTTTTGACGGAACTAGCAGCGAATTATCAGTTTATTCATCAAGGTAAAGCCCAAAAATTAGCGCTTAAAGCTATTGCACTTGCCGAAAAAATTAAATTTAGCAAAGGTAAAATCAAAGCGCTAACCAGATTGGGGGAGATATATCGGGGGCAGGGAGATTACCCCCAGGCACTGGAAAAACTTTTAAATGCACTAAAACTAGCCCGGCAAACGAATAATTTAGATGAAGAGGCAGCCATTTTAAGTCTTGCCGGTGTTGTGTATAATAATTTGGAAGAGTTCCAGCAAGGGCTTAATTACCTGTTGGATGCGCATTCTATTTATAATCAAAAAGGCTGGAAATTGCCAAAAAGTCATTTGCCAAAAATGGAAATTTCCTTTATTGTGTACCTCTTAACAAATATGGGGTTCGCTTATGCACAATTGGGTAAACTTGATTCGGCTCTATATTACCAAAACGAGGCATTGGCACTATTGAAACTTCGCAAGCCCCCATTTTCCCAAAATGCTCAATCTTTAATACTGGGTAGAATGGGTGAAATTAAGCAACGCTCAGGAGATAACCGACTCGCCTTAAAATATTTTAGGCAGTCACTTCAAACCGCAACCATTGCAGGCGATTTACTCAATATGTCGAGAAGCAGGTACCTGATCGCCAAGGTCTACCAGAAGCAATATCCAGACTCTAGCCTGCATTACGCCAATCAGGCTTTCGTCGATGCTCAAAAAGGATCTGAAAGCCAAATCCTTTTAAAGGCGAGTACTCTTTTAAGTCTGCTATACAAATCAGGAAATAAACTGGATAGTGCCTTTTATTATCAGCAGATAGCGATGGCAACAAAAGACAGCTTGTTTGGCCCTGAAAAGTTTCGACAGCTTCAACTCCTGACCCTGGCAGAACAACAACGTATTCAAAACCTTCAGCAAGAACAACAAGACGCAACGAATCGATTGCAACGAACAAGCCTTTTGATCGTGATTGGCGTTTTTATGTTAATAGCCTTGATGTTGTGGCGATCTAACCGCCAACAACAGCGCTCCAATCAAGCCCTAAGCCAGAAAAGCAGGCAAATTGAGGAGCAGCGAAACACTTTAAATCAAACCCTTATCGCCCTACAGTCCACCCAGACCCAACTCATTCAATCTGAAAAACTCGCCTCCCTCGGCGAACTCACCGCTGGAATTGCCCACGAGATTCAAAACCCGTTGAACTTCGTCAATAATTTTGCCGAAGTCAGCGCTGAAATGCTGGACGAGATGCACGAAGAGCTGGAAAAAGGAGATACTACCGAGGCTATTGCCATTGCTACTGACCTAAAAACCAATCTGGAAAAAATCAACCACCACGGCCAACGCGCCTCCTCCATCGTCAAAGGGATGCTGGAGCATTCGCGGGCCGGAGACGCGATGAATCGCGTCTCTACAGACCTCAACGCCCTGGCGGATGAGTACTTGCGCCTCGCTTACCACGGTCTGCGCGCTAAAGACAGTAGTTTCAATGCGGCGATGGAGACACATTTTGATCCCGATTTGCCCAAAATTGAGGTCATTCCGCAAGATATAGGACGGGTACTCTTGAACCTAATCAACAATGCTTTTTATGCCGTTGCTGAGAAAGCCAAACAAAGCATTGAAGACTATCACCCTACCGTGACGGTAAGTTCAAGAATTGTGGGAGACAAAGTGGAGATTAGCGTCAAAGACAATGGCAATGGCATCCCCGAAACCATCAAAGACAAAATCTTTCAGCCCTTTTTCACCACCAAACCTACTGGGCAGGGGACGGGTTTGGGGCTGAGCTTGGCGTATGATATTGTGACCAAGGGGCATGGGGGGACTTTAATAGTGGAAAGTATAGAGAGCGAAGGAACTGCTTTTACATTGACTTTGACTCAAAATCCAAGCCAGCCATGAATAAAATCATCATTTTGACGCTTAGTTTTCTGAGTATTCGTCTGCTATCTTTAACAGAATGTAATGCTCAATCTGTCATTCAACTATCCGATAAAATAGGCAATTACAACATCCAAGATAATGTAGAAGTTCTCCCTGATTCTTCGGGAAAGCTGAAGATTGAGCAAATCAGTTTGCCTGAATATACTGGTAAATTCCAAAAAGGCTACGATAAAAATATTTGGTTAGCCAATACCAGTCTGAAAGCGCATTGGTTGAAATTTGTGGTTAAAAATGAATCAAATCACAACAAATGGCTGATTAGGATAAGAGGAAACAAAGTAACCTTGTTTGATCAGCAAGTCAATGGCAGTTTCAAAACTTATCAAATGGGTGATATGATTCCTATGCAAGATTGGTATTTTAAAAAAGCGTTTGTAAATGATTACATCCTGCCTCTACCCGTTGACATTGGAGAAAAAAAAGTATTCTATTGTCATATTGAGACAATTGATGCTCGAACTTTATTAAGTGGTAGTGTCTCTGCGCAGAACATCATGCAAATTCACAATGAGAAACTTTCCATCTTGAATGAGTACAAGTTTATCAATGATGTTAGAAATCTTACCATGATTGATACCATCGTCATAGGCGGCTTATTAATAATGCTATTTTATCACCTTATTTTGACTTTTATTTTGAAGGATAAAGTTTACCTCTATTATGTCTTATACAATTTTTTTCTTATCACAACATTAATGGTTTGGAAAGGGTGGATTGATATTTTTGAACTTTATAAATTGCCTATTGAGGATAGAACACAACTTTTCTTAACCGCAATTTTTTCAACGGTCTTTTTTTATACATTATTTGTGACAAATTACCTGAACTTAAAGAAATTCAGACCCCGCATCTATGTTATTATAAAATATTATTTATGTATAATTGCTGCGATAATTATTTCATTGATTCTAAAATTTCAAATTCCAAATAGCATTAAGGATTTATTCGCCATAAATCACGTCTTGCTAACTTTTACTTTATTGATAGTGGCATTCAGTATCTGGAATAAAAACCCCTTGACAAAAGTTTTTTTATTAGGAGACAGCTTCTTTATGCTAGCTTTTACGCTTTCCCCCTTGAGTTTTGTCCTCTTCAAATTGTTTAAATTATCCATTCTCTCTCTTGACTTTTCTGGTATACAAATTATCGATATTGGTGCTTATATGCAGCAAATTATCTTTGCTTATAGCTTGGCACTGCGGATTCAGCTTTCTAACAAAGAAAAAAACCAAGCCCAAGCCGAAACAATCAAAATTCAACAAGAAGCAAATCAGCAACTAGAACAAAAAGTGCAGGGACGCACCCAAGAGCTCCACGAAACCAATGAAGAACTGCAACTAAGCATTGAACAGATTAATGTCAAAAATCAGGAACTAGGCGAAACCCTCAATACCCTCCGCGCCACCCAAGCCCAACTCATCCAATCCGAAAAACTCGCCTCCCTCGGTGAACTTACTGCGGGTATTGCGCATGAGATACAGAACCCCTTGAACTTCGTCAATAACTTCGCGGAAGTCAGCACTGAGATGCTGGACGAACTGAAAGAAGAACTAACAAAAGGGGAAACAAATGAAGCTCAGGCCATTGCTGATGACCTGAAAACAAACCTCCAAAAAATCAACCACCACGGCCAACGCGCTTCCGCCATCGTCAAAGGGATGCTCGAACATTCCCGAACCAGTTCAGGCGTAAAAGAACCCACCGATCTCAACGCCCTTTCGGATGAGTACCTGCGCCTCGCCTACCACGGCCTACGCGCTAAAGACAGTAGCTTCAATGCGACGATGGAAACCCATTTTGATCCCAATTTGCCGCTGGTTTCGGTCATCCCACAAGACATTGGGCGGGTATTGCTGAATTTGATCAACAATGCGTTTTATGCGGTGAACCAACGTGCGGGTGCCCAAACCACGGGTGCCCGCGAGGGGCACCCCTACGAGCCGACCGTTACCGTTTCTACAAAACGACTGGAAAACGCCATTGAAATCACCGTCCAAGACAACGGCAATGGCATCCCCGAATCCATCCGCGACAAAATCTTCCAGCCCTTTTTTACCACCAAGCCTACTGGGCAGGGGACTGGTTTGGGGCTGTCGCTGGCGTATGAGATTGTGACGAAGGGGCATGGCGGGACTTTGGAAGTAGAAAGTAAGGTTAGAGAAGGCACTACCTTCGTTATTCGTTTAGTGTAAATTTGCAAGCTCTGCCAACATTTTGTACTTTTACGAAATAAAACTCAATCGATGATCAAAATTCCTTACGGCGAAAGTGATTTTAAAAAATTGATGCTGGAGCATTATTTCTATCAGGATCGTACTCATTTTATTGAGGAACTCGAAAAATGGAATTCGAATTATCCTGTTTTTTTACGCCCTCGCCGCTTTGGCAAAAGTTTGTTTATTAGCACCTTACACCATTATTATGGATTGGAATACAAAGATGAATTTCAAAACCTTTTTGGTCATTTGTACATTGGGCAGCATCCAACTGAAGCAGCAAATATTTATCTGGTTTTGCGTTTTGAATTTAGCCGCATTGATACCGCAACGCACGAAAGCACTTATCAGGGATTTTTAACCAATGTCATTTTGGGTGCCCGTACTTTTTTAGGTGCTTATAGTGATTTTTTCAGTGAAGAAGACAAGCAGACCATCTTGACCCAAACGAGCCCCGAAGCAATTGTAAAAACGATTTTCGGCATCACCAAGTCAAATAAAATTCCCCATAAAATCTATCTACTCGTTGACGAATACGATCATTTTGCCAATGAGTTATTGTCTTTTGACCTGGATCGTTTTAAATCAGATGTAAGTAGAAACGGGTTTGTGCGCAAATTTTATGAAAGCCTTAAATCAGCAACAGGGGAAGGGATCATCGACCGAATTTTCATCACTGGCGTTTCACCCATCACCCTGGACTCTTTGACCAGTGGATTCAACATCAGTGACAACATTAGCCTGAATCCCATTTTTCATACCATGATGGGATTTACACATGAAGAAGTAGAAGCCATTTTGCAGCAATCCGCCATTCCGCTTGAGGTAATCCCTGAAATGATGCACGACCTGAAAGAATGGTACAATGGGTATCGTTTTACCAATCAAGTCAATATTCGTCTTTTCAATCCAGATATGGTGCTTTATTTTTTGAAAGAGTACAGCATCATGAACAAATACCCTGAGGTAATGCTGGATACCAATGTGATTTCGGATTACCGGAAAGTACGGAATATTTTTAAAATAGGCGGCGAAGAAGACTCAAAATTTGAACTTTTAGAAAGCCTGGTTGAGGATGGATACATTGACTTTCCCCTTACGAGATTGTATAATTTAGAAGCAGAGTTTACCCAAGACGATTTTTTGAGCTTGCTTTTTTATATGGGCATGCTCAGTTTTAGAGAGGTGTCCGACATCGGTTGGCGCTTCGAAGTGCCTAATTATGTCATCAAAAAACTCTACTTTGAGTATTTCACGGCCATTTTTTTAGCCAAAACCCGCTTCGCCAAAACCAAAAGACCGATTGCCCAAACCATTTCAGCGCTCATCAGCCAAGGCAATCCTGAGCCTTTCTTCAAAATCGTAGAATACGTTTTAGCCGAAAACCATTCCAACCGAGATGAATTGTCCTACGGCGAAAAACATTTACAAACCTTGATGATTGGCCTCCTGTTCCCCTACGAATCCTATTACATCCATAGTGAATACGAAAGCAAAAAAGGCTACCCCGACATTTTTCTGGAAAGAATGCCCAACCGCCCCATTAAATACGACATTGTGCTGGAATTAAAATACGTTAAAAAATCAGCCCAAAATACCCTGGAAAAGGTGATCGAGCAAGCCGAAAGTCAACTAGGGGAATACATGCGCAGCGAACGTTTTTCGCGCCCCGATGTGCTTGGCTTTTATGTGGTTTTCCTGGGCGGTGAAGTGTATCAATGGAAACAATGGGCGTAGGGGCAACCCGTTGGGGCAACCCTCTATGGTTGCCCTGGTTTATACTTGCCTCCGGCAAGAATTGTGCATAAAAAAAGATATATAAAGTAAGAGAGATACATTAGGTTTGAGGTACGAAACAAAAACCATATACCTCTCCGTACAATCCAGATCAGCGAAGCTGATGCAGACGACGGAAAATACGAAATGATTCACCATCCAGATAGACTTGTTCAACAACGAATGTTGTGTTTACGGATGAAATATTGTGGACACAAACAAGGGGATATTGCAAAAGTCCTGGGACTTAGCCGTAATACGATCGGCAATTACATGACTTTGTACTTGAATTCAGGGATTGAAGGTTTGAAAACATTGAATTACAACCAGCCTAAAAGTGCTTTAGATGAGTACGGTCCAAGGGTAGAAGTTGATTTTCGACAAGCCCCTCCTCGGAGTGTTCGGGAAGCCTCAGCCCGCATCAAAAAACTGACCAAGATCAAACGCAGTAACGGTCGGGTTCGTACATTTCTAAAACGTTTAGGAATGTCCCCTAGACAAACCGGACAAATACCCGCCAAGGCGGATACCCAAAAACAGCGAATTTTTCACGATGAAGTGCTGGTGCCCTTACTGGAACAATGCCAACAAAAAAAGTGTCATGTGCTCTTTTTGGATAGTGCGCACTTTGTCTTGGCCGCTTTTGTGTCCATCGTGTGGTGCTTTGAAAGGGTTTTCATCAAAGGAGCCTCAGGTCGATTTAGACTCAATGTTCTTGGGGTAGTCCATGCTGCCACTAAAGAATTTACTGGCTTTTGCATTCTATGTAGAAAATGAAAAGGCGAAACAAGGAATTGAAGGATATTCACCTACTGTGACTATAAGCACGAGGCTTCGGCTTACTTCGGCAGAGCTCAGTAACCGACGTTCAGCCACCGAAAATGCCATAGAAATCAGCGTTAAAGACAATGGCGATGGTATTCCCGACGCGATTAAGGACAAGATCTTTCAGCCTTTTTTCACCACCAAACCTACTGGACAAGGCACGGGTCTGGGCTTGAGTTTGGCGTATGATATTGTGACGAAGGGGCATGGGGGCGCTTTGGAAGTAATCAGCGTGCCAAATGAAGGGACTGAATTTGTCATTCGTTTAGTGTAGACTTGTATACAGTGCCAACATTTTGTACTTTTATGCCCAAACAACTGGAAGATGATCAAAATTCCTTACGGCGAAAGTGATTTTAAAAAATTGATGTTGGAGCATTATTTCTATCAGGATCGTACTCATTTTATTGAGGAACTCGAAAAATGGAATTCGAATTATCCTGTTTTTTTACGCCCTCGCCGATTTGGCAAAAGTCTGTTTATTAGCACCTTACACCATTATTATGGATTGGAATACAAAGATGAATTTCAAAACCTTTTTGGTCATTTGTACATTGGGCAGCATCCAACTGAAGCAGCAAATATTTATCTGGTTTTGCGTTT
>Ga0247832_1002807_pt1 | contig 25569 bp, 9 predicted proteins | sample LaCruzMarch2015__10_FD_192407 | JGI IMG/M metagenome (GOLD analysis project Ga0247832, IMG submission 192407) | Freshwater microbial communities from meromictic Lake La Cruz, Castile-La Mancha, Spain - LaCruzMarch2015_4m | ecosystem: Environmental > Aquatic > Freshwater > Lake | place: Spain... | reverse complement strand
CCGTGCGCAGTGCCTGGGAAATCGATGCTAATTTAGTGACCTTCAAAAATCTGGAGTGGACCGCCTTGATGGCACAACTCCTGGAGCAGGTAAAAGCCGATATGGGCATCGAAACCCAAACGGTATCGGCCAAACTGTATAAGTTGTTACTCTACGAACAAGGCGATTTCTTTTTACCCCATAAAGATTCGGAAAAAGAAAAAGGGATGTTTGGAACCTTAGTAGTGGGACTGCCCAGTACCTACAAAGGCGGGGAATTGCAAATTGAATTCGATGGGCGCGCCATCACCGCCGATTTTACCAAAGATTTAGGCCGATATAAAATCCCCTTCGTTGCCTTTTTCGCAGATTGCGAACACGAAATCAAACCAGTCACTTCCGGGTATCGTATTTGCCTGGTGTACAACCTGATACAAACAAATACCAGTGCCCCTGTAGAAGCCCCCCGCTACGGCGAACAGGTAAAAGAAATGACCGTGCTTTTGCAAAAAATGAAGCCTAGCGTCCCCAGCGCACCACAGATATTTTTACTGGAGCATCAGTACACCCCTGCCAATTTTTCGCTGCAACAATTAAAACACCACGACCTTCCAAGAGCCGAAGCCTTTTTGGCAGCAGCAAAATCAGCCGGGTATATGGCAACCTTAGGCTTGGTAACGCATTATCAAATGGGCGAATTGTTGGGACGCGATCATGAATATGGATATAACCGAAATCGACGTTACCAACAATATACAGATGAAACCGAAAACGACCAGGGAACCATGGGAGAAGTACACGACGAGTCCTCGTTTCTGAAAACCTGGGATACCTCAATCCTGCCTGGATTAGGCGAAATTCCGGTCACGCCGGAATTATTGCTCAACGCGCAGGCATTCGGACAGGGAGCGCCCATAGAACAGGAAGCCGAAGGATACACCGGGAACGCAGGTATGACCATGGAATATTGGTATCATTATGGCGCTGTTATTTTTTGGCCCAAGGAAAAGCACCTTACTTATTTGCAGAAAAATACGCCACAGGTAACCCTGGATTGGATGGCGTATTATGCCAACCATTGGGAAGCACCCGGTTTAGATGCTCCCACCCATGCCCGGGCGCTGGTAAACCATTTCACCAAACTTTTGCGGGATCAAGAAAGCGTACCCAAGCTGGATTTTAGTCCATTCGCCGATGTGCTGATCCAGCTAATTGATCCCGATTGGATGGAATCTAACGGCGACCATATTTTGCCCCTTATTTTTAGAAATATTTCCGTTCCTGCCTGGGTGCGCTTGATGGATGCCTATCCGGCAGAGATGTTTAAACACGTTTGGAAAGATGTTGCAAGCGATGGGAAAGTAGGTGGCCTGCACCACATACTCGAAATTTTAAGCGCCCTGGAATCGGTTCCATCCGACGATTTAGCCGATTTTGTACAACACCAGGTAGAGCGGTTGCCCAAGTACTTGGGTAAGATTCGGTTTGCCATGCCGGAAATAAAAAAAGATCAGAATTACCATTTAAACAATGTCTTTCCCAAAAGACCAAAGCGGCAAGAAAGGATCCAAAACATCCTTGAAAATACGATAAGACTTAGTCGCCTTATAAAACAGCCCAAAAAATGGACAGAAAATATCACAGATTCCGTTGAGCAATACCTCACCCGCGATTTTATACAAGAAGATTTAGCACCCGTATTGTTGCTGCCGAATTTACCCAATAACGAACTTGCGCAGGCTTTAGCAAAAATTACCATAGCAGATCTAAAAAAACGCACCGCTACAGCACCTAAACCGCCTGCCGATTGGAAATTATTAGTGCCCAATGTCAGACAGCATAAGCATGTCTGGGACATTTTGCGGCCCTTCATGGAATCGCCCACCCAAACCGTTTTTGAGTATCGACAGGCGCAGGGCGCACGCTCAACGATGGAAAATGCCATTCAGGCTGCCGGTGCCGACCTAGATATGGAAACCATCCGCAAAGGATCACCGCATACCCTCAAATTGACGAAAAATCGGGCCTCCTACGACCAGGCAGTCAAAGATTTTACGGCGGATTTGGATTTGTTGGCGGGTTTGAAAAAGCGGTATCCGATGCTTGCTTAAAGGAAGCGCCCCATCACATCGATCATCATGTTACGCTCAGATGCTATCCGGGCACCAAAGGAATACGCTCTCACCACATCTATCATCTTGTTACGCCCGAATTCTATTCGGGCGCCAAGCGTACACTACCCCTCACATCTATAATCTTTGCAAAAGAATATATTGTTCTCAACGCATCTGTTCGGAAATCCTAAAATGCGACTTGCCCGCATCCATCCGGCGTACGGACAAGTCGCGACTTGTCCCTACAACAAAAACAATTCCATCGATTCCGACCAGCCACTCATGCGTTGCAGCGTGCCAATGGACCGCAGTCGAATGATCACCGCTTGCCGGGCAGGCAACCCTTTCACCTTCATCACCGACCCCGAGCTATAGGTGCCGTTTTTCCAGGTTTCGCCGTTATCCGTGGAGAATTCCAGGCCCGTGTTGCGCACCGCTCTCGGGTCCGGCAATTCATACCGCAGTTCCAGTTCGCCCGAAACCGTTTGGGGGATCGCCCGAATATTGGTTGGCGGCTGCATCGATCCGAGTTTGGTACCCGTCCGAGGATCGATCGCCGAAAACCCCGCATTGGTCACCCAACTTTCCGGCCCTGTGTGAAAGTAGTTGAGGTCGTCGGCCAATGCGTTGAGGGTGCGTACTAATGCCGCCTGCGATTCCCCTTTCAGGGTAATACGGTCGGCCCCACCTTGTGCGCTATCCGCCAGCGCAGCGATAAAAGCATCCGTTTGTTGTTTAAGTACCAGTACCTTGTCTGCGAAGGCCGCGTACTCCGGACGTTCCGTCATCCGATTGGTTACGTTTGTTGCAAAAGCCACCAGACCTGCCTGGCGTAATGATTGGAAAGCTGTTTTTTTAACTTTCAGTTTCATCGTGAAAAAATTAAAAAGTGAACAATAAGTCAGCAGCCTTCGTGGCTACTGATGCAGCAAATGTGCACTAAGCCCACCCAGAAAAAAACGTACAAATTTTCGGAAGTTTTCCACCGCATTTTGGCCGATTTTGGGGCTCGAAAAATTTGGCATGTGGTTTTTTGGCCGTTTTTGGCTCAAAAACGGCCAAAAATTTCGGGAAAAGTCATATTTTTTTCCACATATATGAAAGAGTTTTCCACGAAAGTGCCTTTTGGGGCCTCAAATTTTAACACTTTTAGCGCTTTTTAGGCGGGGGAAAAGGCTTCGGATGGGCTTGGAGAATGTTCGGACGGGCTTGGAGAAGATTCGGACGGGCTTGGAGAAGATTCGGACGGGCGTAGAGAATGTTCGGACGGGCGTAAAGAATGTTCGGACGGGCGTAAAGAATGTTTGGACGGGCGTAAAGAATGTTCGGACGGGCTTGGAGAATGTTCGGACGGGCTTGGAGAATGTTCGGACGGGCTTGGAGAATGTTCGGATGGGCGTAGAGAATCTTCAAATGGGCGTAGAGAATCTTCAGATGGGCGTAAAGGAGGATCGGATGCGCGTAGTGACATTGACCATACCTAAAAAACTATATTCCGGTTTTAGGTTGACATTTTAAAATCACCTTCATTTTTTGGGGACATTTTTGATCGGTATTCCTACAGGTCTTTTACAGGCTTAGTGCGTATTCCGGTATGGGTTGACAGTTGCTGACAATTTAATTGCGCAAAGATGCTACACAGATTCGTTTGCCCAGATGTTACACAGATTTTTCTGCGTAACATCCGAGCCTTTTTTCAGCGTAGCATCTGCGCGAAACAAAAACGTAGTTCAGGAATGTGCAGGTGCCCACTTTTTGCGGGGTATTAAAAAAAAATTTATCTAATCAGCACGAAATATCAAACATTGGTATTATTATTGTACCCTAAAAGTTGTAATACAAAAGATTACCCGCATCGTCCATAGTAAAGCATACCGCGTACTTAAAATATGAATCAATCTGTTTTGAAACCGGTATAGAAACGCATCATTATAATAGGATATTAAACCCATTAGTATGCATCCCCAAGTACGGTTACTTTCCGTAGCATTTGACTCCTCCATCCTCGTCGAAATGATTAGAGCCAATCGTGATGAATTCATGACGCTATGGTTAGTCGACCAAACTTATGCAGGCGGCAAAGAAAAATATTAACCTATAGAAGCGAAAGTAATAAATGAACTTAACAATAGGACAACGTATATCAACCCGAGGTGAAGATTTTATCATCACTAACTCCAACACTAACTATGATGGTTCTTGGCTGTTGGAGGCAGAGGGTATAAGCGAATTGGTAAAAGGAAAGCGTTTTACGTTCGATTCCAACATTGATTCGGACATTAAGCCTATTGATCCCAACCAAACCAAATTGGTTGCGGACAATGACAGTGGATACCGCAAAACAAAGTTATTTCTTGAAACACAAATAAGAAACGCTGCTGTGTTTTCTGAAAAGATAACCATTGCCAATAAAGCAGCCATCAATCCGGCAGAATACCAATTAACACCTACGCTTAAAGCGTTGCAACTTCCACGACCACGCCTTCTGATAGCTGATGGCGTTGGGTTAGGTAAAACAATTGAAGTTGGTATTTTCCTTTCTGAGTTGATAAAGAGAGGAAAAGGGAAACGCATTATGGTGCTGGCTCCCAAATCTATTCTTGCGCAGTTTCAACAAGAGCTTTGGCATCGATTCGCTATTCCTTTGGTACGGCTGGATTCTGAAGGTATTGCCCGGATTAAATCTCAACTGCCTTCCAATAAAAATCCTTTTGAATATTACGATAAAACAATCATTTCCATTGATACTTTAAAGAACAATGCCAAGTTCAGGCATTACATCGAAAAATCAAGATGGGATGCTGTGGTTATTGACGAATGCCATACAGTAGCAAATGATAAAAGCCAACGTGGTGATTTGGCTCAACTGATTACAACAAAATGCGAATCATTGATACTTACTTCTGCCACACCGCATAATGGGAGAAAAGAAAACTTTGCCAACCTCATCAACATGATAGAGCCTACTGCCATTCCCAAAAGTGGGCAGTACGACAAATCGCATGTAGAGCCATATTATGTAAGGCGTTTTAAAAATGATATTACCGATGAAACGGTTAGGGCAAATTTTCAGGAACGCAAAATTGTTCGGAGCACAGCCAACCTGAGTGCTGCTGAAATTGATTTTTTACAATACCAGCAAGCACTAAAATTTAATGCATTGAATGCCTTAAAAAATGGAAAGCCAAAAGAAGATTTTCTATTTTCTGTTGGAGTATTCAAAGCATTTATGTCTTCGCCCAAGGCAGCATTAGAAAGTATTCAGAGAAGAATTGAAAAGGTAGACGCAACAAAAGCCAAGAATGAATTTGCTTATGAAAATTTGGAGGTATTAAATGATCTCAAGATAAAGTTAGAAACAATCCTTAGTACTCATTCCGATACCAAGTACAAAAAGCTAAAAGACACTTTACTTGAATTGGGGTGGACAGGCATAAAGAAGAATGACCGTTATGTAATTTTTGCTGAAAGAATAGATACGCTGGAGTACCTGAAAGAAAATCTGCAAAACGATTTTAAAATAGCAAAAGAAGCCATTGCTTATTTTCATGGTGGATTACCAGATACGGAGCAACAAGCCATTATTGAAGATTTTGGGAAAGAGGATAGTTCAGTGCGTTTATTGCTTTGCTCTGATGCAGGTTCGCAGGGCGTGAATCTGCATTTCTATTGCAATCGAATGTTCAACTATGATATTCCCTGGTCCTTAATTGTATTGGAGCAACGGAATGGCCGTATTGACCGGTATGGACAAAAGAAAACGCCTTTCATTCATTACATCATTGCAGAATCAGATATTGATGGATTAAAAACGGACTTACACATTGTGGAACGCCTCACTCAAAAAGAGGAAATAGTATACCAAACATTAGGCGATGCGGGTTCTGTAATGAAGTTGTACGATGCCAACAAAGAAGAACAATTGGTAGAGCAAGCCATCATGAACCAAAATGAATCTTTCTTGGAAGATTTAGATACAAAGATGGCAGGCTTCGACTTTAATACCTTGTTTGCCAATCAGGATGATTCTACGGCGGTTACCATAACAGCCAATCCTTACGAAACCAATTTGACCATTTACCCGAGTGAAGCAAAATTCTATTCCGATTTATTTGAACAACTTTCTTCGGCCAAACAAATAAAAACAGAAGATGTTACGGTTCAAGATGGCTACCTCGAAATATTGAACACAAAAGATTTGAACCAAGTTTTGTTCGATCTCCCGCCTGAATCAAAACCCAAGGTCAATCAACTATTCAAATTATCGTTGGATAAAGATTTGGTGCAACGTGCCATTGAAGATGCAAGGAAAAAGAAAGGAGAATGGGCGGAGTTTCAAATATTGAATGAACTGCATCCAGTAGTTAAATATTACATGACAAAGTTGGAAGCAAGTGTGGACAAAGATGTTGCCTTGGTTGCCAAAACAAATCGTGTTCCTGCTAAAACTGCATGGTATATTTTTCAGGCACAAGTCTCCAATAACTTAGGACAACCTGTTATTGCCGATTTTTTAGTAGTTGGGTTGAATACTGATGGAAGTGTTTTCAAAGAACCATTTCATTTAATTGATTTCATTAAGGAGTTCAAGTTGTATGAAATATTATACACTGAAAACATTTCTGAATATGATTTGGCAATATTGCAGCAGTTGTTAGAAATGGCAGTTACTTCCGTCACAAATTATATGAGTACTGAACAAAAACAGCTGGAAGTTAAAATGGAATCCAAACTAAATGAATACGAGCAAAAATTGGCGGATTGGAAAAATGAGGCGTTGGAACAACTGGAGTTAGACTTCAGGGATAAAACCATCACCCCATTCTTCTCAGGGAAAAAAGATTCAAAAAAGCGAGAAATAGAAACGATACTTAGTTCAACAAGCCAATACAATAAAGATATGACCTCACTGCAAGGTGATGCCTATTTGAAAGTATTAGCAGTATTTTTTAATGCGTAAACCAATATGATCAAATTCATTCAAAATATAGGCGAATACTTTTCATCGAATTACTTTGATGAAGACTTCACAGCAAAAGTGTTGAGTAAAACGGGCTATTCGGCTGAGGACATCAAAGATTTCAACAAGAGGGTTTCCCCATTAAAAGATAAGTTCTTTCGCTTCAAACAATTGTTTATTGAAGACAACCTGCGTATTAAAGATAAAATTTATGAAAGCTACCAGTTTCATACAGTAGTCCTGAATGCGTTAGGTTATGATGGCAATCATCCTCAATACAGCAACCTTTTTCATCTTTCTGAAAATGAAGTAATTCCTATACGACATATTTTGCACAGAGGCGACCAGGTTCATCTCATGATCATGGAAATGCAAGCCTTGATTAAGGAGGATGATACCGACCCGGATGGCTTGTTTGAGCAACGCTACAATGTAGAAGATGAAACGCAAAACAATCCCCCGCAAAAATACCACCGCACCCAATGGGATAAAGTGTTTCAAGTTCCGGCGCATTTAAAAATATCTCCGGTGGTCATCAATAAAGCCATCTCCGAACTGTTTTTATTTGAACCACACCAGCGGCCTAAATACATTTTGCTATTGGCCGGGAATATGGTCTATCTGCTGGAGCAGGAAAAATGGTTTAGAGGGAGTTACCTGGTTTTTGATTTGGAAGAGCTGTTCACCGAAGCCACTGCCAACCGAAATGCCAATTACTATGCTTTGTTTTATTTTCTGTTAAGCAAAGAATCATTGATACCCGAAAGCAATATGGTATTGCTGGACCAGTTGGATGAAGACAGCCATAAATCTGCGTATGAAGTAACCAAAGATTTAAAAGAGGGTATTATCCATGCCGTGGAAGCACTGGCTAATGAAGCCTTGTATTTTCAAAAGCATGTTTTGCAGGAAGTATTTGATGAAACGGATGATACGTTTGAGCAGGAAATAAAAGACGACTGCCTCACCATCATTTATCGTTTGCTTTTTGTGTTTTATGCCGAAAGCCGGGAAGATTTAGATATTCTACCCAGCAATAATGCTATATACAACAAAGGTTACTCCTTAGAAATGCTTCGTGATTTGGAGCAAGTACCACTCTATTCCGAAACGAGTTTAAATGGTTATTTCTTTCATGAATCATTAAGCAAACTATTTCATTTACTAAGTTCTGGTTATCGTGAAAAAGAAAGTAAACTTTATTATGATGTAAATAAAGAAAAAGATAGGCTACTTAAAGTTAATAAAAGCTTTGAAGTTCGCCACATAGATTCTCCCTTGTTCAATAATGCAAAAATGCATCACCTGCATAAAGTAAAATTTCGCAACAAGGTGTGGCAGGATATTATTTGCAGGTTATCATTAAGCAAACAACAACGCAACAGAACGAGAGGCCGAATTTCGTATGCCAACCTGGGTATTAATCAGTTGGGTAGTGTGTATGAAAGTTTATTGGCATACCGGGGTTTTTATGCCGAGCAAGATTATATAGAAGTACACAAAGCCGATGCTCCCAACGATGGTACTTACTTAGTACCTCGCATGCGTAGAGATAATTTTCAGGAAAATGAAATTCTGAAAGACCATGCCGCGCATGATATCATTACCAAAAAGGGAACATTCGTTTATCGACTTAGTGGCCGTGACCGTCAAAAATCTGCTTCTTACTATACACCGGAAGTGCTTACCCGTTGCACGGTAAAATATACCCTGAAGCCCATTCTGGAGAAGTTAGATAAGGGTGAAATGAAAGCCATTGAGTTGCTGGAATTGAAGCTTTTAGAACCAGCTATGGGGGCTGCTGCCTTCCACAACGAAATGATAAACCAATTGGCTGAAGCATACCTTACTTATCGCCAAAAGGAATTGAACAAACGGGTAGCCCCTGATTTGTTTAAAGAAGAACTACAAAAGGTAAAGGCCTATATCGCTACCAACAATACTTATGGGGTAGATTTAAACCCCACGGCCATTGAATTGGGCAAACTATCACTTTGGTTGAATGTGATACACAAAGATATGGAAACGCCTTTCTTCAGCAATCGCCTGGCTGTGGGCAATGCGGTAGTAGGTGCATGGCTAAAAGTGTACAAAGAAAAAGACCTGATAGAAGAAACCGAAATAATCATTGATTCAAAGGGCAAACAAAAAAGAGTGCCCGTAAAAAAAGAATGGTGGGATGCAGCCCCACGGCAATTGGAATTTAAGCCTAACGCAGCACACGACAAAATAAAGCACGGCCGAAAGCAAAGTGAAATATACCATTTCTTATTGCCCGATAAAAACATGGTTCCTGCTGCTGGTATTAGAATGCTGAAAGATGAATACGATACGGAAAGCAAGGCAGTAAGTAAATGGAGGAAAGATTTTTGCGAACCCATTAAGAAATCGGAGATAGAACAACTCCGGAAAATATGCGATAAAGTAGATGAGTTATTGGCCGACTTTTACCGCTTTCAGCGTAGCATCAATTTGCAAACCGCCAACAGGCACAACATATTTGGAGCACTTAAAATTGCGGAACAAGCGGCTATTGACCTTCGTAGCTATGACGAAAAAGAACGCTTAGCCGACCAACGCAACCGCCACAATGCACCCTACTTTAAACTAAAAATGGTGATGGACTACTGGTGCAGCCTTTGGTTTTGGGATGTACGGGATGCCAAAGATTTGCCCAACCGCCAGCAATACTGGCAGGATATTGCAGCCATTTTAGAGTTGGACACCAATGCCGCCTTAGATGGCATAGTGATAAAGAAGGGACAACAAAAGATGTTTGATAATGCTGAGCAACTCAGCTTTGCGATGGAAAATGATGTTGACACAAATGATACATTACCTAGCGTCACCTTCTCTGAAGCTGTAGTAGCATACACGAACCGCAAAGATTTATTTGACAATAACCAACGATTGGCCATGATCAGCCAATTGGCGAACAAATACTTTTTCTTTCACCCACAACTGGAATTTTTAGATGTGTTTTGGGAAAGAGGGGGTTTTGATTTGATAGCGGGGAACCCGCCTTGGTTGAAAATTACTTTTAATGGTACAGATGTAATTGGTGAAAAGTATCCAGAGATAATTATTCATAGTGAAAGTGCGCCAAAAGTAAAATTGATGAAGGTTGATTTTTTCAAAACTACAGGACTTAAAGAAATTTATCTTACTGAAGCTATCGGAATTGAATCCTCGTCAGTTTTTATGAATGCAAAGCAAAACTACCCATTGCTTGTTGGCCAACAAACCAATCTATATAAATGTGTATTGGAAAATGGTTTCAGCCTGCTGAGTAAAAATGGATTTATGGGTTTGCTTCATCCAGAAGGTGTATATGATGATCCTAATGGACAATATTTAAGGAAAGCCATCTACAGGAGATTAATTTATCATTTCCAATTTAGAAATGAGCTTTCTTTATTTGCAGAAGTCGGCCATACAAGAGAATACAGTATCAATATTATTGGCGCATTGAAAGATTTAATTGACTTCAAATCAATTAGTAACTTATTTCACCCTAGCACAATTGATGGCTCATTTACTCATTCTGGAATAGGGAATTCAGGTGGAATTAAAACTTCAAATGGAAGTGATGATAAACAAAGTTGGAATATAAAACCTCATTCAGGAAGAATTATTAAAGTTGATGATGAGGCACTAAAATTGATTGCAAAAGTATTTGATGTTGAGTTAGATTATAACACATCTAAACTCCCGTATATTCATTCTTCATCTATTATTAGTGTACTAAAAAAGTTCAGCACGTTCCCAACATTTTTAAGTGATTTCAAGTGTGCAATTAGCGAAGGATGGCATGAGGTTTCTGATGTTGATAAAAATATTAAAGAAATAATTTCCACCCCAAATTATGATAATTATGAAACAATTCTAACTGGTAAGAATATTTATGTTGCTAACCCTTTCTACAAAAGTCCAAATTTAGATTCTAAAAAATTCGCTACTGTAAATCATTTAATTATCGACGATTTATTTACACCCAATACTGTTTTTGCACCGATTACTAATTTAAGTAGGATAGATAGTTTACAAAAAGGTTCGTCAATCAGGGTTTCATCTGTTGACACTTACAAAATTGCCTTTAGAAAAATGCTTGACAAGGGTATGGAAAGAACTTTGATGGCATCAATACTTCTTCCAAAAACTTCTCATACTAACGGTATTATTTCTGTTTCTTTTGATGATAGTGATTTAGTGTTGGAATTCGCCGGTATATCCGCATCACTAGTTTTTGACTTTTACATAAAAACATTAGGTAAAAGCAATCTTTATGATGATACATTGAAAGACATTCCTCTAGGTGTAGAAGAAAAATACAAATCCCAATTATTCAACCGGACTCTTCAACTTAACTGCCTCAATAAATATTATGCACCCCTATGGGAAGAAATCTGGCAAGATGCATTTGCGGCAGATAGCTGGAGCAAAAAAGATGCAAGGTTAAAACCATTTAGCACCCTTACCCCTAACTGGCAATGGAGCACCCCTTTACGCAATTGGTTTGAACGTAGGCAGGCATTGGTAGAGATTGATGTGATTACGGCAATGGCATTGGGCTTAACTTTAGAGGAACTTATACTCATATATAATGTGCAGTTTCCTGTTCTGCAACAAAACGAAGATGATACCTGGTACGATACTCAAGGCAATATTGTATTCACTTGCAGTAAAGGTTTGGTAGGTGTCGGTGTTGATAGGCTGGTATGGGAAACCATCCGCCATCTAAAAGCCGGAGAAACCTATGAGCATACCATTACTAAAAGTGAATTATACCAGGGCAAAAAAATAAGATATCAGGCTCCTTTTGATAAGTGTGATCGGGTGGAGGATTATAAGGTGGCTTGGGAGCATTTTGAGGGAATTTTTAAAGAAATAGAAAAATGATTACGAGAGAACAAGCCATATCGACCTTAAAAAGAACTTGGAGAACTGAGGAATTAAAGTTCTATGCTGAGTTCTTTAGGCCCAAAAAAGAAGATGGATCATTAATTAAACCTAGGGCAGGTGTAAATTCCTTTGGTTTTTTTAGAAACCTATCCATTAATGATAGAAAAATATTCTACCCATCTGATGAAGTTTTAAAATATGAGCGAAACGTTTCTTTTAAAGTGGATGTTGTGCAAGGGTTGGAAGATGGTAAGTATTATTATTTAGAACTTGAACTAGAAGATGATGAAAATAGAATAACAAACCCTTTTGCCTTAAAGATAAAAAACGTCTTTATTTTGGAAGAGGACCATTTATCACCTAAAGAATTCATTGATCAATGGTTCTTTAAAAAAGGACATACACCTGGCGATGCATCAACAATTGCAGGTCAACTTACCTTGAATGAATTAGAGTTGTATACGCATACTAAACGATTCATTTTTGAATTGATACAGAATGCAGATGATATGCCCGATGGACGAAAGGATGTCAATATTGAGATAAATCTTCTTTCAAACCATTTATTGTTTCTGCATAATGGAAAATACTTTGACAGAGATGATGTTAAGGCAATTTCAGATGCCGCAAAAAGCACAAAATCTAAAAGCCTTTCCCAAACTGGTTATAAAGGAATTGGCTTCAAGTCTGTATTTACAGATTCGACAAGAGTTTACATAAAATCTGGAGATTACTTTTTTAAGTTTGATAAGCTAGAGCCGATATACAAAGATTTTTATCGGTTATATAAAGGCTATTCGGATAACTTAACACCAAAAGCAAGAAAAGAATTTGAAATTGAGTACAAGGGCAGAGAACATGAGTATACCGTTATTGACAAGATACCATGGCAGATAAAGCCTATATGGGTTGAACCCGGCACTGTGCCGCAGGAGCTAAGTTCTTCTCCATTTGTAAAGAACAGGCAAGTTTCTATTGCTTTAGAAATTAGCGAAAATATACTTCGCCAGAAAGATTATCATGGGATGATTCTTGGGCTTCTAAAAGAACCCAGGTTCTTACTTTTTCTACGAAATACTAAAGGCTTCAAGTACAGCAAAATCTCAGATCAAACCAGCGAATCAATAGTTGACATTTCAGTCAAACAAAATAATGATATTATTGGTGTATATAATGGCGAAGAACTTATTGCTTCATATATTAAACATGCCTTTACAATCAACATTACTAATGAAGATTTTATTAAGGCGGGCTTAAATTTTCAAAAGAGAGAAATTGATGGAGGTAAAATAGAGTTCTTTGACAATAATGGCAATAAGCTCGATAATATTCCTGAAAAGCTCGGAAGGCTTGATAAGACTATCATTACTCTTTCTGCAAAGATGGATAAATATGCCATTGAAAAATTGGATAAGGAAGATTCTATATTGTTTAATTATCTGCCGACTTCAGATCAAAGATTTGGATTCCCATTTTTAGTTAATGCAGATTTTGTGAGCAAAACGGATAGGGAGTTTATTCAAATTGAAAACAAATGGAATCACTATATATTTTACCATTTAGGGCAAAAATGCATTGAATGGATTGCCATTCTGGCAAACATCACACATGAATATAATGGGAAACAATTATACTCGTATGCAAAAACATACTTGAATTTATTACCTGATGAATTATTGGATGAAGAAAATGAAGAGTTGTCTTCAATTAATATTGCTTTTAATAAGGGATTAACTGACGCAATTAATACTGTTAGTTTGGTTATTGATAATAACGGTAGTAAACAAAAATGTGATGATATAATTCTTGATGATACCTTAATATCAAAAGTGCTTGGAAATGGATTTTTTAAAGAGATTTCGAAAACAAAGAAGGAATTACCTTTATTTATCCTAGATATTGAAAGTTTAAAAAAACGTTATCTAAATATTGAAAGATACAAATCAGAATCTTTGATAAAAGAATTTTCAAACGAAGCAAATAAAGCCATATTAGCGAAGGCCTTACTAAGATTAAATCCTGAAAAATATTTTAATTTCCTAACATGGCTAAATGCTTTTTGTAATTCAAACGATATAGATAACGATTGGATATTGGACCTCCCAATAGTAAGGTTTGAGGTGTCAATAATTACTCTGCGTGAATCCTTATCAAGATCTGATTTCTATTTAAGATTGTTAAGAACAACAGCGATAGAACCGATGCTCGTGAGAACGGGCTTTACCTTATCTGAATTTAATATTGATGATGAGCATTTTAAGCACCTCAGAGCAGTACTTCTGCAACAAGACTCCTATCTTAAAACCGATTTAAAATTATATGAGCACATAGCTGCAGCAAAAGACTTAAGCAAATTAAATGCTACTGAAAAGAATGCCTTAATCACATTTTTTGAAAGCCTAGATGATGTGGTCAAAGCCAAGTATGCAAAATCATTGGCATTGTTTAAATCTAAAAAAATAGGCGGTCCTTTAAAGCCACTCAATAGTCTAATATCAAATGGTTGTGTCGGTATTCCTATATGGTTAAATGATTTTGTTATTGATGCAGAAGAGGAAAAATCTCTTTCAATAACCTTCCAAAATCATCTACTGAAGGAGAAAGACCTATTGGGGAAATTATTTTGTAATGCAGAAGGCTACAACGAAATAATTGCTAATATTAATACTGAAACTTTAGAAGGGTTTTACGCCTATCTTTTAAAATTACATAAAGATAAACCAGAGGATGTAAATATTGATTTCACTAAGATAACATGGGTCTTTATAGAATCGAACTCCACATTTGCTCTTGCATCATCGGTATTTTGGCCTGAAAGTCTTACCAAATTATCAGCTTCTAAATATGCATCGGTTAAATCAATTATTGAAGATATTTCAGTTGAAAGACTTGCGCACTATGTTGCTTTGCAAATAAGGGCACCTTTCTCCTTAGGTGGGAAAAATTTAAAGTTGTCAGAAATAACACCTAACCAAAGTTCCTTTGATGTAATTGCTGTTAATGACTTCTTAGACTGGGCAGAAACCGAGGGTGAGAAAGATTTATTGAATCATCTTTCTTTTTCGAAAGTGGATGAAAAATTTACAATTAGTAAAGTAAATGGCTCTATTCCTTATTATACCACAGATGAAACACTTATTACTTTAATTGAAGATTCGACGCTTAAAACAGAGTTGACTCTATTCCCTAAAGAACTTTATACGAAAGAGAGAAACAAGATTGGACTGCTTGAAGGTATTCCATTGCTGACATATTTGATTAAAAATGACCTTGCAACAACTGCTTTTGCGAAATATATTCAAGAGGCTAAAGATGCTAGTTTGACCTTGCTGTATTTGGAATTGCTTTCCGAATTGAATATAGATAGTTTAAGGTCTTATACATCGGATGATGCTGAGTATAAAATATTAAAACTGGTAACTGGTCAAATAATTGATGATCAGGCAAAATTGGACTCATTTAGGGAAAAGATCACTTTAGATGGTATCAAACTTCTTGAAAAAGCGGTCTCTGCTGATGTAAGGATGTTTGATTCCAATAAAAAATTTATCTATCAATTTCAAAGGATTGAGCTTAGTGATATACTTCCAACATACAAGGGCAAAACATATCCGGTCTCGGAAATTGTGGAGCTATTTAAAGATTATAAGGACAGTGATAGTTTAAGAAAAATATTCAAAGCAGAAGGAAAAAGGACAAAAATAATTTTCAAGGAGTTAATAGACCTAAAAGTAGAGTTATACGATGCGGCACAAACATTCTTTTTATCTTTTTATCAATCTCTTTATCCTACTGAAACGGTTTTAAAAGATAAAATATTTTTTGCAATAAATCCAGAGGTAAACCAAGAAACCTACGAAAAAGAACTGCATCAGTTCTTGGATTATTGTTTAAAGGAAAACAATTATTCTGGTTTTGTAGCACAAGGGATTTTACCATCTTTCAATCCTGTAAATTTAGTATCTATTGAAGAATATGCCATCGACTCAGAAAAGCTTCCAACATGGTTACGTGAATGGCTAAACAAGTCTGATACGGAGAATAAAAAGCTATACCTAAAATCGTTGGGCATTAATGATGAAGAGAGACCAGTTGTGCTATATCGGAAAGCGATAAAGGAGGCACAGTCGGAGCCAATGGCTGTAAATTGTGCTTTAATTGATAATGATTTATTATTAATTAATACACTTACATGGCTTTCAATTCAGAATACTACCAATAATTTTATTTTAAAGAAAGACTTATTACTACCTCTTTATCAAAAACTCCTGAACAGAAAGGTATCCATTGATAAACTATTGTTTCCTTATCTGATAAAATATCAAGTTGATTCATACTCACTGTTTAATGTGAAAGAGGGTGATGAATTGCATTTTATACACCAGGGTTGGGGGGACTATAAACAACCAATCTTTTTAAATTTGGTATCAACAAAAAAGATTACGGATGATGTGTTGCCAAAAGGATATCGTGATGTCTGGAAAGTAATAGAGAAGCCATTTGTCACATTGCCTGATTCAGAAAATATAAAGATAAACTCATACATATTTGATGAAGGGTACTATCAGGATTGGGATTTAAAAAAACAATACAATATTCAAATTTACAAGGGTAAATATCTACCCTATCTTGTTAAATATAATGACATTATAATTGATATTGTTAAGGACAAATATGCTGGTTTAATTGAAAAGGTCTATTACGTAGTTGAGCCTGAAAAGGATGCCTTATTAATCCATCTTAAAGATCTTTTGCTAGAATCTGCCCTGAATGCTCTGAAGTTGAACAAACAAAATCTGCTTGAAAGAGAAAAACAGGCAGAGAAAAAAATTAAGTTCACCGTAGAAGAATCTGCTGTTTGGAAAAAACTTTTTGGCAATGAGATTCCTGAGGCATATTACCAAGACATTAACCTTGCTGCTTGTGTTTCAGCCTTGGTAGTCTTAAACAAAGCAGGATATGATGTTTCCCAAGCAGATTCTAATCTATTTAGTTCTCATGGATTTGCTCAGGTTGAACCAGTCTTTAAAGGCGACTCGGAAAAGCCCCTGACAATAATGTGCAGGTCTGCAATTGGTGGGATTTTGTATCTAACCGCCAAGGCTTGGGACAGGCTTAATGATCAGGAAATACATCTATTTGTCAAAACAGGAAGTGAAGAGAGTAATCATCATTTATTCCTTGACAAGACTGATGTTCTAAAAGTAAGCAACACTAAATATCAGGTTTTTAGAGTTGAGGCCGATTCATCAAGTGAAACAACCGATCAAATTTTAAGAGGTGAATTTGCAAAAGATAAAATATGGCTAATTTTGAAAATGAAGGAAAATGAAACCTACAAATCAATTTTTGAGGGTGGTATAAAACGAAATGAGGACAATCCTGATTTTGATAATTTTAACACAACTGAAAATTCACGCTACTGATGAATATCCCACAGGATAAACATATCGCATTTTATGAGCAGCAAATAAAAGCTCAGGAAGACAAGTGGCGTGAATATGCTGATTGTGCTATGAATATCCTCATTCAAGAAAAACGTTTATTTATTGGCAGAATATGGGGAGTGCAGGAAAGTCAAGGTAATGTTGTGCTGCGTTTCAATGAAGGTGAAGTGCCCAGAATGAAACAACCCTATTTTCTTGGATTAGTCGGATCTGATGCCCCTGAAAATCCATTAACATGGAAATTCTCATATAAAACCTTTCGAGAATCAACTCAGCCAAGGTTCTACTCAGGCGTAAAAGCTGAAATATACACAGTTACGTATTGGAAAACAGAAGAAGGGAAATCCTATATTTTAGTTTCGGGATTTGATTTGGACGTTTTATCAACCATCAAGGAAAGGTATTTAGATAGAAAGATGCATCCACTAATAGTTGTTGCAGAAACAGACCCGCCAATTGAGTATTTAATTGAACTAAAAGAATTTGTTTCAAATAATGAAAACGATACCATTTTAAATTTAGAGTTAAATGTCTCTGAAGAAAATTGGAATCCTGTCAACATCAATAATGAAAAAAATGTAACGAATGATGTTATACAATTTATGGAGAATCAAAAGACTACCATAATACAAGGACCTCCCGGAACAGGGAAATCTTATTTAGCAGCGGAGATTTGTGACCATTATTTAAAACAAGGGAAATCCATATGCTTAACTGCGTTAACCAATAAGGCCCTAATAGAAGTTGCATCCAAAGAAGGGTTATCTAATGCATTAAGAAACAACAAGGTTTATAAAACTAACTTGACCGGAGATGAGTTAAAAGATATTCCGAATCTGAAAAGGGTTGATTCGTTTACGCCAAAGTATGGCGATTTGCTGCTGTCTACCTACTACAAGATGGCACAAAAACAAGCTGAGATTATTGAGGGAGCTAAGCGATTTGACCTACTCATTATTGAGGAAGCATCGCAAGCGTATTTAGCTTCCATAGCTATGTTGAGTTCTATTGCAGATAAGGTTTTGATTATAGGCGACCACAAACAGTTAACACCCGTTGTACTTAAAATAGAAGAGGCCAAATCAATTTTTGAAAAAATTGAGGGCGTGATTAATGGTTTGCAAACTTTTGCATTTAATAATAATGAAGTATCATATCGTTTGACCAAAACAAGAAGGTTAACATCAGCCGCATCTAAACTTACGGGCTTGTATTATAACAATAGTTTAGAAAGCATTTCAGAAAAAGAGGGTAATACTGATTTTAGTTCAATATACAGAAACCTATTTCATGAAAATGGAGGTATAACAATTGCAAAGCTTTCATCATCTAGAATAGGTTTTAGCGAGCAAAATGTCTTTAATTTTATTTGCAAAATATCAAGAGAAATATTTGCAAATAATCCTAAAATAAAAATAGCGCTACTTACACCTTATGTGTCCGTTGAATCAGATTTATATACCCAATACAGTAAACTTTCTAATGACTATAAATTCATTACAATAAATACTGTTCATAAAATTCAAGGGTTAACAACTGATTTGACTATTCTATATTTGCCACTTACACCTGCTGCTTTTGATTTAAATGAAAATTTATTCAATGTTGCTACAAGCAGGGCAACAGAAGGTACGCTCATTATTACCTACGAGCATATTGATTTGGCAAGTTCAGTTACTCCTGAAACAAAACAGTTTGTCAAAAAATGTAAAGATGTGAGTCCTGATTTTTCAAAGCATTTTAAAGAAGAAATAAAATAATGCTACCATTACAACAAGCATACGAAGTACAACATTCCATATTGGAATATCTTAAAGCCACTTTTAGCTTTAAAGATAAAACCGTGCATGATGCATTTTACAAATTTGTAACGGATGCGGAAGATGGCATTTTTAAAGGGCCTTATGTTTCATTGAAATTGCCATTCGTAAAAGCAACCGATGATGAAATAATCCCATTGCAAATTACTCCTGGTTTTCCACCTTATGACCATCAATTTAAGGCATTCAAGCGATTAACTACACAGGATAACCATAAGCCTCAATCTACTTTGGTTACAACCGGTACTTCATCTGGTAAGACAGAATGTTTTTTGTACCCGATATTAGACCATTGCTATAAAAATATAGATAGAAAAGGCATTAAAATAATCATTCTTTATCCGATGAATGCCTTGGCAACTGATCAGGCGAAGCGTTTGGCAGAAACCATTTGGGGTGATGATCGATTAAATGGAAAAATTACTGCGGGCTTGTTTATTGGTGAAGGTAAAGACAAGAAGAAGTTCCCAAAAGAAATGGGTGAAAACCATATCATCGAAAATCGGGATACCATTATTGAAAACCCACCTGATATATTATTGACCAACTTCAAAATGTTGGATTATGCTTTATTGCGTAACAATTATCACAACCTTTGGAGCTTTAATTTAGAAGATCCTTCTTTACTTCAATTCCTAGTGCTGGATGAATTGCATACTTATGATGGTGCTCAGGGTACTGATGTAGCAAACTTAATCCGCAGGTTAAAATTAAAATTGGGTATTGCAAAAGGGCAGGTTTGTGCTGTAGGTACTTCTGCTACCATTGGTTCAGGTGAAGATTCTATTCAATTACTTACTGAATATGCCGAAAAAGTATTTGGTGAAAAATTTGACAAGGAGGCCATAATAACTGAAAACAGGGTTCTCGTAGATGATTTTTTTGAACTTTCTGATGATAGTTTAGAAAAATACATACCACGTCAGATCGGATTATTGGAAAGTCGTTTAAGGGAAAATGAAACATACGCCAATTATATAGCCCGGCAGAAACGCCTATGGCAAATGCCCGATAGTTTAGATGAAGTACAGTTGGGTGAAGAATTAAAGAAATTGAAGTTGATGAAAGACTTGATTTCATTAACAAGTAGCAATATTATAAAGCTGGATGTACTGCTCAAAAAATTGGCAGACATCAATCCTGATTTCAAAAGATTGGCAGAGTGGGATGCTGCTAATGAATTAAGCCCAAGAGAAGAAGTGATCAATTCTTTATTGGCATTAATTAGTGAAGCTAAGATTGGCGGAACTAAAAAATTCCCATTTCTTTATTTGCAAATCCAAATTTGGATAAGAGAACTGAGTGGGGTATTAAGAGAAATAAATGAGCAACCCAAATTCACCTGGAAAGATAAGGTCGGTGGTAAATATGAACCCAAAGCTTTACCATCCTATTATTGTAGAGAGTGCGGAGCAAGCGGCTGGTTAGGCGTAAAAGATGATAACAAGAATCATTTCTTTTACGATCCTAATCAGGTATATGAATACTTTTTTAGCAACCATAAGAATATTTATTTTATCAATACGCCTAACCACAAGCATATTGAGGAATATGAACCCAACAACCAAATAAATGACTGGATTCATGTAACTGATTTGAACTTGTATGAAAAAGAAAGTGAACATACCATACGCATACATGCAGTAAGAAAGTTAAAGGAAACGAAGGCCCGGCATATTTGCCCAGAATGCAATACTGAAAATGCAATGGGTATTATTGGTACAAGGGTTGCCACTTTATCATCAATAACAGTTAGCCAGGTATTGGCATCCGACCTTGACCCAAGACCGGAAAAATTTCGTAAAATATTAGCCTTTACCAATAGTGTGCAGGATGCTGCACATCAGGCTGGTTTTGTAGAAGCAAGAAACTACCGTTTTACATTCAGGGCATCCTTGCAAAAAATAATTAATCAAAACCAAGGGCCTGTTCGTATTTCTGATTTGCAAGATCAATTCACCGAATATTGGAAGAATCATTCGGATTCAACCGGCCAAAATCAGGAGGATGCGTTTTATTACCGCTTTTTTCCTGCCGACTATCATGGTAAGGCAGATATTGATATTGACTACCGTGATGCAGCAAAGAAATTCATTCCGGCATTCAAGAAAGAATTTGATACCAGGATGCATTGGGAAGTTTTGTCTGAGTTTGGTTACAATGCCATGATTGGTAGAACGCTGGAAAAATCAGGCGCTTCCGCAGTAAAATTTGATGAAGAAAAAATCAGGGCAATATTCCCTGCTATGCAGGCGTGGTTGAGTCAGAACAACCTTGCCATGATTGAAGAAAAGGATCTGCTTCCTTTTGTGAATGGTATTTTACATAGAATAAGAACAAGAGGTGGCATTGACCATGAATACCTGAGCAAGTTTAGAAGTTCTTCATTGAAGCTTTGGGATTTGAATTGGATGAGAGATAACAGGCATTTTTTGAATAAAATGTATCATCCAAGAGCAAGATTTCCAAGGTTGCTTACCACCATGCCACATGGCCAGGGTCTTTTAGATTCTACTTATACCAACACAAACAATTGGTACAGAAGTTATTACCTAAAGTCTTTTCCATTAGCTTCAGGCTACCATGAACTGGTAAATGATTTCTATAAAAAATTGGTTGATACGTTTGTTACCATCGGTTTAATGAATAAGCTTGGTGACGAAGAAATTGAAAACTATGCCATCGAGCCAACTATTATAATGATTGAAAATAAGGTAGCCAATCATGTTTGCGATACCTGCGGTTCAAAGTTACATGTTGCAGCTTCTGATGTTATTTCAATACATACAAAATGCTTGGATTATACCTGCACAGGCACTTACAGCCAAATTCAGAAAAGTAAGCCGAATTACTATCAGTTGGTGTATAACCGTAATTTGTCGCCTCGCATTTATGCATCTGAACATACTGGTATATTAGAAAGGAAGGATAGAGAGAATAAAGAAATTGATTTTAAAGAAAGACCGAGGTATAATTCTTTAAACACCATCGTTGCCACATCCACCTTAGAAATGGGTATTGATATAGGCACCTTAAATACTGCCATCAATAATTCAGTTCCACCTTTGACTTCTAATTTCCTACAAAGGGTTGGCCGTGCAGGTCGTACATCAGGTTCGGCACTCATTACCAATTTTGCTCAAAGCAAGGCGCACGATTTGTTTTATTATGGCGAGCCAAAAGATATGATGGAAGGAGAAATCGCAACACCGGGTTGCTATTTAGAGGCAAAAGATATTTTGTATCGCCACTTTCTTGCCTATTGTTTAGATAATTGGTCCTCTGCTGATCCTAAGAAAAACAGTATTCCGGGCAGGTTGATTTCACTCCAATTGTCAAGAGCAGATTTATCAGCACCAGAATTTTTAGCCAATAGGATTATTTCTTTTATCAAAGCAAAGGAGGCGTTTCTCCTCACTGAGTTTACTGAATTTTATAAGCCTGATTTAGAAGACTCCAAAGCATTGGACAACCTTAAATCGTTTTTAATGGAGGAGGGATTTTACCTCAGATTAAAAGCAGTATTCACAAAATTGAAAGATGAGTATAAATACATAAATCAAACCATTAAGGAAATTGATGCTGCTATTAGATTGCTACCTAATGATGAAGAAAGAAAGGCTTTGGAATCTGAGAAAAAAGCATTGTGGGGTTTAAAGCGAATATTGGATAAACGTTCAATTCTTGAACACTTAACCAATGTGGGTTTATTGCCTAACTATGCTTTCCCGGAAACAGGTGTTACTTTAAATGCCTGGGTAAAATCAAACAAAGCAAAGGCGAGTGATAATATTCCAACAGATAAACAATTTGAAATTGTAAGGTCTTCAAAGTCCGCTATTCGAGAATTTGCTCCTGACAATTACTTCTATTCACAAGGCTTCAAATTTGCCATCTCTGGTCTGAATACATACGACTGGAAGGATGTCGGAACGTTGCTGGTAAAACGTTTTTGTTCTAACTGCGACCAGATTGCTGATAAAGTAACATCAACTGAAGCGCATTGTCCAAAATGTGGTGATGCCTCCTGGGCATCTGATAAGAACCAGCATGTTTTTGTGAAGTTAAGCGGTGTTAAATCAGTAAACCTTCGGGACAAATCTTCATTGGATGATAGTTCAGATGATAGAGATTCAAATATTTACAGAGTTTCAAGACACCTTAAATTCGACAGTAAGTCCTTTCAGGGTGCATGGGGTATGAAAGAAATTCCCTTTGGTATTGAGTATGTAAAAAACGTTGATATCATTGAATTAAATCTTGGTCTTTCGTCTGCTGTTAATGCCAACAAAGTTATAATTAATCAGCATGAAGATGTTCCACATCACGGATTTGTAACCTGTAAGCAATGTGGTAAAAGTTCTTCTAAATTTAATCAACGTGATTACAAATATCATTATGGTTATTGTAAACACAAAGACCGTGAATACAATGGCATTAAAGATGATGTTTTTGAAGAGGTGTTCTTGTTCAGAGAAATCAAAACAGAAGCGTTAAAAGTGTTACTTCCTGTTCAGGAATTTGAAAGCGAGGCAACAATAAATATGTTCAAAGCAGGCTTAGAGTTGGGTTTGAAAAAATATTACAAAGGGAATCCCCAACATTTAAGTATCATTAATTATTCTGAATACAATGCAAAGAACAGCCGATTTGATAGATACCTTGTGTTATATGACAATATTCCGGGTGGTACTGGCTATTTAGAAAAGCTATTTAGTCCTGCTGATTTCACAACCGTAATATCAAAAGCATATGAAGCCATAAGAGATTGCAGTTGCAAAGCTAAAGGTAAAGATGGCTGCTATCGCTGCATATACACATACTCTAATCAGTTTAATCAAGATGAGCTGAGCAGGGCTAAAGCAGAAATTTTATTCAAGAAAATAGTTGACAAATCAGATGCATGGGAAACGTATACAACAGGCTTGGGGGCATTAACCAGTAATGGCCAAATTGAGGAAAGCGAATTAGAAGACAGATTTATTAGAAGTCTACGGAATCATCTCCAAAGTCTGAACCCACAGTATTTTAAATTCGAAGATTTTATAGAAAATGGTATTGTCAATTATAAAGTCAAGATCACTTCAGGTGATTATGCTTTTTATTATGTAATAAGACCTCAATTTGAATTAGGTCCAACAAACGGTGTTAAATACAACACCCGTTCTGATTTTTATATTTCGCTAAGTAGTATTGAAAAGGACGGTGCGGCAATTGAAGATGATGATGTGTTATCCTCTGTAAAAGGAATTGCAATCTATTTGGATGGTTATACATTCCATGCTACGGAAGAAAATTGTAGGTTCTTTGATGATTTGAAGAAACGTGTAGCTATTGTCGAATCAAATTCAATAGTTAGTTGGTCGTTAACTTGGGCGGATATTGAGAAATTTGATGCCATTGAAAAAGATAATGACAACCAATCTAAAGAATTTAAAAGGGATAGCCTATTTGTTGATAAGGTAAAATACAGAAGTTCAGTTGATGCGTTCCGTCAAATACTTGGCAGTGCATACCTTAATGATTCATTGTTTTCTTGTAAAAACTCCTTTGAAAGGCTAATATGGCTTTTGTCAAATCCATTTGAAGCGAAAGTTCGGCAAAGAAAAATTGGACTAATGTTGGCATTGCATCAACAGCAATTCGGTCTTCCTTCATGTGATGACGATACTATTGATGAATTACTTAATAATCCGCTAAAGATTGTAGATAATTCGTTAACAGCAAAGAATAAGTCAACCGGTAATTTTTATGTGTTACCGGAAGTTTCTGTTACGGCTGATTTTTTAATTACAAAAGTAGCAGTTAAGATTTCAGATTTGTCGATTAAGTCTAGTATTGCAGTCAGTGATATTGCAGGAACTCTTGATAAACAAACTTGGGAAAAGTTCTGGCAATTGTATAATCTGATACAAGAACATTGTTTTATAGTGGATTTTGAAAAACATTAAATTTGTTTCAAGATATAAAAAATGAGAGGAAGATAAAATGACTTATTCGAGTCTTTGACTTTGGTACGTATTTTGTATATATCAATTCAAAAGCAGAAATTTGATTCTTAACCATGTATAAATTTAAACACGATTATGTCTGAACAAGAAAATAATGTTTTTAGAGTTGGAGATGTCGTTACCTTAAAAATGAACCCTGAATTTCGGGCTATAATTCAGTATTTTGGTAAGCCAAATGCTAATGGTATCGATTATGAATCTATTAAATGTCTTGAGAAGGATCATCCTTTTCTTTGGGCACATATTTCAAGGCTTGAAGATGACGGTAAAATTCAAACATTAAACGTCCCTGTTGTTCATTTAAAGTCTTTTGAGGTTAGTAATCCTTAAAAATTT
>Ga0247832_1002805_pt1 | contig 25582 bp, 19 predicted proteins | sample LaCruzMarch2015__10_FD_192407 | JGI IMG/M metagenome (GOLD analysis project Ga0247832, IMG submission 192407) | Freshwater microbial communities from meromictic Lake La Cruz, Castile-La Mancha, Spain - LaCruzMarch2015_4m | ecosystem: Environmental > Aquatic > Freshwater > Lake | place: Spain... | reverse complement strand
GACCTGGGAGCAGGTATGCGTCGATCTTGCGAGCACGGAATGCAATGGACTTGTATGTCCGTCCTACGGACCGTGCAACGAGGTGCACCCGGACCCGGGCTGTGAAGATCCGGATTGTTGCGCTCGAGTGACGCCACTTGATGGCTACTGCGATGGCGCTACGTGGGATTGGGTCTGCGTTGCTCGTGCTGCCGCACTGTGCGGTCTTCCGCCGTGCACGATTACTGTTCCGACCGGCGCGCGGCTGAACGATGAAGCGTGCTATCTACACACCAACGATGGACCGACGCGCTCTGGAGCGGTTTCCCAGCTGCTTGCAGGGCAAACCGTGGCGGGCTCATGCACCACTGGATCACCGCGTGACACCGATTGGTACACGCTCGGTGGAGGAACCGGTTCGCGCGTCATTCGGCTCACGCTTGATGCAGAGTTTCCTGCGGAGCTGCACCTCATGCGCGGCCCGATGAATGGACCACTGGAGACGCACTCGATTTGGTTTGGCGGTCGCTGTGCGCCGATGGTTCAGAACATCACCGTGACTGGCGGTCCGTGGTACGCCGTGGTGTCGTTGGGCATGGATGTAGGGCCAATCCGCAGCGGTCAACCGTGCACCGATCCCGACCCCGCCAACCCGCCGCCGCCGGATGAACCGCCGGTGCTTCCCGGATTTGACGGGACCAACTACTGGATTCGACACGAGTGCCCATCATGTGCGCCTAACGCAGATCTGAACCATGACGGCGTTGTGAATGGTGCCGACTTGGGAATTCTGCTCGGCGAGTTCGGGCTACAACATCCACACATCGGCGACCTGAACTTTGACGGCCAGGTCAATGGCGCTGATTTGGGGCTGCTACTGGGGCTGTGGTCGCAGGCAGAGCCACTCTGAGTGGGCTGTTCTCCTGATCCGTTGTTGGACAATCCGGCGAATCGTGCTACGTTTCCACTATGAATCGGGCATTTTCCACTATCGGATTCTTCGCCGCAATCGCCATGATTTCGGGAACCGCAGTCGCTGCCGAGAGCCGGTGGAATTGCACGGTGGCGCCAGCCAGCACCTACACGCAGCAGACGAACATTCAAATTCCCCTCGCGGGCACTTGGATTGGAAATTACGTTGCGGTCACCAACGAAACAGGCACGCGCACTCTGCCAGGATTCTTTGGTGGTTCTGGAAATACCGCCATCCCATTTTCATCGACAGTGAAACCAACGGTGTCGATCACCAACACACACCCGACGGGCACCTTTCAGTTTGGATTCAATCCGGTGACTGGCGTCGTAAATGTGTCGAACCTGCTGGTGGACACGTTGGCAGGACAAGCGGGGACGATCAGTACGTCGATGCTGCTGACCTATTCAACATTTCGTACAGCGCAACCGACTTCCACATTCATCGGTTTAACGAATGTTGATGTGCCGGTCGATAGTGGCTCGTTGACTGCGGCCACTGCGGCTCAGTCCGCTGCAGCGATTGGTATTGCCACGCCAAACACTGATGGAACCTGGGCATTTGCCGTGACCGTACCGGTGACCATCTCCGTTGCCGGAACGGCGCTAGCGCAGCCATTCGCCAGCAGTTCACCAGCCGCGATGGTGCTCACTGGAACATTTTCTATCGTTGGTAGTGCCATCTCTCTTACGTCCCAGGGAACGATCAACGAGACGGTTCCCGTGCCCGCGGCGCCACCATTGGTCAGCGCGCCGTTTGATCTGCCGACCATTATTCCTGCCGGACAAGTGGCTCACCTACTCATCAGTGGTACTTTTGCCGAAGGATCAAGCACGACCGTTGGTAGTTCAAGCTTGGTTATGAATGGTGTCCCAGCCCCGATCATTGGTGACATCAATGGTGATGGCGTGGTCACTGGCGCTGACCTTGGATTGCTTCTTTCTGGTTGGGGGCAACCAGGACCGACGGATCTGAACAACGACGGAACCACCAACGGTGCCGACCTCGGGTTGCTGCTGTCGCACTGGAGTTGATTTCGGAGCGCCAGTGTTCAAGCCGGCAACGCGGACCACGGCAGGTTGGCCAGGTCAACATTCCCTCCACACAACACGCAGACAGTCGGGAGATCCATCGACCCGCCGACTCGGCCCGCGAGTATGGCCGCAACCCCCACTGCGGCGCTTGGCTCGATCACCAATCGCGCGCGTGTGAAGATGAGTTGCATAGCGGCAATGATCTCCGCCTCTGAAACTAAAGCAATGTCATCGACCAGGTCGCGGATTACTGGGAACGTGAGTTCGCCAAGCGATGTCCGCAGTCCATCAGCGATAGTCACCGGCGGCCGCTGCGGAGCGCGCCTTCCGGTGCGTTTGGACTCTGCCGCATCGCCCGCGAGTTCTGGCTCGGCACCGATGATTCGAATGTCTGGCCGCAACGTGCGAGCCGCGATCGCCATGCCGGCCAACATGCCGCCGCCGCCGACAGGTATGACCAGTGTGCCAGCGCTGGGTACTTGTTCCAGAATTTCCAGGGCGATTGTTCCCTGACCAGCCATGACCCAGGCGTGGTCAAAGGGAGGCACCATGGTGGCGCCGGTGCGGGCCTGTACATCGGCAGCCATGGCTTCGCGCTCGGCCCCGGAATTTCCACAGGTGACCACCTGCGCGCCAGCACGCAGCACCGCGGCGCGCTTGGTTGGTGACGCGTTTTCTGGCATCACCACATGCGCTGGCATACCCCGTTCCGCGGCGGCAGTGGCGAGCGCCAGCGCATGATTTCCTGAGCTATGCGTGACCACCCCGCGCGGGGCATCCGCATCAGAAATACAGCGGACGGCATTAGTTGCGCCACGAATCTTGAAACTACCGGTTCGTTGCATCGATTCGCATTTGAATACCACTGGTCGACCGGTGAGTTCACGCAGTACGTCACTCTCGATGGCTGGGGTGCGGTGCACATAAGGCGCAATACGCCCGGCTGCGGCAGTGATCTCCGCAAGAGTGATGGCATAGGAAGCGATCGGCGCTTTCATTGCTTTGCTTGCGCGAGTTGTTCGCGCCGCCACAGGATCCAACTTGAATCTGCGAGCGAATGACCCATCTGCCTGAACATGAAGGAGATTTGCGCGTTGTGATACAGCGCATGAGTCGGTAGTTGCACCAAGATGTCGCGGACGAGTTGGCGAACCTCTTTACCATCCCGGACTCGCATCACCACCCGGCTGCACTCATCATCCGTCAATTGATTCAGATACGTATCCCATTTACCGCGTACCACCGGCCATCCTTTGCGAATGGAGTCAATGGATGGAAATTCTTGGGTGGACGCCATCACCGCGGTGGCGTCTCCGTGAATGGCGTTCATCCAGATGCGCTCCGCGCCAAGGAGATGCGTCAGTGTTCCATGAACACTACCGGATCCGATTGAGAATTCGCGGCGAAAGTCCGCATCTGGCAGGGCGGATGCCGCCTCGAGGGTGCGACCAGTGAGCCAGCGCATCCAGCGGTGCGTATCACGAATGAGAGTAATGCTGTCCATGCGGAAGACGATATCCGCACGGTGCAAGTAGCGGGAACCTTGCGCTGCCTGATAGGGCGCACTTCATCACGCGCATCTCAGGGGTGTCACGACCCCTCGTGCGTGGACCAGTTGAAATGCTGTCGATACAACTTCCGGTGGAGAGATATCTCGGCGTGCTGCACGCCGCGGGTATTGAGTATCCGTGCTCGAAAGTCATCAAAGTGAGCGGTATCACGGGTGTTGAATTCCCCGGCGATTTGGAAACGCCCGCTCACAATGGCAAGGCTGGTGACTTCTGGCAGTTTGGTCAATTCGCTCGCGACCGCTCGGGTGGCTGCGTCAGCCACGATGCGGAAATTGCCGGACAGTGTCAACCCGATGCGTGTTGGATCCGGCAGAGTGATGACTCGGATGATTCCGTCGGTCAGCAGTTTGCGGAATCGATCAGCGGCGCTTGTTGGCGAGATATTCGTTTGCAGCGCGATGTCGGTGAACGACATGCGTGCATCTTGTTGTGCTTGCCGGATGATTTGGCGGTCAGTGTGGTCGATCTGCCGCGGCACGACTTGGGTGACCGAAGGCGCGTGGCCGCGCTTTGCATCAGGAAATTCAAGGATCACATGGCACTCGTAGTCGTGAATCAGTGGGTTGGCAACAACGGCTCGGTCCATGATGGAGACCATGTCCATGGTGTCGCGGGCTGTGCCATAGATGACAAAATCATACGTCCCAAGGGCCGCGCTGATGTAGGAAATCTGTTCGTGTGCAAGCAGACTCGCTGCTGCAGCATCGGTGCTGCCGTTGGTGCGCAGGTATGCAACAAACTGCGTGTGCAGCCCCAAGAATTCTGGTGGAACGAATCCGAGCACTCGAACCGACTTCTCCTGGATCAATCGTGCTAAGCGTCGACTGACGTTGGCTTCGGAGATACCAGTCTGCTGCGCGAGCTCTCGACCGGAGGCGCGGCCATCAAGTATCAGGATGTCAATGATCTTGAGATCAGCCTCGTCGAGTGGGGGGAGGCTTGGGTCAGAGAAGCGGGGCGGGCTATGGAGCATTGCGGAGGAAATCTCGAAGGGCAGGCACTTCCAGATACGAAGGTCGCCCGCTGAAGCGGACGCTGCACTGGCCCCCGGAACATTTGCGCGCGCATTGGCTCAGCCCATGCGCCGTGATCTAAACATCCCCCACTGGACCGTTCCAGTGCCCGCGGAGACGGAATCTGACCGAAACACACAATCCAGACAGGTGACTCAGTCACACAACAGGCTGCTCCAAAGTGTGGCAGATACATCCCAACATATCTGATGCGTGCGCTGAATGTCTGAGCGTTGCAACTGCTGCGCAGAGGGTTTATCGGGCTAATGTTGCCCTTACGTGAATGCTTACCGATGGTGGATGAATGTCAAGATTCAACGGCGAGATACGAGGAATATTGCGGCGTTAAGCAGGACTTGCAAGGCGCGGGTCGGGACGTCCGGCATAGACTTTCCGGATTCGCTCGGGGCGCGGCCACGTTTGTGGTCCGCTGAGAAGTACCCGCGGAACCTGACCCGGTTCGTACCGGCGTAGGGAAGCGAATGGCATGGACCGCACCCGTGCGGCAGTGCTGTTCATCCCTAAACCGATTTGGATAGTGGTCAGCATTGCTTGGCCGCCCCTTTCTTTGAGGATGATCAGATGACTACTACCGCAGCCGGATACGCACTTCCCCTTCATGGTGCACACAACCCGTCGTCGGAAGCGCAGGGCACCACCGCTGGCAGCTTTGCACGGCGCGCGGATATTGGCGGGCCGCTGGCATTTAGTTCACCAGATACACCCGGGATGCCGGAGCCGAGCCTTCGCACTGCTTGGGACTTTCTCCCAACGGGATGGTCATGCACGCGATTGGCTGCAGCACCGACCAGCAGTCATCAGGACAGCAGTCATGGTCCCGCACACAGCACGGTGGACTTTGTCAGCGCACGCGGCGAGTGGATGCGCGTTGTCTATCCCAAGGGATTTGTTGCGGTGACTCAACTTGAGAGCGCGCGACTTGGCATTGTCACTGCGCAGATGACGCGCGTGGCGGAGCGTGAAACGCACCTCACTGCAGTACAAGTGCGCGATGAGATCGCTGGCGGTCGCATGGTGATCCCTGCCAACATAACCCACCTTGGGTATGGGCTTGACGCGATGGCGATTGGGCGCGCTTCCAAGACCAAGATCAATGCCAATATGGGCGCGTCGCCGGTCTCCAGTGGGACGCACGAAGAAGTAGAAAAGTTGAAATGGGCTGAAAAATGGGGCGCGGATACAGTCATGGACCTGTCCACGGGCGGCAATTTGGACGAATGTCGCGACGCCCTCATTCGAAACAGCACCGTACCGATTGGCACTGTGCCAATTTATTCAATGATCATCGGGCGCAAGCTTGAAGACTTGGATGAGTCGATGATCCTGGAAACGTTGGAGCACCAGGCGCGCCAAGGCGTTGACTACTTCACCATTCACGCGGGTGTCCTGCGCGAACACTTGCCGTTCATCAAGCGTCGATTGATCGGAATTGTAAGTCGCGGTGGATCACTGCTCGCCAAGTGGATGCTTGTGAATAACAAGCAGAATCCCATGTATGACGGGTGGGAGCGAATCTGCGAAGTACTTCGTCGCCACGATGTGACCTTCTCAATTGGCGATGGCCTTCGACCAGGCGGACTGGCTGATGCCACAGACCGCGCGCAGTTGGCGGAACTGGAAACGATCGGCGAGCTAACTGAGCGCGCTTGGCGGATGGGCGTGCAAGTGATGGTTGAAGGTCCAGGGCACGTGCCGTTCGATCAGATTGAATTCAACATGAAACTGCAGCGCACGTTGTGCCATGGCGCGCCGTTCTATGTTCTTGGGCCGCTCGTCACGGACATCTTTCCTGGCTACGACCACATCACCAGTTGCATTGGCGCCACTGCCGCGGGCTATCACGGAGCAAGCATGTTGTGCTACGTGACGCCCAAGGAACACTTGGGGCTTCCCAAGAAGGATGATGTGAAACAAGGGTGTATTGCTTACAAAATCGCCGCTCATGCAGCGGATGTAGCGCTTGGTATTCCGGGCGCGCGCGATCGCGACGATGAACTCACCAAGGCTCGCGCAGCACTGAATTGGGAGAAGCACTTTGAGTTGAGCTTTGATCCAGACACCGCTCGTGCGTATCACGATGAGGACCTTGATGTCGATACGGATTTCTGCGCCATGTGTGGTCATGACTGGTGCAGTGTGCGCATCAGCAAGGAGATCCAAGAATTCGCTAGCGGTAAGGATGAGGAGTATCAGCGCGGCAAGCCGGTGAAGAGCGCGGCCCTCAGCGTGGAGCAACAAGAGATTCTTGCCAAGCGCGGAGTCTTGAGCCCCGATGAAATTCACAAACTGGCATCAAAGACCCGCAAGGCAGTGGGCGCTGAAGAAGGAAAGGCGAATTGCCACAGCGATTATGTTGATCCGGACGCTGCAAAGGAAGTGCAGGGTGCCAAGTTGGTGCAGTTGAATACTGCTCCGGCTCACAACCTTGCTACTCATGATTCGGTGATTTAAACCGTGGTCATGGCTTCAAGTGCTTCGCGAACGGATTGAGTTGACCCGATGCGGCGGGCTACAGCCGCTTATGCGGCTGGTCGTCCAAGCAGCCGGTCTGAGCGTTCGCATTGGTTCCCTTGCGCAAGCAGTGCGCTGATGCCGGTAGCCACGTCAAATGCGGCTCGTGGATTCCCAGCGGCACTGGCGGCGATCCGCATGCTCCGTAGACGAACGGGGTCACCGATGATGGCGGCAACGGCTGGTCCAGCATCTGTGGCACGCTGCGCGCGAACAGCAGCGCCGAGAGACACCAACATGTCCGCGTTTCGCTCTTCTTGCCCTGGAATTGGCTGCAACAGCACCATTGGGAGCCCCACGGCACGGGCTTCGGTGGTGGTGAGACCGCCGGGTTTGCCCACCATGAGATCGGCGGCGGCCATCAGTTCGTGCATGGCGTTGGTGTAGCCGAGCACGCGCAATTCGGGGCCACTGGCGCCTTCCGCATTGCCTGACGACTGCAGTCCACGCATCGCTACTTCCAGGGCAGCGTTCTTACCGCATACGACAACAATGGTGCAGTGCAAGGATGTGGCAAGCAGTGATCGAACCACTGCTGGAATGTCGCCAAGCCCATGCCCGCCACCGCAGACCAAGATCATCGGTCGGGGCTGTTCCGTTACCGCGAACGACCGCTGATGAGTCATGCAGAAACGTGGATCGATTGGAATGCCGGTGATCTCCACTCGGGCTGGATCCATACCGCCTGCGATAGCCGCGGTACGAGCGGCTCGGCTAGCAACGCACGTCAAGTCGACGCCTCGGTGCAGCCACACGGCGTGTGGATGTTCGTCGGTCACGACGGTCACTACCGGCGCTCGAAGTTCGCCTCGCATGCGCATGCGCCCAAGCAGCGCGCTCGTCAGAAAGTGCGTGGACACCACTACATCCGCAGCATGCAGTCCGGGGTGCGCACGGAAATTTGCCATGACGCGATCTTCAAAGCGATCGAGCGCTGGCCCGAGCGGCCTGCGATCGCGGCGTGGAATATCCGTACTGTTATAAATCGCGCCGACCACGCGGGGCGCGTGGCGAATGGCACGAAGGTAGCCATCGCGATACACCGTGCTGAACCAACGTGGTGCGTGTTCAAGCGCCTCGATGAAGGTGGCTTCGGAGAGTTGCCCCCGAGCGCGGAGCGCGTCGTGAATGGCTACTGATGCGCGGGTGTGCCCGCATCCGACTGAGCTACTGCAGAACGCCACATTCATCAGGCGAGGTGCCACGCTTCGTTGTTCAGTGCGCATGCACGCCGTCCTCGTCCGCAGCGATCTCTGGAATACTGACATGTTCCGGGTGCTCCGTGGGGTCCGGCTTCCATCCGGCCTCGCGTAGGAGTGCTTCGACGTCAATAATTTCCAGACGGCCGTCGGCATGTTCAACCAACGCTGATGCACGCTCGATCCAATCGCCGCAGTTTGCGTAGGTCAGGCCATCCGCGCGACGGTCGATCCGCGGCTCATGGATATGCCCGCAAATGACGCCGTCCAGTGAGCGTCGTCGCGCTTCGTCGGCAAGCACCTCTTCAAACTTGGAGATGAATGTGCAGGCGCTCTTCACTTGCTTCTTGATGGTCTGTGAGAAAGACCAACGCCCCAGGCCAACGCATGAGCGGATTCCGTTGACCACTCGGTTGAGTTGCACTAGATAGTCATATCCATACGTGCCCAGCATGGAAAGCAATTTGGAGTGCTGAACGACAAGATCGAATTCATCGCCGTGGCACACTAAGAGCTGGCGGCCATCCGCGAGACGGTGCACCGCTTGTTTAGCAATTCGAATTCCTGCAAGTTCCATACCGGCATACGGACGGAGCGAATCATCATGATTGCCCGGTATGTAAATCACCTTTGTTCCATGGCGAGCCAACTTGAGAAGTCGCCGCACCACTTGATTGTGCGTCAATGGCCACGTCCAGCGCTGCCGAAGTGCCCACATATCAACAATGTCGCCCACCAAATACAGGCGCTCACACTGAACGCGCTTGAGGAATGCAGCAAACTCCTCGGCGCGCGCGCCGCGGAATCCTAAATGCACATCGCTGACGAATACGGTGCGGTAGGCGAACATCAGGAGCCCTCCTTCGTTTAAAGGCCGGAGCCCGGCCGCGGCAGGAGGCGCGATCCATGCGATCTCCCGTGCGAATCATCGGCTGCGTGGATGTGGTTTTGATGAACTCCTTGGCTATCTAAGCCAAGTCTGAACACAAGCGGCGCGAAATGTGCGGCGCCCGATCAGCGCGCCATCGCCCGTTCCACATCGTCAGCGCTACGGGGGATGGACGGGGTAAGCACTTCGTGGCCTGTAGCGGTGACAGCCACATCGTCTTCGATCCGGATACCAACGGATTCCTTGGGTAGGTAGATGCCTGGCTCAATGGTGATGACGGCGCCGATTTCAAGGGGCGCATCAGGGGAAGCATCGTGTGTTTCTAAGCCTAAATGGTGCCCCATTCCGTGGATGAATGCGTCGCCGTAGCCGGCATCCACAATGACCTTGCGCCCGGCGGCATCGATCTCGGCGAGCGTGGCGCCCGGTTTCACGGCGTTGATAGCGGCGGCCTGGGACCGGAGCACCAAGTCATAGAGTTCGCGTTGACGCGGGGTGAATGTTCCAGACACTGGCAGGGTCCGGGTGACGTCGGCTGAGTAGCCCGCAAACTTCGCCCCACTATCAAGGACCACCAGCTCGCCAGCCATGAGCGCGTGATCATTGGCGTGGTAGTGCAGGACCGTAGCGTTAAACCCGCCACCGGCGATGGTGCGGAACGCCAACTCCCGCGCGCCGTTGCTGCGGTATGCGTGCTCCACTGCTTCCTGCAGGTCAAACTCATTCATGCCTGCGCGCATGGACTTCATGGCGGCAGCGAAGCCAGTGGCGGTGATTCGGCCAGCTTCGCGGATGCATGCAATCTCTGCTGCGCTCTTCGCGGCGCGCATCTTCATGAGGAGATCGCTGCGGTCAGTGATTTGCGTGCCGGGGATACGCTCAGCTTGCGCGCGCAGGATGGCGAGGTCCGCAGATACTGGTGAATTCCAAGCAGCAAGTGGCATCAGGCACGCAAGCGACCGAGTGCGGCGCGTTGCCTCTAAGAGCAGCCTGCTGAGCATTCCAGTGCGAAGGACCGTATCGATGCCAGTGCGGGTTCGGAGCGCGCTTCCAAGTTCATCGCGGAAGCCGTCCCACTTCTCTACTTCTGGATTGAGCGGCCGAAGGAGCAACGTGGCGCGCTTGGCTGGCACTGGATTGGTGGGATCGAGGAAGAGCATGGCCCCGGGCTCATCGGTGACGCCCGTCAGGTACTCAAAGTGCGCGTGCGGTTTCCATGGATGGTGCAGCGATGGATCCGCATCGCCAGCGAGGACTAATCCTGCCGACTGGCCAAGTTCGGCCAGTAGCCGGTCGCGTCGGGCGTGGAATTCAGCGTGCGTGATAGTTGGCGCTGCGGCGGCGTTGCTCATCCCGCGAAGGTTACTTGGCGGGCTGCTCGGCGTCCGGCTCATCAGGCCCCCACACGCGGTCGCGAATGACTACGAGTAGTGCATAGAAGACCGGCACGATGACCAAAGAAAGGAGCGTGGACACCGCCAGTCCAACCATGACGGTCACGCCGATCGATCGACGTGCGTTCGCACCAGCTCCGGTGGCGATCACCAAGGGCGCCACGCCCAAGATAAAGCTGAGTGCGGTCATCAAGATCGGCCGCAGGCGTAGGCGCGCCGCATCCATGGCAGCTTGCACCGGCGAACGGCCGCGCTCGGTGGCCTCCTTGGCAAACTCCACGATCAAGATGGCATTCTTTGCCGCCAATCCAATGAGCATCACCAACCCGATCTGCGCATAGATATCAAGCGGCATACCTGCAATGCGGAGACCGCCCACTGCTCCGAGCGCAGCAAACGGAATGGCGATCACCACCAGGATCGGCAGCGTCCAGCTCTCGTACTGGGCAGCCAGGAACAGGAACACTGCAATGATCGCCAACGTGAAGACGATGGGGGCAGCGTTCGAAGATGTCCGCTCTTGATAGACGATGCCCGTCCACTCATAGGTCATGCCTTGCGGAAGGACCTTGTCGCAAATCTCTTCCATGAAGGCAGTGGCAACGCCGGAACTGACGCCCGGAGCACCCGCGCCATTGATGGCGATGGTGTCGGTGACGTTGTAGTGCGTCAGGTTGTCCGGACCGGTCGTGGTGCGTTCATGTGCGAACGCAGAGAACGGGATCATCTCTCGGTCTCGGTTGAGGACATATAGCTTGCCGAGATCTTCGGGCGCCATACGGTAGCGCGCGTCCGCTTGCACGTACACCTGATACACCTGATTGAATCGATTGAACTGGTTGACGTATGCGCTTCCGAAATTCAATTGCAACACCGAGAACGCGTCAGCAACGGTGACACCAAGGCGCTGCAACTTAGCCCGGTCAATATCAAGCCAAACTTGGGGAACATCCTTCTGGAAGAACGTAGAAACACCCAGTAGTTTGTCCGGATGGTTGCGTGACTCAGCCACAATATTCATTGCCGCGGCGTACAGCGCGTCGGTTCCTAAGCCAGCACGGTCAATCAACTGCAACTGGAATCCACCAACCGTTCCCAGTCCTGGGATTGATGGCGGGTTGAATGGGAATGCCATGGCCCCGGGAATGGTCCACAGAAGTGGCTGCAGTCGTTGCACGATGGCAGTGGTGCTGTGCGCTGCGCCGGTGCGTTCCGACCACGGCTTGAGCACAGGAATGAGCACGCCACTGTTGGATTGCGGCGCATTGGATAGAAAGTTCAGACCGTTGATTTCGATGATCGTGTCCACCTCGGGCTGTGCAGCAACAATTTTGCGCGCTTCAGCAGCGACAGCATTGGTGCGTTCCAGGGGGGAACCAGCGGGCAATTGATAGGCAACAAAGAAGTAACCGTTGTCTTCGTCAGGCACGAACGCCGTTGGCGCGTTGATCACCAGCCATAGTGCAGCTGCAATCGCTGCCAGAAATATGACACCAGCAACCACCCAGCGGCGCACGAGCCAGCCAACGGTGGACTCGTATGTCAATTCAACACGTGTAAATTGCCGATTGAAAGCACCAAAGAAACCGCGTTCGGCCATCTTGCGGGGGCGCAGGAAGATGGCGGCAAGGGCGGGGCTTAGTGTGAGTGAGTTGATGCCCGACAGAACCACCGAAATGGCAATGGTCATGGCAAACTGGTTATACAACTGGCCGGTGACTCCGGGCATGAGTGACGCCGGAACGAAGACCGCTGCCAGCGAAAGCGTGGTGGCAACAATTGGACCAGCCACTTCCTTCATCGCCGCACTGGCCGCTCGGTACGGATCAGTTTCACCCGCTTCGAACTTGCGCTCAACGTTCTCCACTACCACGATGGCGTCATCCACCACGATGCCGATGGAGAGCACCAAGCCCAGCAATGTCAGCGTATTGATCGAGAATCCAAGCCCCAGCATGATTGCGAATGTTCCGATGATTGACACCGGAATGGCAATCATCGGGATGATCGTTGTGCGGAAACTCTGCAGGAACACGTAAATGATGATCAATACAAGCAGCGCGGCTTCCCAGAAAGTAGAGACCACTTCCTCGATTGACGCTCTGACGAATTTGGTGGTGTCGTAGTTGATTCGGTAATCAACATCTTCCGGGAAGTCTTTTTTGAGTGACTCCATCGCCGCGCCGACGCCTTTGGCAATCTCAAACGCATTCGATCCGGGAAGTTGGAATACCCCCAACAGTCCACTCGCCTCTCCGTCTTGCTTGCCAACGGTGGCGTAACTTGCAGCTCCAAGTTCAACCCGTGCAACATCCTTCAGGAGGACGGTTCCGTTCTTGCCACTGCGCACCACGATCTGTTCAAACTCCTTGACCTGCTCCAGGCGACCAAGGGTATTGACCTGCATCGTGAATGCAGGCATAACGGAAGTAGTAGGCGATGCACCAGTTTGTCCACCAACGGCTTGGCGATTCTGCTCATCGATCGCCTTGTAGACGGTCTGTGGTTCGATACCAAGCGCCGCCAATTTCTGCGTGTCCATCCAAATGCGCATGGAATACTGACGCAGTCCAAAGTTAGAAACCTGAGCAACACCCGGGATGCGCTGCAGCGTCTGAACGATATTGATATCAGCGTAATTGGCTAGAAAGTCAGCGTTATACGTGCCCTTTGGCGAACGCAGGCCAACCACCTGTACAAAGTCAGTTGACTGCTTGCGGACGGAAATGCCCTGGCGCTGAACTTCCGGTGGCAACTGCGGGATAGCAGTCTGCGCGTAGTTCTGCACATCGACCGTGCCGATGGAGAGGTCGTATCCGACATCGAAGGTGACGGTGATGACCGCATTCCCGCCGTTCACGGAATTGCTCGACATGTAAATCATGCCGGGCACGCCGTTGATTTGCCGTTCCAACAAGCGAGTGACCACGTCCGAGGTTGTTTCTGCGGAAGCGCCGGGATAGAACGCGGACACCTGTACCGTCGGTGGAGTGATCGGCGGAAACTGCGAGACCGGCATGATGGTCATCGCAAGACCGCCCGCGATCACCATAAGCAATGCGATCACCGTTGCGAAGATGGGTCGCTTAATGAAGAAGTCAATCATTCGGCAGCCTTACCCATGCGCTTCTCAATTTTGGCTTCCATGGCCTGCAACATGACTTCCGGTGGAACGGTTTGGGTGCCATCGCGAAGCTTCTGCATGCCTTCAATCACCACCGTCTCATCCGCGCCAAGCCCATCAGTAATGACGATGCCTGCTCCGCCGCGCGGACCGGTGGTCACCACCTTCTGATGCGCCTTGCCTTCGGCGTCGACGACCCACACAGTGGCGGCAGCGGTTTGGTAGGTCAGTGCATTTTCCGGTATGGAAACCGCGCTCTTTAGCTCGTCTACCTGGAGTTTTACAGTGACATACGCGCCCGGTGCCATGACCAAGTCCGCATTGGGGACTTCAATCCGGGTTCGAATAGTGGACGTTTCGCGGTTCACTGAATTGTCAATGAACACCACCTTGCCGGAGCGCTTCCAGGCGCCGCTTGGCAGTGAGGCTTGCGTGGTTCCATCACCAGCAAGCTGCATGCGACGCAGTGCGGGGATATCCGAATCAGTGGGCTCAAACTCAACCCACAGCGGATCCATTTGCCGAACAGTGACCAAGGTCTCTTGTGGTGTGACGGAGGTGCCGGCGTACTTGTTGGTTGCGCTGGCCTGACCGGTGACGGGGCTGGCAATGCGGGTAAATGAAAGATTCAGGTTCGCGTCATCAAGCGCGGCGTGTCGCGCATCAAGATTGGCTTCCGCGGTCCGTTGGTTGGCCAGCATTTGATCGAATGCCTCTTGCGAAATTGCCGAAACCTCAACGAGCGGGCGATTGCGCACTACTTTGTCACTGGCGTTCTTCAGTTCCGCCTCTACAACCGCAACATCTGCTTTCGCCTTTTCCACCATCACGCGGTAAGGGCGTGGATCAATGACGTACAACATCTGTCCTTCGCTGACGGCCTGGCCGTTGGTGAAGCCTTGCGTGTCGATCCATCCGCTCACGCGCGGAATGATGTCAACGGTGCGAACACTCATGGTCATTCCCGGGTATTCGCGGTGGATTGGCACATCGCTGACCGTCGGCTTGACGGTGCGCACTGGCGATGGTGGCATTCCAGCCGGGCCTTGTGGCGCGCGCGAGCAAGCGCCAGTTACAGCGGCGGTCAGCATGATCGCTGCGAGAAATCCAGTGTTCTTGATAGTCATGTGTGTGTACTTAGCCGTTGGACTGACTAGCAGTTGCGCTGCTTGGCGCCAAGAAGTCGTTTGCGGTTGGGGTGGGGTTGAATCGCTTTACATCCTCGACAGCGCTTGGCATTGGGCTGTTCTCCCAACCACCACCGAGCGATCGGTACAACTCAACGCAGTCTTGCGCCACCAGGCCCTCGGCTTGCGCAAGTCCATTGCGAGCCAGTACCGATGCCTGCAGAAACTCAATGAGGCGGGAAATATCAATAGTGCCGGCGTTGTATTGCATGAACGCCAAGTCATAAGACGCGCCGATTTCGCGGGCGCTGTCCGTGAAGTTGCTGCGCACGGCGCGCGCTGCTGTAAACGAAGTGATAGAAGATTCCACTTGGTTGACTGCAGTGACCACCGCGAGTTGGTATCGCAGCAGGGCGTCAGCAGAACGCGCCTTGGCTTGCTTGACGCGCGCTTCGGCTGCACCGGTCAGGATGTTCATGAAATTCCAACTGACCGCGGGCGTGAATCCGTAGGTCATGTTCGTGTTGACATCCCCCAAGTCACTGAAATTCGGGGTCTGGATGATGAAGTTGCCAGTGAATGTAAAGCGTGGCAAATAGCCTGCTTCGGCGACGCCGATTTCAGCAGTGGCGGCCTGGAAGTTGCGCTCCGCGGCTTGAACGTCGGGGCGACGCATGAGTAGTGTTGAGGGGATGCCCACCGCAATGGGCATGTCCACAGTGGGCACTTTGCCCTCGTTTTCAACCAATGCGCGAACGCGTTCCGGTGTCTCAGCCAACAGAATGCACAGCCCGGAAAGCTGTTTAGCGATCATCCCGTCAAAGCGCAGCGACTCAGCCAATGCGGATGATTGCCGTGATCGCACCTCGCCAAGTTCCACCTTGGAACCAGCCTGGTAGCGAACTTTTTTCTCGATCGCACCGACCAGCTTTCCGTAGCCCTGGGCAAGGTCTCGGTACGCCTTGCGCTGTGCTTGCAGTTGTCGAATGGTGACATACGCCTGGGCAACCTCGGCGCGAATGCTGACTAACGCTGCGCGGTATTCAGCGGCGCTCATCTGCACGCGCGACACACCTGCTTCGATCTGCCGGCGCACGGCGCCCCACACGTCAATCTCCCAAGCAGCGGAAGCGATGTTCCATTCCCAATTGCTGAAGCTCTGTTTCAGCGCGTCCGTATTCTGAATTCCGATGGCGTTGCCGTTGATCCGTCGGCGGCTGTACCCGAGCCCCGTATCCATTTCCGGGAACAGCTTGGAAAAATCAATGGTGTATTGCGCGCGGTACTCCTCAAGCGCAAGCAGTGTGCGGCGCAGATCGATGTTCTGCATGTCGGCACGCGACACCAATTCGCCCAGCACGGGGTCGTTGAAATTCTGCCACCAGCGCTCGCTGATTGGTTCTGTTACCGCGAGGGCGGAATCACTCTTGGCGGTGAATTGCGGCTCCACCGGAACCTGTGGCGCTTGATAGTTCGGCCCAAGGGCGCAGCCGCCGAGGAGTGCCGCGGTGGTTGCAGTCACAGGTGCCCACAACGGGCAGGAATTCAGGGTGCGGCGCATTGCGCGGAGTGTAGCGGTGACATTTACGCGCTTTATGCGTTCACGGGCCGACGGGCTGGGTCAAGAAGTCGCTGCGCGTAGGTGTTCATGGCATCGCGAAGTTGATCGAAGCTCTCAAGAACATAGAGAATCGGCTGGTAATGATCGATTTCAAATGACGTGTTGCAGACCGTCTCCAGGTCAAACGGACGGCGGTCAACATCCTTGGAGTCAAGTGCGTGGGCACTTTCGCCGGGACTGGAAATCAGTCCACTTCCATACAGCCGATTTCGCCCGCCTTCGCGGATCAGACCAAACTCCACGGTGAACCAGAAGAGACGCGCGAGGCGTTCGGTGTGGTGCGGATCATCGGTGCTGACCGCGGCCTTGCCGTAGGTCTGCAGGAAGTCAGCAAAGGTGGGGTCTGCATGCAACGGGACATGTCCAAAGATGTCATGGAAGATGTCTGGCTCGGGTAAGTAGTCAATGGACTCGCGCGAACGAATCACGATGGTGGTTGGAAACTCGCGGCGAGCCAGGCACGCAAAGAACGCCTTCGCGGGCAAGTAGCCGGGAACAGCCTTGCTCTGCCAACCAGTGAGTGGCATCAAGAACTTGTTTACTGACTGCGGTCCCTCGAGGTAAGGGATGTGGTCGCGAACCAAGTTAATGCTGCGTGCGCCGCTCAGATAGACCTCGCTGGCGTTGTTGGCCAGATACGCCATTTGCCGGTCGTAGAGAACGCGCCACGTTTCCTGGTTCTCCGCCGTGTACCCGCCGTAATTCTGTCCGATGTACGCCTTGGTAATGTCGTGGAAGCCAGGCTCACCAAAGTGGTTGGCGTACTCCTGAGCCGCTTTGCCTTGCGGTCCATCAATCATCGCGTGGTTCAGATTGCCGGACATTCCTTGAGCCATCGGTGGTTTCCTTCGTGGACATCGAATTGACGAGCCGTCAGTCTAAGCGGGCGCGTACCGCGCGCGAAGCGCTTACCCGCCGGCTTGTTCCGTGATCCACGGTTTGACGTCATTTGTAGATACAAGGGCTGGATTGGCTGAAATGCGCGCAATCCCGAGTTGCGCGCGCGCATCAATCCCCCACGGGTCGACGCCAACCACTTTCGGGTCAATGAGTCGGTGCTCACCGGATGCCCGTGCCGCGCGGATCACCAACTCTTGGCAAGAACTATTGAGTTCCTTGCAGATGGCACCCTCTTGCGCTGCAAACGGGTTCTCGCGCATGAGCGCTTGGCCATCGATGAAGTAGCCCTTAAATCGTGCAGCATCGATTTGTATGCGCGCCCAACGGACATCTGGCGGCTCGCCGTGGTAGATGCACCAGCGATCGCAGATGGCGCCATCCGGGCCATTCTCGTCAATCTGCTCAAGGGTCACTTGCAAGACCAGCGCATCATCACTGTCGTCAGGCAGTTCCAACACGGTGTCTACCGAACGCAACATAGCCACCATGACCGAAGCCACCAAGTGGCCACTGGCCGTGGGCGCCACGCGAATATCCACGCGATCCTCGCCGAAGCGAATCTTTCCGTGCAGGTGCGCGCGCATGAACTGGTAGGCCTCGTCGGCAATCTCGTCGGTCATTGGGTGGAATCGTAACTGCCAGCGCCGCACGCCGTAGGATTCCGCCCGTGACTCACCTTTGCGTGTCCATTTCCGTTGAAGCCCCCGATGAGATCCACACTGCGCTTGCCGATGCGCGTCGTGCAGTTGAGCACGGTGCCGACATGGTGGAATGGCGCGTCGACGCGTTGGCAGAATGTGAGGATGCATTGCGCCATGTGCGGACCTTAGTGCGTGAATCGCCTGTGCCGTGCATCGTGACGATCCGTGGCGCGCGTGAGGGCGGCGAATGGCGTGGCGACGAAACCGATAGGGTGAGTTTTTTAGAGGCACTTTGCACCGCGAGTGGCGAAGTAGCGCCGACATACATTGACTTTGAACTTGCGGATATGCAACGCAGCGCCAATGTGCGCCAGAAATTGGAACTCTGTGTCGAACACCCTGGGCAAGTGCGTACGGTGGGCACGCGATTGATCTTGAGCGCGCATGACTTTGAAGGCCGCCCTGCGGCACTTCTCCGGCAGTGGACAGCCATGGCGGAGGCTGATGCGTGCGCTGTTGCAAAGGTGGCATGGCGTGCGCGCAGTGTGCGCGACAATATTGAAGCATTTGAGTTGCTCGCTACGCGCGTGAAGCCAGCAGTGGTGTTGTGTATGGGCGAACCCGGGCTGATGAGCCGCGTCCTTGCGCCGAAGTTTGGTGCATTTCTTACCTTCGCGCATGCAGGGAGTGATTCCGATGCACAGCGTGCCGCAGCAAACGCAGCTGGGACAGCGCCCGGACAAGTGTCGGTTCAGGACATGGTCAATCTGTACGGGTTTCGGAGGATTAATTCTGCGACGCGTGTCTTTGGTGTGATCGGTTGGCCGATCGGTCATTCGCGGAGTCCGCATGTGCACAACGAATGGTTTCGAGAGGCTGGGCGTAATGCAGTGTTGCTGCCGATACCAATTCCGCCGGAGTATGAACACTTCAAAGCGTCCGTTGCGGAGTTGTTGGCATGTGCGCCGTTGGACTTCCGTGGTGCGTGTGTGACGATTCCGCACAAGGGGCATCTCCTGCGATTTGTGAAGGAGCAGGGTGGTCACGTCGATCCGCTTGCGGAACGCATCGGTGCAGCGAACACGCTGTATCTGGATGCTGCAGGCGCTTTGTATTGCGCCAATACGGATGCGCCTGCTGCAGTGGATGCACTGACACACGGCATGGGGATCGAACGCGCTGCGCTGCCTGGGAAACGTATCGCTGTACTTGGTGCGGGTGGGGTTGCTCGTGCGGTTGCTGTTGGTCTCGCGGATGAGGGTGCGCATGTGGTGGTCTTCAACCGCAATGAAGATCGCGCGCGTCGAATGTGTGCGCAGTTGCAAGAAGGCGCTATGCGGGCGCGCAGCGCGGTTGCAGGATCGATGACTGCTGGACGCACCACAGAAATGAGCACCGGTGGCTTTCATGCATTTATCAATTGCACGCCAGTGGGCATGCAAGGTGGACCGGACCCACAGGGCAATCCACTTGCGAGCGATGTTCACCTTGATGAGACCGTGGCGGTCATGGATACCGTCTACGCACCGCGCGAGACGCCACTCCTGATTCATGCGCGGTCACGCGGCGCGCGCACAGTTGATGGCTGGGTGATGTTCACCAAGCAGGCTGAGCGTCAATTCCGCTTGTGGCATACCGATTGAGAGTGAGTGACACCCACACGATGTGCCGGGTGAATTAAATTCGTCCCGGTCCTCCCGGACCATTTTGTTTCGCGGGCGCCTTTCCCGGCGCTCGTCACAAGTGCACCGTATCTCGTTTCAACGCGACCGACGTGGATATCCTTGTAATCCATGCTGACCTACCGCACCGCTGGCGAGTCTCACGGACCAACAACCTTGGCGTTTGTGGAAGGACTTCCTGCCGGACTGGCCATCGACACCGCATTCATCAATGCGGAACTCGCGCGCCGTCAGGGTGGATACGGCCGTGGTGCAAGGCAGCGCATTGAGACCGATGTCGTGCGGGTGCTGACCGGCGCACGCGCCGGCGTGACACTTGGTTCCCCAGTGGTGCTTGAGATTGTCAATAAGGACAGCCGGCTTGATGACGCAGCGAAGACGCCGCCAGTCACTCGTCCGCGTCCTGGTCACGCAGATCTCGCGGGCAGTCTCAAGTGGTTGACCCAGGATTGTCGTGGCACGTTGGAGCGCGCCAGTGCGCGGGAAACGGCAGCGCGCGTTGCAGCGGGTGCACTTGCCCAAGTGTTCTTGCGCGAATTTGGAATTGAAGTCTTTGGGTTTGTAAGCGGCGCCATTGATGCCACCTGTGTCTTGCAGGTGGACGCAGAAACACTGCCTGAACTGCGCGCCGCGCGCGACGCCAGTGACGTCTACTGCCCAGACTCGGAGACCAGCGCGCGGATCATTGATCACATTCATAAGGCCAAGGTGGAACAGGACACCGTGGGAGGTCGCGTTGAGGTGCATGTCCTGGGTGTCCCGCCCGGTCTTGGCACATGCGTGCAGTGGAATGAGCGGCTCGATTCGCGATTAGCCGCGGCCGTCATGGGTATTCAAGCATTCAAAGCTGTTGAGATTGGTATGGGTGCCGACTGCGCGTGGCATTTCGGCAGTGACGTACATGACCCCATCGAATACGACCGGTCGCTGGCTGGCGAATCGCATCTGGGATTTACTCGCCCAAGTAACAATGCGGGCGGACTGGAAGGCGGCATGACCAACGGTATGCCGGTGGTGGTGCGTGGCACGATGAAACCAATATCGACGCTACTGCGTGGCATGCCCAGCGTCGATCTTGCCACACATGAATCGGTACAGAGTCAGTACGAACGCAGTGATATCAGTGCCGTCGCCGCTGCGAGTGTGGTAATGGAGTGCGTGGTCGCGTTTGAAATTGCGGCAGCGTTTCTCGCTAAATTTGGTGGCGATTCCATGGTTGAAGTGCGCGCGCACTTTGACGCCACCATGCAGTTGGCGCGCGCACTGCATGATCACGACTGATTTAGCACCTTGGATGCAGGCGAAATTTATATGGCAACGATTCCCGCAGATATCGCAATGGCAACCGACGCGACCGTCGCTCTTACGGCGATCATTCGAGCGTTCGCCGCCCACACCGGCACGCTGCACTTCTTAGGCACTGATGGCATGCTGCATTTGGCCGCCATCCATGGAGCGATCCCAGCACCGGTCATGGAACACATCCGCACCATCGAAATCGGCAAGGGTATGGCGGGGGTCTGTGCCGAATTGAACGAGCCAGTTTCGTGGTGCAACCTGAACCGCGATGGTTCCGGGGTAGTGCAGTCCGGAGCGCGCTCGCTTGGTTTAGCGGGTTCGATCGTGGTGCCTGTCCGAAGTGGCGCCGCCATGGTGGGGACACTCGGCATTGCGAATACCGGCGAGCGAACATTCACCGACGAAGAGACGGCGCTATTGATCGAGTGCGGGTCTTCTTTACTGCGATTTCGGCCAGTTCCAGCGTAAGCAGATTTCGCACCGGTCTGCGTCGCCGCGCCGCGTCTTGTTGACGCACCACGCCTGGTTGCCACATAACGCCTTGTCGCCGCGCCACATCACCCCATCTGCGCGGCAAGCCACGCACGCGCGAGCGCTAAGTCGCGCTCCACGGTGGCGACGGAGACCTTGAGTAATTTTGCAACGTTGGGGATGGTGATGCCACCAATCATGTGCAGCGAAAGCGCCTCCGCCCGGCGCGGCGAAATCTGTGCTAGTTCAGCAAGCTTGTCGTGCAGGACATCCACATCCGACATATGGGCGGATTCTTCAGCGGGGGTTCGTGCATCACTCTGTGCGAGCGCTTCGCCGAGTGGCAGTTGCTTTGCCCCCTTACCGCGCTTGATCGTCAGTCTTCGACGACGGCGATCGGCAATGATGCGGACAAAGAGCATCGTGGCAATGGCGGCCAGATGATCGGGGTTGGCGATCTGGGTTTCTTGTTGGACGAGACGACGGAATGTCTCACCAAGAAGTGACGTTGGACTGATCGTCTGCTGGCCGGTCCGCGCTCGTTCTGCCGTTACTTGCCGTTCGGCCAGTGCACGGAGCGCGCCGTAGTGGTCGGCGACCATCAGTGAGATACTTGCGGGAATCGGAGATTCAGGGTTATCGAGCGGTACGTCGTGACCACCCTCCGCGGCGTGGCCATCCTGAGCTTGCCCGTCCTGAGCCTGCCCATCCGGATCGTGCCCGCCTGGGTTGGAGCCGTGCTGCGGGCGGGGGTTCGGATCGGTCGTGCTACTCATGCTCTCACGGCGGCTTGAGGGAGTTTCTCTCTCCCCCCCGGATAAAACGCGTATTCCGGGGATTAACCCCTCAAGGAATCTTGATTGAAAGCACAACTTTGCTAAATATGAGTGATAGCACAATGAGCAGCCGTAACAAGCGTTCGATTCTCGGGCGCAAGTCGAAATGTTTTTCGCTTGGGCTCTGAATGTGCAAAGTTATCATGCGTGGCCCGAGCCACCTGCACCGTGGCAGTCCGCCGTCCGGCGGCATTCATCCTCCGCTTCGCTTGTTGCGGGTCCCGGTCGGTGCCCGGATGAACTGCCTAGTATGGGTGCACTTCCGTCGTTTCAACGAAGCGTGGGTGATTGCCTCCTGTGACTTCCGCTCTCGCTTTCCACCCGAATCACGTACCTGCACGACGTTCCGATCCCCCGCTTCCCCCCGCTTCCCCCACGAATCGAACCACATGTCCAAAAAGATGATCGCTTCCGCGCTCGGTGTTGTCTCCCTGGTGACCGGCTTTGGCGCAGGTCAGGCCGTAGCGCCGCCGGCGGCAGCGAAGGGCACCAGTTTGTATTCCTTCAAGACCACCGCGCTCGACGGCACCGCCGTGGACCTTGCCTCGTACAAGGGCAAGGTGGTACTCGTGGTGAATGTGGCAAGCCGATGTGGCTACACGCCGCAATATGCAGAATTGGAAACGGTCTGGAAGGAATTCAAGGACAAGGGCCTGGTAGTGATTGGATTCCCCTGCAATGACTTTGGTGGACAGGAGCCGGGCACATCCACTGAGATCCGCGATTTTTGCTCAAAGACGTACGGCGTCACTTTCCCAATGATGTCAAAGGTGCAGACCAAGGCCGGGGAAGGTCAGAGCGAGATTTATGCATTTCTCAGCGCCGGCACTGGCAAATTGCCAAGCTGGAACTTTGGCAAATACGTGGTTGGTAAGGATGGCAAACCAGTTGCTTTCTACGGCTCAGGCGTGAAGCCGACTGGCGAAGAACTTCGCAAGGCGATTGAGCAAGCCTTGGCTGTGAAGCCCGTATCCTGACCGTATGCATCTGATTTCATCCTGCCTCCGCCCGCGCCTATCCGCGGTGCTTGCTGTGCTGTCAATTTCCGCCGCCACCGATGCGGGGGCGCTTGAAGACGCGCTCCGGCTGGTACCCGCTGACGCCGCCGGGGCGCTGGTGATTCCAAGCGTCAAGGGTGCGAGCGATGATTTGCAGTTGGCAATTGATCGAATGGGTAAAGCGGAGGCGGCACTGGGTGGCCGCCCAATTGACCTCTTGAAAGCGCAACTGGGTATCGGTGCAGGCGTTGATGATCGAGGCGCATTCGTTGCATGGGCCGCGCCGCGTGCAACCGGTTTCACCAACATCGCGGCGTTTCCGGTGACTGATGCGGACGCCTTTGTTGCTGCAACCTTCATTGATGCGCCCGAACTCGGAACCGGCGCGATGCGCGCGCGTAATGCGCCGCGCGCCTTGTGGATTCGAAAGACCGCAAGCCACGTCTTAGTGGCCGACGCACCGGATTCGCTCACCACCTGGGAACCCAAGGACGGCTTCGCGGCAACGTTGTCCACACGCGTTGGCAGGCGTGGTATGGAAATCATTCGAACCAGCGATTGTTTCTCATGGGCATCCGCGCCGGTGATGAAATCACTCGCTGATGTGGCGCGCAAAGCTGGCGAACTCGACATCACCGCTGCCAACATGTTGCCGCGCGGCAATGCGCCCGAAGCGGCACCAGCAGCAGCGCTGGAGACCATTGGTAAGAGTCGGGAGCGAGGAGCACAGATTCTTGCGCAAGTGACCGACGCAGTGTTCGCCATCGATTTCGATGCGCTTGCTGTTGGAATTCGCGCATACGCCCGCTTCGACCCCGAAGGCGATGTTGCCAAGGCCATTCCTGCCGGCACCGCGCAAATTCATGACGTCACCGCATTGCTCGGTCGGCTTCCGGATGCCGCCTTCTATGGAGCCGCCGGCATTGATCTTGCAGCGATGGGTGGAGCCGCGCGTGTTCGTTCGTTCTTAGCCACCGTGCCCGGGAGTGAGCGCCTGGCTCTGCCGCCGTGGCTCGACACGGTGCAAGACAAGGTCGAGCAGGTGCAGGCAGCCGCCTATCCAAGCCGGCTTGGCATTGCAGTGGGCGGAATTCTCAATGATGCATCGTTTGTAGTGGTGACCAAAGACACCGCGGCAGTCAAGGGCGCGCTCAAGTCATGGATCGAATCACAGACTGGTGAAGTCAACGGCATTCGCAGCGAGCCGACCTGGGAAGAATCGCGGCAACTGAAGGATGGTTCAACCGTCTCTGCCTTTGCAGTGAAGGAAGTGGCGACCGGCCCAGGCGGTGATTTCATGGAGCGGCTCATCAAGCAATTCATTGTGAGTAGCCGCGGGCTGCACGGATTTGCGCGCGAGCTACCCGGCGCATTGGTCGTCACCTACAGCCAGCGGACCGACGTATTGGATCGCGCATGTTTGGCTGCAACTGCCGGTAGTAAGAAGACTCTTGCAACGAACGGCATGGTGCGCGCCATGTCACCGTGGCTCGTCCCTGACGCTGATGCGGTTCTCTTCATTGGTGTTGGTCAGCTGCTGACCGCCGCGCGGCAAGTAGCGGAATCGATCCCTGGTGGCGCCGTCGAAATGCTGCCGATTGCCCCCGAAGGCCTTGAGCCAATCGCCATGGCGACCCGATCGCGCGATGCAACGTGGGAGTTTGCAGTGGTGATTCCATCCGGCGTCCTTGGTGTTGCATTTGATGCAGCAAAGTCGCAGGCGCGGCAATGAGTGCAGCGGGCGGCGTCTTGGTGGCGCGCTCGCACCGCTTTGCATGGGGAAGTGGAACGGCACCCGTACTCATGGCGGTGGTGAACACCACGCCGGATAGTTTCAGCGATGGCGGAATTCATTCCTCGTGCGATGCTGCCATAGCCCACGGGAAACGGTGCATTCATGAAGGTGCTGGCATTGTGGATGTTGGCGGTGAATCCACTCGTCCCGGCGCGGCGCGAGTGGATAGCGCCGAGCAGATTGCACGCACTCAGCCAGTGATCGCGGCATTGGCAACGCTTGGCCCAGTTTCCATTGACACAACGCAAGCAGAAGTGGCGCGCGCAGCGCTCGCCGCTGGCGCCTGCATAGTGAACGACGTGAGCGCCGCGCTTGATGATCCAGAAATCGTGGACGTTGCCTGTGCTGCCGGTGCAGCCATCATCCTCATGCATCGCCTGGCATCTCCAGACTCCGATCGTTGGAGTACGGAATATGACGCCCGTCGGAACTATGGCGATGTGGTGCATGACGTGCGTGACTGGCTTGGTGCCCGCGTGGCAGCAGTACTGAAAGCCGGCATGC
>Ga0247832_1002801_pt1 | contig 25610 bp, 17 predicted proteins | sample LaCruzMarch2015__10_FD_192407 | JGI IMG/M metagenome (GOLD analysis project Ga0247832, IMG submission 192407) | Freshwater microbial communities from meromictic Lake La Cruz, Castile-La Mancha, Spain - LaCruzMarch2015_4m | ecosystem: Environmental > Aquatic > Freshwater > Lake | place: Spain... | reverse complement strand
GATAAATCACCTTTATCTCTTGCCTCTGCAATTTGTTCAGAAATCGAAGGACGTTGTACTGTTTTCAAGTGATACAACTCGTCTTTCAATTTTTGCAGTCCTTCTGCTGTATAATAATTTATTTGTGACATAACAACGATTTTTTTAAACAAAAACAAGAGAGCCCAATTTGAGCTCTCTTGACTTGTACAAATGTAATAAAATTATTTTAAACTAATCGTTGCTCCAATTGTGTGAATTATTCCAAAAACACCAGCAAAACGAGCGCAATATTCTAAACCAATAGCGCTTTTATTTTTACCAGCAAGTGCATCTATTGAAAACCCAGCAGTTGGACCCAACAATGCATTTGAGCGATTTTCTACATTCAAGATATTCTTCTCATAAACGTAACCAGCTCTAACATTGAAAGCCAACTTCGGAGTCACCATTCCATAATCTAAACCAATTCTATATTGGTCATTCATGAATGAATTTGCAGTAAAACCTAAAGCAAGATTTAATCTACTTACTTCGTTAAATATGAAATCATAAGAACCACCTATTGAAAGTAAAGATGGCATTTCAAAAGTTGCAGAACGTTCTTCTAAAGATGATATGAATCCAGTTGAAACATAGGTTACTTGTTGTGCAAGACCATCACCTTTATACTTCATAACAGGTCCAACATTTTTCAAAGCTATACCAAATTTAATTTGATCATTTTCTCCTGTTACATATCGAATACCCGCATCAATTGCTATTCCTGATGCTTTCATGTTAGAGATATTTTCGGAAATTACTTTAAAGTTGACACCTCCATAAATACTAGATGAAAACTCACGTGCATAACCTAAATTAAAAACGTTTGCTCTAGGAGAAAAGAAACCAATATTTCCTTCCGGATTTTCAACAGTTGTAATTGGAATATCTCCAAAATTCATTGACTGAATACTAATAGCAATTACGTCAGATTCGGAAATTCGCTGAGCAATTCCTGCACCATTTAATTGAATTCCAGCATTTCCCATCCAATTCGAATAATTGAATTTGATTTGAGTTTTGTCTGTAAAAGCAAGACCTGCGATGTTAGTAAAGGTAGCCTCTAAGCCATTTGAATTAGCAATTGTTGCATCGGCTAAAGCACTGCTTCTTGCCCAAGGATTTACTAACAAATGTGAAGCACCAGCAGAACCAACTCTATCTTCATTTCCAGCAGCAACATATAATGTTGATACTAAAGAAAGACCTATTGTTATTTTTTGAACTAAACTTTTCATACTATCTAATCAATTATATTAAATACCTTGTAAATCTACTTGTCTCATTCCACCAAAGAACTTAAGAACTTTTTCTCCAACCTCAGGAACTTCAATATGAATTAGATAAATACCACTAGCAATTGGAATTGCCTTCGAATTTGTCAAATCCCAATCTAGAGAAGTTACAGGACTATCTTTCAGAAATGTTCTAACCAATTTACCATTTGTTGTGTAAATTTTAACAGTACATTTTTCAGGTAAGTTAGTGATTTTAACTTTTGTTTCTAATCTTGATCGCTCATATTCTGAGAAAGCATAGTAAGGATTTGGAACAACGTTTATCATTTCTAAAGCTTCTTTTAATTGATCTTTAGAACCAACAACAGTAGCAATTTCGTCCATACTCCAAGAGTACATTGGTTTACCGTTATTTTCACCTGAACCTACAAAGTTTTTATATTCTTTATTGATTCTTAATTTTACTGTCACTTCAGTTGGTAAACCGTTAATTGGGTCAATATCATAACCTTCAGTAGCTATTGGGTATGAAATCCAAGACAAACTTCCGTACAATTCTCTTTTCGCTTGTGAATCATTTGTTTCTACTTGAGTCCATTTTTGGAACAAGAAGTTTGTTGAATTTGTTTCTGCTTCACTTGGTATATAAGCAGGGAAATCAAAACCTGAGACATAACCATTAATTGTTGCTTGTTTGTAACTGAAGATATAAACTGGGTGCATACCTCCCATTAAAGGAGTTCCAACATTACTTACTAATCTATCAGTTGGATTCCAAATCATATCAGCTCCATTTTCACCTCCTAAGAAAGAGTTTTCACCAAAAGCCATGTACAAACGAGCACCAGATTCTAAATCAACAGCATAACCTGGGAACCAACCCATACCAGTTCCAGTTCCATCAGGATTTCCGTTTTTGTCAACACTTTGGCTTTTTCTCATTCCTCCCGGTTCAGCATTACCAACATTTAAGTTAGTGTTTCTTCCTAGTTCAATTACTGGACAACGTGTCCATAAACTTTTATCACTAGTCATAACAATGTCAACACTAGGCAAGAAGCTTATTGATGCATTCGTTTTACCTGATCCTGGACCACTTGGAAATTTGTAATATGCTAATGGCATATAATCAGCTTGGTATCCAACTAATTTGTGTGGTGCGATTGTTCCGCTTAATAAAGACTCAAAATCTTGATCTGGATCAAAACCAACTTCATCTTTATAGTTGCAAGGGTTTAAATAGGTTGGACCATCAGGTAAACACTCATAACCAGTTTCTCCTTCTCCTGTTACAGGAGTATAGTCACCAGAGCGAATCCAGTTAGTTGGGAAAAAGGCATCATTATCAGTTACACCAGTCAACCATCTTTTGGATGAATCAGCAAATTCAATTGATGAACCAGAAATCATATCTGTTGATTTAGCAGCAAGATTACCTGAACCTGAAGGGAAAAAATAAGAATTTTGATATATCTGAACAGATATTCCCCACTCAGGGATAATTTGCTCATTATCATTTGCTATTGTTCTTTCAGATCTAACAGAGTCTAAAATATTCCCCCCTTTTTGATCATATCTATATACTGTCCAACTAGCAGTATCTGCTGCATTTCCTGAACTACCAGAAGTGAAATCTCTAAATTTACACTCAAAATAACCGTTCGCTAAATTCAAGGGATCTACAACTTTAATATTGATTGGACCTTTACCATAATCATACGTTGGGTTTTCAACAAAACCATCAGTTAATACAGAGTTTAAAGTTGAAGCTGTAAATTCTAAGGCTCTATTACCATTTCCATATCCATCTAATCTAGTAATTAATGGAGATGAACCATATTCAATTAATTGGTTTGTTCCGCCTGCTTCAGGCATTGGGTTGTGAGGTACAGCAGAAACAGCACTAATTGCAGTTCCATCAAAATTTAGACGAGAAGAAATGTATGGGATTTTTTGACCATCTAGGAATAATGCGTCGTTTGGATCATACTTTTTAAAGTTATTGTAAGCATAGGCTACAGCAACATAATAATATGTTTTGTGATTTACAAGCGTTCTTGTTCCCAAAGCAAATGCATCCTCAGTGATTCTGTATGAATGATTAATTCCTTCGTTAGCTCCATCCACTTTTTCAACAGGAACTGAAAAACCTAATGCTTCATCAAACTCAAAGTTGATTACTCTACTAATACCATTTTTAATATCCGATTGGGCAACTAATCTAGCTTTTGTAACATCAGAAATATCTGCAACTGATACGTCATCACCTTTTAATTGATAAATTTGATAACCTTCAAATCTATAAAAGCGATCTACAGTAGGATCGATGATATTTATTTCGTCTTCTTCTAAATACTTTTCTTGGAAATTATTGGATGAAGATGGATTTTCTAATAATAAAATCAACTCATTTTCCAATTCTTGTATTGTTAATTTCGGTGCATCAGGAGGAGAAAGGATTTTAAAACAAGCATCAAACAAGGCTTGTGCCTTCGTATCTGCCCTTTTCATTGCATTTACTGATGCAAATAAATCTCCATCTGTACTTCTACCATAAACGATACCAACTGTAATGTTGTTAATTGCACCTGGACGCAAAGTAAATGGGCCTGCTGATTGAACAAAACGTCTATCACCTACTGGGTTATTGTTTGTTGATTCATCCCATCCATTAGGAAAGCCTGCAGACATGTCCTGACCACCAGTTGACCAATGTAGTGGATCTGATTGCCCTGGGAACATGTAATCAGAGAGAACATCAGTTGCTCCATTAGATCCTTCATAACCTAATCCACCAAATACCATTTCAGAACCATTAGCCCATTGACCTTCCATAAAATTGTAATATTCCGCTGCTGGACCTGGATCATTATATGGATACGCTGAAGTTGAAGTAAAGTAGGTAAATCGACGCATACCAAAACGTTCATTATCAATAATACCATCGGAGTAACCAATACCAATTCCTTTATAGATAATTCCATTATTGGCAATTGCATCAATTACAGTTGGAACAATATCTGTTTGGGTAGCCTCATCAAAATAAGGACCTGGGTTATCAATTCCATCAGCATCTTGATATGGACCTTCAAAGAAGTCAACACCAATAGCTGGAGGATTTTCTCCATAACCTAAACGACCACCATCACTTTCGTCATTCAAATCTCCATTAAACATATAACCTAATCCTCTTGATACATCACATCCTGTGTAATCATCAGCATAATTTCCAACGTCAGCATCTAAAAACTGAGCAAAATAAGTATTGTATAAAGTTTGTGTTCCTCTGTTAATCAACTCATAATTGTAAAAGGTCATTCTGTTAACTTCGTCATTAGTTGCAAAAGCAAAAGCCTGAGCTCTGATTTCCATTCCAATTGGGTCACCACTTGTTTCAGTGTGTATATTCCCTTTGTCATTAAACACCCACCAATGTGTTTCATCACCATATAATGATACTCGTCTATCAACACCACATTGGATATCATCTCTATCTAAAATATCATCATACCATGGGTGGTCACCATTATCTGGATTATAGTTTCCATCTCCATCTCTATCATAAAAAGGAGCAAGAAAATAATCTTGACCACGGGAAACATCACCATGAGCTGGCCAACCATAAATTCTATTTAACTCATCATTTGTTGGTTGAACGACATTATCACAACCATCTGTTGTAATTCCTGCATTACACTCCCACCAAACGTTGAAACGAATAACTTCAGCTTTTCTGATTGTAAAAAACTTATCATAAGCGATACACTGATCTGGATCAATATTTGCTTCACCAAAATCTCTTGTTGCACCAGCACCAACTGGACCTCCAAGATTGATATTTCCTGTTCCCGGAGTAGCAGTTAATGGACCAGGCCAAAAATCATTTCCTTGACGGAATCTTAATGCTGCAAGTTTCAATTGCCCGTTTATATCAGTACCACCCATCCACAAAGCACCCGCAAATATTGCATATGTATTACTTCCTTTTGGAACTTCGTAAAAAGCAACACCAGCTGCTCTGTTCTGAAACATACTTCCACCTTGTTCAATTAATGCTCTAACATCGTTGAACTCCATAATTAATTTTGCTGTTGCGGGGCTACAATTTGCACCTTTTGGTTTTGGTTTTTCTTTACCTGATTTATCATTTGGACCATAATATCCAAAAGCATTTGAACAGAAAAAACCTACTCCAAGAACTACCGCTATTATTTGACTTTTCATATTGCTATGTTTTTCTTTTTATTAGAAATCTAATTTTATACCTAATCTAATAGTTCGTGGAGAACTAATATTGAAAGGATTTTGAATTTTCATTGAGTAATAATCTCTAAAGGATTGTTCATCTATTTGGTTTTGAATAGAAGATTGTGTCGAAGCTGCTTGTAAATAACCATCATCATCCCAGTTTCCTGTTGCTCTATATACATTCAACACGTTGAATTGATTGAATAAATTAGTTGCTCTGATATAAATATTCAATAAAGCCATTTTCTTTTTGTCGTCTTTTTTCTTGAATTCTAGGTTAATCGTTTTATCTAACTGCAAATCTAATCTGTAAGACCAAGGTAATCTTGAACCATTTAAAGTTCCATTTAAACCTGCATTTAAGTTTCCAATTCCTTCGTCTGTAATAAATGTTTGAGAAGAATAAGGAGAACCAGAATAAACATTAGAGAAAAGATTTAAACCTACGTTCTCTAATAATTTCGTTTTTCCTATCATTGGACCATTATAATCTTCACCTTCCCCATATCTGTAATCAAAAGTGAATGCGAAAGCATGTCTTTGATCGTATGAATAAGGGAAAATATTTCTTAAATTAGGTAAACCTGCGTTAACCAATGATTGTGCTGAAGTCGCATCAGAACCCGTTCCGTCTGCGAATTGTAGTGTGTAATTTGCTGTCATTCTAATGTTTCCAGTTTGTCTTAAATCGTATGCAATTGTCATTCCTTTTACTGTACCAAAGTCACGATTACCGTAAGTTCTATATGTTGCTGGATAAGCTTCAAATACATTAATTAACTGTACGTTGTTTCTTTGTTCTCTATAGAACGCAGAAATCTTTACAGAGGAGGTGCGAGATAAAACTTGTTGGAATCCTAATTCATAATCAACAGTAGTTTCTGGTTTTAAATTAGAGTTATCAATAATTGCACTTCTTGATTGAATGAACTGATAATCAAATGGATCAAATCTAAATCCAGAAGTTGGACGTTTAGTTAAGATATCGTAATGTGCAAAGAAGGATGCTTCATCTGAAATTGGAAAAGAGAAGGCGATTCGAGGCATTACATTTATTTGAGCTTTGTAGTCCTCAAAAGCAGATGCGTTAGGTGTTTCTAATGAAGGGTCTAATAACCAAGGTGCAATTCCTGCTGCTCCTCTAACAACTTTAGGGTCTTCAATTGGTGTTCCAACTGAATTGTACCAACTTTGACCAGTTCTAAAACCATTAATAGCAGATGGATTATTAACATCATTTACATAAACAATATAATCATCTCCAACACTTTCTGGAATTTCTACCCATGAATACTGACTTGGATCTGATTCTTTCAATGCTCTAGCTTCTTTCGCAGTTCTAGCATTGTAAAACAAATATGGGTCTTTTAAAACTGGCTGATTTGCATCAAAAACGTCAACACGAACACCAACGTTGAATACGATATCATTGAATGCAAATTTATCCATAACATATCCTGCCATATAAATTGGTTGGAACGCACCAACAAATCTTTTGTAGTTTCCGTTTTCATCAAATTCATTAAAATATTTATTAATGTCAGTAACACCTTTTACCTTTTTTCCTGTATGGTCAAATCCCCAGTAAGACACAAATGAGTTACCACCATTTAATAATTCGTCTGGTGAAAACATGTCAAATTGAAATAATGAAGGATCATAATTGTCAATATCAATAAAATCACTTCCAGCTACATCTAAGTTTAACTTATTTCTTAAATTAAAATCAAAAAATGATTGATTATCGTTATTTAATTGACCTCCGTACTCTCCTGTTCCTGAAGTATTCGCATAACCTGTGTTCAAGCGATCATACGTAATTGTTTTGAACGAACCTGAATCTGAAATTACTCCACTATTCAAATCAAGTTCGGTAATGTGGAAATTCGCTAATTGTCTTGCAATTGTCCAAATCCCTAAAGGGCCATTAGTTTCTCCTCCAGTTGAAGTTCCAGAAGTCCAACCTCTATCAACACGTTGTTCATACTCAAAACCTAATGAAATACTGTGATCTCCTAAAACAACTGAACCTGCACCTGTTACACGAAATTGGTCATTTTCTGTTTTTCCGAAGAAATTATATGGAGTTCCAATATTACTCCAAATTCCATAAACTGAGCTTGGTGCATCGCCATTTCTTAATGCATTACCTTGTTGAATTTGAAACAAATTTTCATAGCGACCTTCAGGTGAATCTTGATAAATATCATAATATTGAGTGGTAATTGCTGCTAAAGCTGCGTTAGTTTCAGACGGAGTAAAAGCAACTTCTAAATCTCTAAAACCATTATGCACATAAGTTTGAGTTGCAGGATCGAACTCATAAGAAGGACGTCTTGAAATTTCAAACTTACCAACATGACCATAATTAAAAATATTGTATTGATGTTTTGGATCGTACGAATCATTAGTTGATTTAGTATAATCGACCATGATGTTGTATAATGCTGACTTTATTTTAGAACTACTACCTTCTTTCTCGTTATTGAAACGTTGCGTTAAACGTCCAAAAACTCTAAAATCTAAACCTTTTGAAATCCCAAAATTTTGGAAATTCAATAATGAACCAGCGTAACTATAATTATTACCTGATCTGTAATTCATTGAACCACCAAACTGTAAGTTTACAGATGGACCAGTATTTACATCAATTTTTGCTTGAGCAGAAAAATCGGTATTTCTAGTGTTCATTCTCCATGCAACTTTCTCGAAATCTGATTCTCTTAAAAACAAAGCGTTGTGAAAAGTACCAAAACCCGTTGATGTTGGTCTTAATGGATTAGCGATTAATTCATCGCGAACTTCTTTCTTAATTCTGTAACCTCCACCTGCTAATGGACGATTATCTAATTCATCTGTGAAATTGGCAGAAATTAGAAAGCCTAATTTTGGTTTTGTTTTTTTACCAGTTGAATCTTTTTGCATCAACAAAGGTCCAGACAACAATCCTTCAAAAAGGTTATAACCATATTTGTCTAATCCAAAAACTTTACCATCATATCCATCTGGGTCAGCTCCTTTAAAATAAATTCCTGATGAAACTGCTTCAATACTTCCAAAATAAGTTGCTGATGGACCTCTTGTAGTAATTGAAATGATACCACCTGTAACGTCACCATAATTTGCAGGAACTCCACCGGTTATTACAGAAACTTCTTCTAATGCTGATTTTGGTAAACTAGAAGAACCACGAACTTTAATACCATCTATATAATAATATGTTCCATCTGATCGTGAACCACGAACAGAGATTGCACCTGAACCTTCATTCGTATTAACCCCACCAACAGTAGAAGCAACACCTGCAGCTGAACGTACTGGAAGTCGAGATATATCTTCACGTGTTACTGTAGCACCTGACGCACCACCATCTTTATCAATCAATGGAATGCGATATGCAACAATTTTGATTTCTTCTAACTCTTTTATATCTTTAGGTTTTGATAAAGTCAAATCATCTAAAAAAGTTATTTTATCTGGAGAAATGTTTACGCCAGTTACAACTGAAGATTGATAACCGTCAGCATTTCTAACTTCAACATCATAAGTTCCTGGTTGTACACCATTTATCTGGAATTTTCCATCAAAATCAGTGTTTGCCCCACCTTTAATGTTACCATTCTGGATTAGTAAAACTTTACTCAATGGCAAAACTTGACCATTAGCTTCGTCTTTAACTGTTCCTTTTACAGTTCCCAAACCTGACTGAGAAAAGAGATAAGTGCTTGACATCAATACACTTATTAATAATATTTTAATCTTACCCACCATAATTATGCGTATAAAATGTTATAGTTTTTGCAATTTTAAGCTTGTAAATATAGAAAAAATCAAGTTGCAACGCTTCATGTTAAAAAAATTTAAATTGAATTTATTTTAACATCTTTGCCTGTAACATTTGATTTTAAAAATAATTAGCTGATTATTAGATGCAAGAAATAAAAGATTACATAAATCTAGAGGAAAATAACTTTTTATCTCTTTTCGTTGAGCCTAAAATCAATATTAATTCTACTTATCTAACAGATAAAGAGGAGTTATACTTGAAAAATTTAACGAATGAAAATAGAAAACAAGAATTTCTTCAACTAAGAGAGATAAAAAACAAAACGATTGGGAAAATTGAAATACAGTATAAAAACGATGGTAAACCATTCTTAACTGATTCCGGTGATTACATTTCTATTAGTCATTCTCAAAATTTTATTGGTTTTCTTAAAGCTCCATTCAATGTTGGTTTAGATATTGAAGAAATCAATGAACGTGTTATAAAAGTTAAACAACGTTTTTTAAATGCTAATGAACAATTACTTTTTGGACCTAGTCTTTTAAATCTAACAATCGCTTGGACTTTGAAAGAAGCATTGTTTAAACTAAATGAAAGAAAAGGTATAGATTTTAGAAAAGAACTCTTGATTGAAGAAAAAACAGATTTTGGTTTTTTAGGTAAGATGCTTGATAAGGATGGTTGGCGATTAGTGAAATTAAAAACGCTTCAAAAAGAAAACTTAATTATAAGTTATAACTTTGAAGCATCAATCTTACTATGAGTTCTATTTTATCATTATTGCAATCTTCTTCCAAAGCTATCGCTGTTTTAGTTGACCCCGAAAAATTTGTAAAAGGTGATAATTTTACTTTTTTGCAAAAACTTAAAATTGCACAACCTGATTTTCTATTTATTGGAGGAAGTACTGTTACAAGAAAAGATTTTGATGCTTGTATTGAAGTTCTAAAATCCAATTGTGAAATCCCTTTAGTTATTTTTCCTGGAGCTTCTCACCAAATTCACGAAAAAGCTGATGCGCTACTTTTTTTATCACTAATTTCAGGAAGGAATCCTGATTATTTAATTGGTCATCACATTCAAGCAGCTGATGAATTGGAAAATATGGATATTGAAATTATTCCAACTTCTTATTTATTAATTGATGGAGGCAAAAAAACCTCAGTTGAATACGTTTCACAAACAACTCCTATTCCAAATGATCAAGCAGATATTGCCAGAAAAATTGCATTAGCAGGAAAATTACAAGGCAAGAAAATTACTTATCTAGATTGTGGAAGTGGAGCGCATCAAACTGTTTCTACAAAAATGATTCAACAAGTTAAGTCTATTGGTCTTCCATTAATTATTGGTGGAGGTATTAGGTCAATTGAAAAAATTCAAGAATTACATTCAGCTGGAGCAAATGTGGTAGTTATTGGAAACAAGATTGAAGAAGATGTTGATTTTTTACTTGATATTTCCAATCTTCAAAAAGAGAAGAATGGAGCAAATTAAAAAAATTGCTGGTTTATGCTTTGCGCTTTCATTTATTTGTATGGCACTTTTATTTGTCAAATCTTCATTTGTAAGCGAATATAAAAGCCAACTAAAAACAGCATTTCTAATTTTTGGGGCGTTAGCAATGGTTTTAAATTTGATAAGCTATAATTATTCGAATAAAGGAAATACACTATTCAACTTTCTTTTCTGGGTTGGTGCCATCTTAATTTTCTTTGGAATAATCTTTAAAATGTTCCATTATCCTTTCCAACCACTTTTAATATTAAGCGGTATATTTTTAAGTGCTTCGTCATTTATCATTTCTAAATTTTATAACGAACAAAAAAAAGATGATTCAGATTTAGTGGATCAACTTTAAAACGTTGCTTTCAAACTTAAATCTAAACTTTTCACAGAATGCGTCAAAGCGCCGACTGAAATGAATTGCACTCCTGTTTCTGCATAAGAACGAATCGTATCAATTGTAATTCCTCCAGATGCTTCAGTTTCGTATTGAGCAGGAATTAATTTCAAAGCTTCTTTCAAAAGTTCAGGAGAGAAATTATCTAACATTATTCTATCAACGCCACCAACTTCTAGAACTTCCTTAAGTTCATCCATATTTCGGACTTCAATTTCGATGCGTAAACATTTATTGTTAGTAGCCAAATATTCCTTCGTCTTTTGAATTGCTGGTTTAATTCCTCCTGCGTAATCAACGTGATTATCTTTCAACATAATCATATCGTATAAAGCGAAACGGTGATTTTCTCCACCACCAATTTTTACTGCCATTTTCTCCAAATAACGAATTCCTGGTGTTGTTTTTCGAGTGTCCAAGAGCTTCGTTGAGCAACCTTCTATTACCTTTAAAATATTTGCTGTCTGAGTTGCGATTCCACTCATTCGTTGCATAATGTTCAACACAAGTCTTTCCGTCGATAAAATAGATTGTGATAATCCATGAACAGTAAATGCAATTTCGCCTTTTTGAATTGTGTCTCCATCTTTTTTGAAAAATTGAATTTCCAAAGTTGGATCATACAATTCATAGATGCGTTTTACAACTTCTACACCAGCAAGAATTCCGTCTTCTTTAACTAATAACTTTGCCGTACCTTTTGCGTGTTTTGGGACACAAGCTAATGTGGAATGATCTCCTTCACCAATATCTTCAAGAAGCGCGTTTTTAATTATTTCATCTAACATAAAACAAAGTTAAAATTATAAGACTAATTGCTAAATTTTTGTTTTTAATTTTATGCCATGTCAACAACTGAACACGATTTAAAAGTTCAAATTTCACTTTTACCAGATGCGCCTGGTGTTTACCAATATTTTGATAAAACTGGAAAAATCATTTACGTTGGAAAAGCGAAAAGTCTAAAAAAAAGAGTCAGTTCTTATTTCAATAAAAATCAAGACAATAACAAAACAAGAATTCTTGTAAGTCATATTCATCAACTAAAATTTATTGTTGTTGAATCAGAATTAGATGCTTTGCTTTTAGAAAATAATTTAATTAAAACCTATCAACCGAAATATAATATTGCACTAAAAGATGACAAAACTTATCCTTGGATTGTAATCAAAAAAGAGCCTTTTCCTCGCATTTTTCAAACACGCCAAAAACGAAATGATGGTTCTAAATATTTCGGACCATATCCAAACGTAAAAGTGATGCAATCTTTATTGGGTTTGATAAAAGAAATGTATCCTTTGCGAACTTGCCCATTGGATTTACAACAAAATAAAATAGAAGAAGGAAAATTTAAAACGTGTTTGGAATTTCATATTGGAAGATGTTTAGGTCCTTGTGTTGGAAATCAAACCAAAGCAAGCTATGACAAAATGGTGGAGGAAATTGAATTATTATTGAAAGGAAAAACCTACTATTTAATTCAATTATTAAAATCAAAAATGGTGGATTTTTCAGAAAAGTATCAGTTTGAAAAAGCGCAAGAAATGAAGGTTTTAATTGAACAAATTGAAAAATACCGTTCTAAAAGTTCAGTTGTTTCTTCAACGATTTCAGACGTAGATGTTTTTACAATCGAAGAATCTGAAAATCGATTTTTCTTTAATTTCTTAATGATACAAGAAGGTGCAATTATTCATGCTTACACTTCTGAAGTTACTAAAAAATTAGATGAAGAATTAGAAACAATTATTTCATTTGTTTTACCTGAAATTCGCCAGCGTTTTGAGAGCACTTCGAAAGAGGTAATAGTTCAAAGTCCATTAGATTTTAGTTTACCAAACATTAATTTTTCTGTTCCTCAAATTGGAGAGAAGAAAAAACTCATTGAACTTTCATTGCGAAATGTTAATTACTACCGTTTAGATAAATTAAAAAAAGAACAGTTAAATTTAACTGAGCGAGATCCGAATAGGATATTAAAGCAAGTTCAAACCGACTTTAAGTTGAATGAATTACCGATTCACATGGAATGTTTCGATAATTCAAATTTTCAAGGAACAAATGCAGTTTCAGCTTGTGTGGTTTTTAAAAATGGTAAACCTGCGAAAAACGATTATCGCAATTTTAATGTAAAAACAGTTGAAGGTCCAGATGACTTTGCAACTATGCGTGAAGTTGTTTTCAGAAGATATAAACGCATGTTGGACGAAAACCAATCGTTGCCTCAATTAATTATCATTGATGGTGGAAAAGGACAATTAGGTGCAGCAATGGAAGCGATAACTGAACTTTCGCTTCGTGGTAAAGTTGTAGTTGTTGGAATTGCGAAAAGACTAGAAGAAATTTTTTATCCTGGCGACCAATATCCTATATATATTGACAAACGGTCAGAAAGCTTGAAATTAATTCAATTTATGCGAAACGAAGCGCATCGATTTGGAATTACGCATCACCGCAATAAAAGAAGTAAAAATTCGATACAATCCGAGTTGCTAAATATTAAAGGAATTGGTGAGAAAACGATGCAAGAACTTTTCAAAGAATTCAAAACAATTAAAGCAATGAAAGAAACTTCTTTGGAACTACTAGAAAAAAAAATAGGACGATCAAAAGCGACCATCCTATTTAATTTCTTTGCTGAAAATTAGTCTTCTATTTCACTACAAATTGCATTGTTTTTGAAGAAGAAGCTGTACCAATTGTCAAGAAGTACATCCCAGCAGATAAGCTGTTTGTATCAAACATTACCAAGTTAGAACCTTCATTCGCTTTAAAAGAATGTTGTTGTGTAATTTTTCCACTTAAGTCAGAAATAACAAATTTTAAATCTTCTTTTTTATCTAAATTGAATCTTAGGTTCAATTCATTTTCTGTAGGATTGGGGAATAACTCCAAAGAATTAAAAGTAGTCAATTCATCAACTCCGATAACTAAATTATCAGAAGGAGAACCTTCGTATAAATTAATATCATCTAGGTAGAAATTATTTCCTCCTTCGCCTTCAAAACGGAATTTCATTCTAAAGTTTTCTGTAAAATAATTATTGGTTACATTCACCATGTGAACTGTTGTCCAATCGCTTTGTTGTGTTGGTTTCCAAGTAGTTGAAGAAGTTAAACTAGAAAGTTGAGTTCCACCAATTGTTTTTCTTTGTGCCCAATCTGTTCCACAATCCGAAGAAATAAACACTTTTAAATATTCATAATCGGCAGCAACTTTCTTTCTGTAAGCATATCTAAAACTTAACGTAACTGAACCACTTGAAGGAACAACTGATAAATCAATTGGAGCTGAAATTAACTCGTCAATATTTGATGGTGCTTGTCCAAAGTTTACAATCTTAGCACATTGTGTTCCTGAATGAGCGCTTGTGTTTTCGATTGTGAAAGCATTATTATTATTCGGGTTGTAAACTTCCCAATTCGTTAAATTATCCAATGTAGAATATCCTTCAAATCCTTCCCAATAAGGAATTGTAGTAGCAGCAGGTAAAATTCTTAAATAATTAGTTTTAGTTTCATCATCAGTGGTTGTTCCATCAGTTGAAGTTAATTTAACTGTGTAAAGTCCAGATTGTGTAAAGTTCAATTGAGGATTTTGTGAGGTTGCTGTTGAGCCAGAAACAAATGACCATCCTGTTGTAGGAGTTATTTCCCAATTCCAACCAGTTGCTGCATTGTAAGAATCATCTAATAACTGAACTTGCTCTCCAGCGCAAACTGTTTTTTTATCAGCCGCAAATTCAGCTTTACACAAAACTAAATTTGATGTTGCACCTGTAGCTGCTAAATTATTTGCTGTCCAAAGATTTGCTCTTCCAGTTGTCCCAACTTGCAATGCTGCTCTCATTCTTGCAACTTGACCTGCTGTGTACATTTTTGAGCAATACGAATAATCCATATAGTTTTCTACATTATCTCGGATATCAAATCCCCAATACGCATTATCATCATCACAGGTATTTGCATTCAAATTACACGCTGTAACTCCAATACAAGTTGGCGTATCTTGAACGTCGTCATCAGAACTACAAGAAGATGCATTTCCTGGATTGTTATTTGGTCCCCAAGTATGTGATAAATTCAACCAATGCCCTACTTCATGTGTTAATGCTCTGCTTCCATTTGTTGAACCAGTTCCGATTGAACCAACATAATTGTGTAAAATCCATATTCCATTATTCATTGAACTTCCAGAAAAAGCTGATGGATTAGTTGTATATCCTGCTGCACCACCAATTTCTCCACAAATAAAAACATTCATATATTTGTTGCCTGCCCAAGTTCCATTAAAAACATCGTTTCCATTACGAATAGCTGTAACTTGATCTCCACCATCTTCACCTTGATATGAAAAAGGTGACATTGTTCTTGTAATACCTTTAAAACAAGCACCATTTGGAGCTTTGGTTGCTAAAACAAATTCAATTTCAGCATCCGAAGGCATTCCTTGAAAATCAGCGTGAACAGTTGCTGTGTCTGCATTTAACTTTCTAAAATCTCGATTTAAAATTGAAAGTGCATCCATAATTTGTTCATCAGAAATATTTTCTACTCCATTGATGTGTAAAACATGGAACACAATTGGTATTTTGTAAACTATTCCTTTTTGAACTGGCTTTTTAAGTGCTTTTTGAAACTCAATTTCATCTTGATGTTTCATTTTAAGATACTCTTGATTTTCCATCAAAAGAGCTTGTTTCTTGTGTTGATGACAGTACTCAACTTTCTCACCATCTCTTGCATTTGAAGCATCAAAAGAAGGTTGTTTTTGTGCATTTAGTTGCTGAAAAAGAGTTAAAATAAAAACTGTAGTCAGCAATAAAAAATTATTTTTCATAATATTAATCTTGGATTTAAGGAATAATTTAGTTTAATAGTTGCCCTAAATTAATCAATTATTTAATAAATGCTAATTCTTTTGATTGAAGTTTCAAAAATTCAGAAAAATGGTAAGCGAATAACTAACTTTGCAAAATGAAATCTAAAAGAGCAGTTGAAACGTTAGCTATAACAACAAAAATCGTACTTCCAAACGATACAAATACACTTGGAAACTTATTTGGTGGTCAACTTTTGGCTTGGATGGATGTCATCGCAAGTGTTTCCGCACACAGACATAGCAAAAGAGTTGTAGTTACTGCATCTGTAAATAATGTTTCATTTCAAAAACCTATCAAACATGCTTCAATTATCACTTTAGAAGCAAAAGTCTCTCGGGCGTTTAATTCTTCCATGGAAATTTTTGTCGATGTTTTTGTAGAAGACCAAGTTACAGGCGTTCTTGAAAAAAGTAATGAGGCAATTTATACATTTGTTGCTGTAGATCAAAATGGTGGTCCAATTCAAGTACCTGAGTTGATTCCTGAAACTGAACAAGAAAAAGAACGCTACGAGGGTGCTTTGAGAAGAAAACAATTAAGCTTGATACTTGCTGGCAAAATGAAAGCAAGCGAAGCAACTGAATTGAAAAAGTTATTTTTGGAAGACTAAACTTATATATCTATTATTTTTATCTATCAAAAAAAAGGGATTCAAACTGAATCCCTTTTTTGATATGTAATCTTTTAAATTTTATTCAATTACAATTTTCATTTCAACACGACGGTTTTTCTTACGACCTTCAGGTGTATCGTTGTCAGCTATTGGTTTCGTTTCTCCATAGAATAATGTGTTTAATCTAGTTGCCTCTATTCCTTTTGAAACTAAATAAGATTTAAGGGATTCAGCACGTTTTTTAGACAATACCATGTTTTTATTATCGTCTCCAACATTATCTGTATGCCCAGCAATTTCTAATTTCCAAGTCGTCTTTTTCAATAGTACTTCTGCTAATTCATCCAACGAAGGTTTAGATTCCTCTTTGATAATGTCTTTTGCAGTTTCAAACTCTAAGTTATCAAATGCTGTTTTCAATACTTCAATAATTTCTTGTTCAATTACTGGACATCCTTTATTATCTTTTGGTCCAGGAGTATTCGGACAGTCATCATCTTTATCTAATGTACCGTCTTTGTCAGTATCAACTAATGGACATCCTTTATTTGTTTTTGGTCCTGCTAATGTTGGGCAATCATCATCTTTATCTAACAAGCCATCACCATCAGTATCTGGCCAAGGGCAACCATTATTTTCTTTTGGTCCAGCCACATCTGGACAAGCGTCAAGGAAGTCAAATGTTCCATCCGCATCTTTATCTGGACATCCTTGATATTCTCTTGAACCAGGAACATCTGGACAAGCATCTTCGTCGTCTTTTATTCCATCACCATCTTTGTCTGGACATCCTTTAAATTCTTTCAACCCAGCAATTGTTGGACATTCATCTAAGGCATCTTTAATTCCATCTTTATCTGTATCAGGACAACCTAAGAATTCTTTAATTCCAGCAACCGTTGGACACTCATCGTCTTTATCAGGAATTCCATCTTTATCCGTATCAGGACAACCTTTAAATTCTGCTAAACCAGGTTCAGTTGCACAGTCATCATCCATGTCTTTAATTCCATCACCATCGGTATCCGGACAACCTTTGAAGCTCCAAACACCAGGTTCTGTAAAACAATCATCTAATTTATCAGAAACTTTATCGCCGTCTTTATCTTTTGGTGCATCGTAAAGTACAGGAACTCTAAGTCCCATAAAAAATTCTGCTCCTTGAACTTTACCTTTTCCAGCAAGTGTTCTGAAATCTGTAATTCCAACTGTCAATGGGCCTAAACGTGTTGCCAAACCAGCTTTGAATCCTGAATATTCATTAACTGAAAGAGGAAGATGTACTCCAAACCAAGCGTGGTCAAAACTTGGGGTAATAGAAACTTGATTTGCAACTTTTACTTTTGTCGCTCTTTTTGAAGAAATGATATTAAACATTCCTGTTGCATTTACATAAAACCATTTCCAAATATGATAATCTGCTTGAATACTGAATGCTGATGGAGTGCGCATATAAAATGTTTGATCTACATCTTCGTTCGCAACCCATTCAGTATTTCCATCTGTAGTAGATTGTGTAATCAAACTGTCAATAACGTTGTCAAAATTTATGAAGCTATTTGCAGATTCAAATAATCTTAAGTTGAAAAGTGAAGTTGTGTTTACACTAAAGTCACGGCTTAATCCTCCTTTTTCGAAGCGCATTCCTCCTAAATCTAAAACTGAAAAACCAACACGTGCCTTGTATTTGTTCATGTTGCGTTTCCAAAGATTCGTCTCATTATCCATATCGTATTTGTGCTTTTCCCAATCAGGTCGCCATTCATACACAAATCCCAAATCTAAACCTAAACCAAATTTTGCTGAAGCTTTTGGTAGACCTCCACCATCAGCAACCAACTGATCAATATTTTTAGAATAACCATAAGCAAAATCACCTGCCAAAAATTGAGAAGTATCTTCATTCACCAAGTTGTATGAAAAATTATTAGTGTACATATAAGCAGCTGAATATCCTTGTAAATATTTTACCTTCCCTCCTGCTTTGAAAAAATGCTCTTTTTGATCAAGCACCACTTGCGAATAACTAAATCCGTATTCTGTCCAAGATAAGTGATTGATATTTAGCAACTCTTCATTTAACTTTAAATTCCATAGATCTGGATATTCCAAACCTTCTTCTGCAAGTACTGCCAATTTAGGATCCATATTGTCGATGTTTAAAATCGAACGTGCTTTAATACCAAATCCAACTGCAATTTTTGGATTAATATGAAACATAAAATTCAAAATATCAACTTGAAGATTCATATTTAATCCTAGAGTCGATTTGGTGTTTTGGTCATATTTACGAATAACGAAGCGATCAATAAAGGTTGAGTCAGGCTTTGACCAAGCGTTTAAAATATCTTTTGAAAAAGAACCTTTCCACCAATACGTTTCTCCTAAAGCATTTTGTTGAGCTGTGCGCATCGCAGCTGCATCGAAATATCCAAAGTTCTGATAAACATTGGCATTCACACTAAAAAGATTCAAGTCGAATTTAAATCGACCATCGACAAAATTGGCTGGATTAACATCATTTCCCATAACTCCAGCGTAATTACTAGACATCACACCTAGGTAATTTTGACTAAAGAAATTAAATGAAAGCGCGAAAAAGAATAAAGAGAGTAAGCGTTTTTTCATAGTTTACTGTTTGGTGTATTGAATTAAATAAGAGCCTAAGTAAGTTGTAATCGAAAAAGCGTTGGCTCCAAACGGCGAGATTTCAATCTTTTGTTCACCGTGTCTTTCTGATTCGTCTATTTTATTCCCTTTTGTGTCGTACAAATATAATTGATTTTCTATTGCATCAAGGATTCCAAGAATAGTTTTTCCTCCTTGGTTTGCAGCAACATAAATTGAACTTATTTCCTCTAAAACAAGCGTTCGCTCCCACAATCTCTGACCATTAAAGTCAATTGCTTTTAAGTTCTTCCCTTGTTTTATTAAGAAATAAACTTGATTGTTTTGACTAAAAGCACCCATCAAACTTGCTTCTTGCTTAAGTCGTATTGATTTTCTTGTACCACTTGTTTGTTGTAAAGTCAATGTTCCATTGTTCAGACTTCCAAAATAAACTGCATTGGCAAACGGGAATACCTGTGTTATTGAATCAATATTCAACGTTTTTGTACTCTTTCTTTTTACGATTTCTGAAATATAAGCAGTAGTTTTTCCAACTGAGACACAATAGGCTTTTCCATTTTGGGAATAACTATAAATCCCTTTGACTGATTCACTTAATCGCAAGACCTTTAGTGTTTTTCCTGCAGTATTGAAAACACTCACATTATCAATTCCATCTCCAACGAAATAGACTTCTTTATTTTCAACTTGTAAACTTGATGGAGCTACAGAACTTACCGATTTAAAGCGGTAAATTATTCTTCCGTTTAAATCTAAAATTTGAGTTTCAGTGCTTGTGCACAAAGAGAATGTACTATTTTGAAATGAAAAAATGGAAAATGCTGATGGAATTTCTGTCAATTGTTTTTCCCATCTTTTTGAACCATTTGAGTAACCTACTAATTTGTTTGTTTCTGTCAATAATACTACATTTCCACGCCCATTAAAAGTTACGAAGTTTAAAATTCGCTCTCCTGGATTCATCGAAAAATAATCTTTTACTTTCTCATCTTTAATGTTCGTTAAACCCGCATTGTCTTTACTTATACAAGTTGTTTCAATCAAGGTTTTATTGAGAATACTTTTAGAAATGCTCTTTGAAGTGGTAACATTGCGGTAAATTACTTTTCGTGGAAGTGAACCGAAAACTTGACTTATTTTCTCTTGATTTTGTGATAACGTTTTTCCAAGACTCATTTCCGTCAATACCTCATCTAAATAAGCTTTATTTCTACCAACAATACAAATTCCATCTGTCTCAAAAACATAAAATTTTGAAATTGTGTCTTGTTTCCAATTATCGCAAAATGACACGTTTTCGTATTCTCCAAAAGCTTCATTTTTTTCTGGAAGACTAAACTTATCATTTAAATTTTGAACAGGATTTTGACCCTCTTTATAATCAAAAATTGCAAGCTCAGCAGAACCGTTTGATAAAAATACGATTCCATTTTTAATCCATTTTTTAAAATCACTTTTACGAAAGGTAGCATCAGTTTCCGAAAAATAATTGTTTTCATAAAAAGTATAACTCGTGAAATTAGCTGAAATCACACTTGAATACAATAACTTATCGTCGCATAGTTTCGCTTTTGAGTTGAGTAATTTCGTTCTTTTGTAACTAAGCGTTTTATCTGCTTTTTGATAAATATCTGTTACAACAGGTTCTTTTTCTTTTAAATCAATAATGCTGTAAGAAGATTTTATGTCAACCGTTGGGAAATCAAAAGCTGAAATAGTCAACTCTCCTTGATATAATGCCAATTGATTGTTCTTAAATTCTCCATTTAAACTTCCAAATTTAAAATTTCTCCTTCCTGTAAATTCAAAATTAAACAAACCATTTGTGAGTAATTTTTCAACTGATTTCTTCGTCCAATTGTCTTTTTTTTCAATTACAAATAAAGCTCGTTTTGAACTTACATATAGTTGGGTTGACTGATTGCTACGTGATAAAAGAAAAATCGCAATTGTTTGATTACTAGGTAGAATCTGAATGCTACTTGCGTTCCAATCGAGTTCACTTTCTTGGTGAACAACCAAAACTTGCTGATCAACTTCATTAAAATAATGCTTAAAATCAATGGAATTTTCATTGGAAAGTAGCTCGATTGAAACAAATACCGACCAAGCAATGCAAATCAATACAACAAAAATAGGAAGAATTCTCTTAAACATTACCTTTTTGGGCAAAAGTAATTGTATTCTACGCTGTTAAACTTGCAATAAGAAGTATAAATTAACAATAAGTTGTTTAAGCCATTTTTATTCAAAATCACTTGCTTCGAAGAGCGTTTTTTCAGGCAATAAACGAAATGAAAGACGATGATAAGGAGTTACTCCATATTTTTTAATCGCCTCGCGATGATCTTTAGTTGGATAACCTTTGTTTTTTTTCCAATTATACATTGGATATTCTTCATGCAGTTGTTCCATTATGTAATCTCTGTGGGTTTTGGCTAAAATAGACGCAGCAGCAATTGCTTGGTATTTTGAATCTCCTTTAACGATGCAAAAGTGATCTATTTCGGGATATTTATGAAAACGATTGCCGTCAATTAATAAAAATTCAGGTTTGACCATTAAACCATCGACAGCTAAATGCATTGCTTTAAAACTTGCATTAAGAATGTTAATTTGATCAATTCCTTTTTCGTCAACAATGCCGATTGCGTGTGCCAAAACATTGGACTCTATTTCAATTTTTAACTGATTCCGATTTTTCTCACTTAGTATTTTTGAATCATTTAAACATTCAATAATGTGGTTTGGATTTAAAATTACAGATGCTGCAACAACAGGACCTGCCAAACACCCACGACCAGCTTCATCACAACCAGCCTCTATCTGATTTTCTTTAAAAAAAGCGATTAAATTTCCCATTTGTTTGTTTTTGGAATATATTTTGTAGCTTAGCGTTAAATCTAATAATTTAAGTTATGAAAAAGTTTCTTTTTGCAGCAGTTTTTTTAGTTAGCACATTCGTTTCTTTTGCTCAAGATAATTCAACTGCTGTTTGTGGTACCAAGTTAGCATTATCACAAGAAAAAGATGCTGGTAAGATAAAAATGAAACTGCCAGCAAGTATTTCCGAAGAAGATGTAAAAAGTTACGCAAGCTATTACGAAAAAATGTTTACAATTGATTACAACAATTCAACGCACGAAATAGTGTATAATATGGTTGTAAACGATGCTAACAATAGAAGAGTAATTTTGAGATTTCTTTCTGCTAATCAAATCCAAAATATAATTGTTGAAGGAAGAGTTTATACCGCTAATGACTTCTACGAGGCATTTTTGAAATAATTTTCTTAATTTAATTAAGTTATTCTACATCTGATAACACAATCAAAATTATTGCACCAGTAAGTGCAACACTACCCATAAATGCACCAAAACCAGTAGCTTTAGAATTATAAAATTGGTTAGGAAAAGTATTTAGTAAGCTTTCTGGAGAGGCTTGGGTTTCAATGATTGAATTTACCCAAAATTTTGAGTCAAAAAAGCGAGGGTTGGAAAATTGTTCATTGGTTGAAATAGTTATAAAACTTCTGAATTGAAAGGGTGTGTTTTCTTCAGAAAAACTATAAAACATTCCATTCATCGACTCAACATTACAAGGGACATTTATTTTTTGGCCAGTAGAATAATCCATTTCAATCCACGAATTCTTTATTGATATAGGAATGTAAACGATACCAGCTTTTGGAGGAATAAAACTAATGCGTTCATTTTTAACAATTACACCATTCGTAGTGCTACTTGTCGATGAAAAATTCTTTGTCCAACGAATTTCTGTACTCTCAGTATTTGTTCTAATTGTTGAAGCATCTGTCCAATAACTAAACCGTTGCCCATTAATTATCACAGACGATTTGCTCCAATCTATATAAAGTGGCTGATTTGATTTATTGAATACTGTTATTGCAACAGGACAGCCATCACCATTAAAATTATAACTAATTAATAAAGTGTCAGTTTCGATTAGATTTTCATTCGTTTGATCTTTGTAAAAATCACCAACAACTGTTAGATATTGAAATTTTTTACAACTCGAAAGAGATAATAAAAAGAAAGAAGCGAAAAAAACAGATTTTACAAAGGAAAAATTCATAGTAAATACAGATTAATAATAAATACGCTAACCAAAATTAGAAATTAATTTTAATTCTTTATAAATTTTGTTATGACAAATCCGTGAGAATGTTTTTCGTCAGGTGCTTGGTGACTTACAATTGATTGCTCCCATTGGCTTTCATCAAATACTGGAAAAAAAATATCGGCACCAAAAACCCCTTGAACATAGGTGATATAGAGTTCGTCAAGGCAATTTAAATCCAAGGCCATTTTGTAAATTTCTCCACCACCAATGATGAAAACAGTGCGTTCAGTTTCATTTTGAAAGGCGTTTAAACAGTCATCTAAGGAATGGAAAATCAAGCAATTTGGTGCTTCTAAGGTTTTATTGCGCGTTAGAATCACATTCAATCTATTTGCAAGAGGACGGTATTTTTCTGGAATGGAATCATAATTTCTTCGTCCCATAACTACAATATGTTCTTTCGTCGTTTCTTTAAAAAATCGCATATCTGCGGGCAAATGCCACATCAAATCGTTGTTTTTTCCGATTCCTCTTTCGGCATCCATTGCCACAATTAGTGCTACTTTCATACTTTTTATACCGCTACGGCTGCTTTAATGTGTGGATGCGGATCGTAGCCTACTAATTCAAAATCTTCAAATTTAAATTCAAAAATATCTTTCACTTCAGGATTGATTTTCATTGTTGGAAGCTGTCTGAAATCACGGGTTAATTGTAAACGTGCTTGCTCCAAATGGTTGGAATACAAATGTGCATCACCCAAAGTGTGAACGAAGTCTCCAGGTTGTAAACCACAAACTTGCGCCATCATCATTGTCAATAAAGCATAAGATGCAATGTTGAAAGGAACTCCTAAGAATGTGTCAGCGCTTCGTTGATATAATTGGCAACTTAATTTTCCTTCTGCCACATAAAACTGAAAAAAAGCGTGGCAAGGTGGCAATTTCATATTTTCAATTTCACCTACATTCCAAGCAGAAACAATGATACGACGTGAATCAGGATTATTTTTAAGTTGATCTACTACTTGTTTGATTTGGTCAATGTGACGTCCATCGGCAGTCGGCCAACTTCTCCATTGCGACCCATAAACAGGACCTAAATTTCCATTTTCATCTGCCCATTCGTCCCAAATTGAAACATTGTTATCTTTCAAATATTGGATGTTGGTATCGCCTTTTAAAAACCACAATAATTCGTGAATAATCGAACGTAGATGTAGTTTTTTAGTTGTCAATGCTGGAAAACCTTCATTCAAATCAAAGCGCATTTGGTAACCAAAAACAGAAACTGTTCCCGTTCCTGTGCGGTCTTCTTTCGTTACACCTTTGTCTAATATATGTTGTAATAAATCGTGGTATTGTTTCATTCTATTAATCAAATTGAAAAACAAATGTAATTTAAAAAACTATGTGTATTTAATGGTATAATAAATTGCAACAATCAAATCAATCTAAAATCGTCAATCTAAAAAACTATTATTTAAAAAAGCTAGATTTAGAAATTATTAATTCTAGGTTTATAATTTTTAGCTAACTCAGCGATCGCTTTGATATGTTCAGGAGTTGTTCCACAACAACCGCCGATGATATTGACTAAACCTTCATCCAAAAATTCTTTGATTTGCGAAGCCATCATTTCGGGTGATTCGTCGTATTTTCCAAATTCGTTTGGCAATCCTGCATTAGGATGTGCACTTACTCTAAAAGGTGACTTTTCATTCAAAATTTGTAAATAAGGTCGCATTAAACTTGCACCAAGCGCGCAATTCAAACCAATCGTTAGTAAAGGCATGTGTGAAAGTGAAATCAAAAATGCTTCGGTTGTTTGTCCGGTTAAGGTTCTTCCACTTTGGTCGGTAATTGTACCTGAAACCATGATTGGAATTTTTTCATTTCTATCTTCAAAAACTTGGTCAATTGCAAATAAAGCGGCTTTTGCATTTAAAGTGTCGAAAATTGTCTCAACTAATAAAATATCAACACCACCATCCATCAATGCATTTACTTGATCTTTGTAGGCTCCTACCAATTCATCAAAAGTGATAGCACGATAACCAGGATCGTTTACATCAGGTGAAATGGAAGCAGTTCGATTGGTTGGCCCTATTGAGCCAGCAACGAATCGAGGTTTGTCTGAAAATTCTTTTGCAACTTCTTTGGCAATTTTTGCACTTTCATAATTAATATGATAAACTGCATCTT
>Ga0247832_1002793_pt1 | contig 25643 bp, 20 predicted proteins | sample LaCruzMarch2015__10_FD_192407 | JGI IMG/M metagenome (GOLD analysis project Ga0247832, IMG submission 192407) | Freshwater microbial communities from meromictic Lake La Cruz, Castile-La Mancha, Spain - LaCruzMarch2015_4m | ecosystem: Environmental > Aquatic > Freshwater > Lake | place: Spain... | reverse complement strand
AGGCCGCCTTCACAGCGAACTACGGGGACAAATACACGCGCTGGGGCTGGAAGCGTATCCAGCACCGGCTCGTTCAGCGAATGCTAGCACGGCTTGGCGAACGCACCCAGGATCGCATCTTCCTTGTGCCCACCGAGTTGAACATCGATCCCGTCGATGGCTACCCCGAGAACAACGGCGTGCATCCCAACCCCGTGGGCTACGCACAGATCGGCACCAGTTTTTACGCATGGCTGAAAGCTTGGCTAGCGACGACGGCGGAAGGTGGCCACACTGCGCCATGATTCAGCGCGAGGTTTTGCCAGAACTGCTCGACACCCTGCCAAACGAGGACCCGGCAGCCGTCACCAGCCGGGCGGAGCTGCGGCTGATCAATCGCCTCATGGGTAACCATCGCTGGGTGGAGCGCCGGGTGCGTCAGCTGCCGCCGTCACGCCGCCGTGTGCTGGAACTCGGCGCAGGCGACGGCTTACTGAGTCGCCGCCTCATCCAGCGCGGCCTCTGCGCTGAAGGCGAGGTGAACGCGCTGGATTTAGCCCCGCAACCTTGCGACTGGCCGCTAGGTGCTCGGTGGCAGCAGACGGACCTCTTTGCCCTGCCGCAGCTGCCCGAGGCCGAAGTGGTCTTGGCGAACCTGTTCCTGCATCACTTTCAAAAGGACCAACTGGCCGAGCTCGGACGGAGGCTGCCGAGTGCCTGCCGCGTGCTGATTTTCAGCGAACCTGCGCGCCGCCGCCTGCACCTCTGGCAGGGTCGGCTCCTGTCCGTCATCATGCGCCTGGGTCATGTCACGCGCCATGACATGCTCATCAGCATCCGCGCAGGGTTCTTGCACCATGAGCTGCCGCACGCGCTAGGCCTGCAAGGCTGGCAGTTCAAGGTGTCGCACACGCTGCTCGGCGCGTATCGAGTGTACGCAACTCGATGAACCGACCCATTACTATTGCAGGCGGAGGCCTCGCAGGCTTGGCCTTGGGTGTCGCCCTGCGCCGGAGCGAGGTGCCCGTGCGCGTGATCGAGGCTAGCAACTACCCGCGCCATCGCGTGTGCGGCGAGTATCTCTCCGGCATCCAGCCGCAGGAACTGGCGGCCCTGGGCATCACCGACCTGTTACAGCCCGCCGTGCGACACCACGACACCGCATGGTTCGATGGACCACGTTTGCTACTGCGCCAGTCCATTCCCGAGGATGCCTACGGCATCAGCCGTCACTACCTGGATGAGGCCCTGGCCACGCGCTTCCGCGACCTGGGCGGCGACTTGCAAACCAGCACGCGCTTCACTGACAACGAACAAGCCGAGGGCACCGTGCTGGCTATGGGTCGACCGCAGCGTGCCTCTGCTTGGCTCGGTTTGAAAGCGCACTACACCGACCTCCCTCTGACCAGTGATCTGGAGGTGCATCTGAGCAATGCCGCGTATGTCGGGCTTGCCAGAGTGGAAGGCGGGGCCGTGAACGTGTGCGGACTCTTTGGCCGCACGGACGCGATCGCCAGCGCCGGACTGCGAGCCTTGGAACGAGCGTGTGTCGATGCCGGTCTCTCGGGGCTCGCCGAGCGCCTGCAAGCCGCGTCTCTTGACGCGGCTTCGCTCAAGGGAGTGAACCGTTTTCATTTAGGCTGGCAGCCAGTGCAAGACCAAGCCGTGCGCGTGGGCGATGCCGCTGCGATCATTCCACCCTTCACTGGCAACGGCATGACCATGGCTTTTCAGAGCGCCCTCTGCGCACTGCCGCCGCTGATCGCGTGGAGCACGGGCGGCACGCCTTGGAGCACCACGGCGGCTCTCATCCGCACCGCGCAGCAGCAGCGTTTCGCCGCCCGCCTGCGCTGGGCGCGCTGGCTTCAGACCCTGCTCATGCACCCGCTGGGCCGTCGGGCCAGCGCCGCCGTGGTGCGCAGCGGGCTCGTTTCCTTCGCGACTCTTTACCGAAAGGTGCGATAGCCTACCATGTTCTTCCGCAGTCTCTCGAGCGCCGTCCCTGAACGCGCCTGGTCCCAAGCCGAGTGCTGGCAGGTGCTGCGCGACGCGCCCGCCGTTCAGGCGCTGAAACCGCGCTCGCAGACGCTGCTGGAAAAGGTGCTCCTGGGCAGCAACGGCATCCAGACCCGCCATCTCTGCGCTGATGACTTGAAGCCCCTCCTGTGCCGGGATGCGCAGGCTCTCAATGAAACCTTTGAAGCCCATGCGCCCAAGCTCGCCGCTGAGGCCCTACGCTCGGCCTTCGCCAAGGCGGAGATTGACACCTTGGACGCGCTCTTCGTCTGCACCTGCACCGGTTACCTTTGCCCCGGCCTGACCAGCTACGTGGCGGAAAGTCTGGGCCTGCCTGCCAGCACTGCCTTGCTCGACATCAGTGGAGCCGGTTGCGGCGCAGCTCTGCCCACCCTGCGCGCCGCATGTCATTATCTAGCAGCCCATCCCACCCATCGCGCAGCTGTGGTAGCGGTGGAGGTGTGCAGCGCGGCCTTTTATCTGAATGACGACCCCGGCGTGCTCATCAGCCTGTGTCTCTTTGGCGATGGTGCCGCAGCCTTGGTGCTGGACGGGGAGGAGGTCCGCCGACAGGACCAGCGCTTTCACAACTTCCGCACGCTGCACGTGCCCGAGGAGCGGGAGAAAATACGCTTCATCAATCGCGAGGGCCGGCTCTGCAACCAACTACACCGCGCTGTGCCTGAGATCGCCGCCAGCTCTGTCGAACAACTCTATCCAGGCAAACAGACGAAGCTCATCAGCCACGCCGGTGGCCGAGACGTGCTGGAAGCCATCCGCACCCGGCTGCCCGATCAGGAACTGGCCGAGGCCTCGCAAGTGCTGCTGCATCGCGGCAATTGCAGCAGCCCCAGCGTGCTCATGGCGCTAGAGCACGCCCTCCATCAGCAAGCCGAACCCGAAAACCTGTGGCTCACCAGCTTCGGTGCTGGCTTCGCCTGTCACGGCTGCCAGCTCAGCTAGGAAGGCCTACTTCGCCACCTTCTCGTAAGCCGCAAAGGCCTCTGCGATCTTCGCGCTCTTCTCGTCGCCGGTGTGGAAGATCACGCGGTAGCGGAACTTCAGCGTGCTGCCCTTCGCCTGCTTGTAAGTGCCGGGTTCGCTCGTCTTGTCGAAATCCTGCCAGCCGAACGGGTTCGCGCAAAACAGGCCGTAGTCGCGCACATGCCAAGTCGTCGGGTAGCGGAAGCTGCTCGGGTGGTTCAGGATCGCGATGCCCACCGCGTCGCCCTGCACCCTGCCGTAGTAATCCACCCACTTCGCGGCCTTGCCCCAGGCCTCGACATCCTTCAGACCTTCGCTGTTGATGATGTGACCGGGCGCGACGCCCTTCTCCTGCTGCTTCACGTCCATGCTGGAAGGAATGCGCAGGCCGAAAGTTCCGTCCTTGTTGTCGCCCCACTCCACGTCGCCGTCGGTCGCCTTCAGGTCGATGTCGAAGTCGATGATGCGGGAATCAGCTGTGGCGCTGAAGGTGATGCGGCGCTCATCTTCAAGCTGCCTTTTGCCATCGGGCGACATCCAGTCATTGGTCACCACGATCACGCCCGCGTCCTTGCCGCCTTCAAGCTTGAGGAACTCGCGATGCTTCGTGGTCGCGATCTTCGCACCGGCAGCCTCGGCTTTCTTGAGGTCGCTGACACTGGCCTTCTCCGCCCAGAAATTCCAGCCATTGACTTCCATGTGCGTGAACCAGAACGAGCGGTGATGCGGGTGGTCGTGAGTCTCGCCCTCCGTGGTCAGCATCGGGTAATCGCGCGTCATCTTCTTCCCCGTGGGACCAATGATGGGCCAGAGGATCGGCTTGTTCTCCGACAGCGTGACGTATTCGGTGAACAGTTGACCATCGATTTTCACCACGGCACCAGCGGCGTTCTTCTCCACCGTTATGTCGGCGAAAGCAGGAGCAGCCAGGGCAAGAAGGAGCGGCAGGAGGCGGATCGGATTCATAGAGTGGGAGTGTATTACGCTGGTCACCGGGCAGTTCCAGCAGTGAGCGCAGTCAATCTTTGCCGCACCGCCGCTGCCACGTGCACGGGCTGGATGCCGGTCATGCAGTCGTAGTGGCCGAAGGGGCACTCCCGTTTGAAGCACGGGCTGCACGCTACGTGATTCCGCATCAAGCTGTGCTGCGGGCCAAGCGGGCCGGTGAGGATCGGCTCGGTGCTGCCGAAGATGCTGACGGTGGGCACGCCCAGCGACGCGGCCATGTGCATGGTGCCGGTATCGTTGGTGACCAGCAGGGTGCAGGCGCGCAGGTGCTCGATCAGTTCGCTCAGGGACGTCTTGCCCACCAGATTCACATGCTGCACGCGCAGCATCGAAGACAACTGCTCACCCATCTCCCTCTCTGCGGGGGCACCAACGAGCACCCACTCAACGCCCGGCACGGCATTGGCTACCTCGGCGTAGCGTTCCAGGGGCCAGCGCTTGGCCGGGCCATACTCAGCCCCAGCGCAGATGCCGACGCGGATGACACCATCGCGGCTCGTCGCAGGGCCAGTGGCGAAAAGCTCAGGCCGGTCCGTGATCGCACCGCTGTGGCGCGCCAGGCGCAGATACTTGTAGGCCTGATGCTCCGGCGCTGCGCCGGGCTTCTGCTCAGGCGTGATCTGATGCAGCAACTTCGCCCGCAGCGAGCCTTTGAACCCGACCAACCGCGGGATGCCTGCCAGCCAGAATTCCAGCGTGCTGCGCGTGCTGTTGGTGAAGATGATCGCGGCATCGAAGCGCGTGCGCTCGCGGACGCGTTTGGCCACGCTGAAGACGCCCTCCTTGCCGTCCTTGGTAATGATGTCGTCGATGATGCCAAGTGATTGCCAAAGCTGCGCGAGCTTGCCCGGCGTGAAGACGGTGAGGCGCAAATCAGGGCGACCCTCGCGCAGCGCCCGCACCGCTGGGAAGGCCATGCAGGCATCACCCAGCCAGTTCGGCGAGCGCAGCAGCAGTTCGAAGGGTTGCAGGCTGCGCACCTCGTAGCCCTGCGGCAGCGTGATACCGCGCCGGTAGTGTTGCAGCAGGAACTCCGGGTTCGGCGTCTTCCAGCGGTTGTGCACCCAGAACCAGTTCTCCGGCGCTTCGCGAATAACACGCTCCACCACAATGTTCAGCGCAGCGGTGATGCCTTCCGCCGTGGGCTGCGACTCCCCGCTCTGCACCGGCGGATAGAAGATCAACCGCCAACGCCCCGGACCGTCGTCATAGACACCAATCGGCACCAGCGGCGTGCCACAGCGAATCGACATCAGCGCGGGCAGCGAAGTCGTCGACGCCAGCCGATCAAAGAACGGGCACCACACGCCCTTGTCCCCCGCGTGCTGATCGACAAGCACGCCCAAGGCACCGCCATTCTCGCGCAGATGCTTCATCGGCTCCGCGAACCCCGCGCTGCGATCAAAGAGCACATAGTTCAGCTTCTCGCGATTCCGCCGCACATGCGCGTCCAGGTAAGGATTCGCCAGTGGCTGGTAGATGCTCGACGGCTGCCGTCCCTGCCCCACAATGGACGGCACCTGCGTGAGCAGCTCCCAGCAACTCAGATGCATGACCGCATACAGCACCGGCTTCCGCTGCGCCGCGATGGCCGCCGGATACTGTGCGCCCTCGACCGTGACACAGCGCCGCACCGCCTCCTCGCCCATCAGAGGCAGCTTCAGTCCGCAAAGCAGATTGCCTCCCAGCGAAGCAAAATGCCGCCGCGCCACGATCCAGCGCTCTGCCTCTGTGGACTCGCGCCCATAAGCGATGCGCAGGTTCTCCAGTGCCAGCCGTCGATAGCTCCACGCGGTGTAAAACCCGATACGCCCCAGCATTCGCCCCAAACGGCAAACCCACACCAGCGGCAGCAGCGAAAGCCCAAACTCAAACGCTCGGAACACCGCATAGACCAAGAGATGCCCAACGCGCTGAAAATGGGTGCTAAGAGCAGAGGGAGGTTTTGCCATGAATTCGAGAGCCTTCAGCTAACCACGGGCTCGCGGAAGATTCATGGCAAAAGTGAACGCACCCTGCCTCTAAATCGCCGCGCCCGCGTCTTCCTCCGTGCCATCGCCAAGCGCACGAATGATCATGCCCGCGGCGACGGTGTTGTTCGTCTGCTCATCGACGAGCACGAAGCTGCCGGTGGTGCGGTTCTGGGTGTAGCTGTCGAAGAAGATCGGGGCGCTGGTGCGCAGGCGAATGCAGCCGATGTCGTTGAGGTGGAACTCCTTCACGTCGTCGTGCTTCTTCAGCGTTGAGATGTCCACCTTGTAGAGCACGTCGGTGACAATAGCGCGCACGTCGTTGGTCGTGTGGCGGAGGTGAAAGCGGGTGCGGGGCTTGAGCGTTTTCTTGTCGGCGAACCAGCAGATCATCGCGTCGAACTCCTGCGCGGTTTGCGTGGGTTCACTGCCTCTCACGATCATGCCGCCGCGGCTGGTGTCAATCTCGTCGGCGAGCGTGATGGAATACGAGAGCTGCGGGATGGCTTGCTCCTGCGGTCCCTCGAAGGTGTGGATGCCGGTGATGGTGGACTCCATCGCGGACGGATACGCAATGACCTTGTCGCCGACGGTGAAGGTGCCGCTGGCCATGCGCCCGGCGAAGCCACGATAATCGTGGAGGTTGCCGAGCTTCGCATCGGTCTGGTCCGAGATCGGGCGGATAACCCACTGCACGGGGAAGCGGGCCGGATCAGCAGCGGTTTCGGCATGGACTTGCACCGTCTCCAGATGGCCGAGCAGGGTCGGACCTGTGAACCACGGCGTGTGCTCACTGCGATCGACGACGTTGTCGCCATTGAGCGCGCTCATCGGAATCGGCGTGACCTTCGGCAGGTTCTCCAAGCCCTTGGCAAAGGCCATGTAGTCGCCCACGATCTTGTCATAAACCGCTTGGTCGAAGTTGACCAAGTCCATCTTGTTCACGGCCAGCACGATGTGGCCAATGCGCAGCAACGACGCGAGGAAGGTATGGCGCATGGTCTGCTCGATGACGCCGAGACGTGCATCGATCAGGATGATCGCAAGGTCCGCCGTGGATGCACCCGTGACCATGTTGCGCGTGTATTGAATGTGCCCCGGTGTGTCGGCGATGATGAACTTCCGCTTCGGCGTGGCGAAGTAGCGATAGGCCACATCAATGGTGATGCCCTGCTCGCGCTCAGCGCGCAAGCCATCGGTCAACAGCGCAAGATTCACATGCCCATCGCCTCGACGCTTGGAGGATTCTTCGACGGCGAGGAGCTGGTCTTCGAAGATCGACTTCGAGTCATACAGCAGGCGGCCAATGAGCGTGCTTTTGCCATCATCGACAGAGCCGGCGGTAGTGAAGCGAAGAAGCGAGGACTCTGAGGCATCTACGATGCCGGAGATAGAAGTTGGAAGATTGGAGATGGGCGTGCTCATGGGTAGGAGGCGGCTGAGCCGCCGAAGTTGAAAGATAGCAGATGGGAGATCGGGTCAGGGTTCGTTGCTTCTTGCGGCGGTGGAGCGGATCAGGCCGGAAATGAGTTTGCCAATCTTGATGGTGGACTGCTGAGTTTTGAGAGCAGGTTCGGCGTATGCAGGATAAACATCAGCCACCACATAAAGCAGCGATCTGACTTCGCCATTCGAGGCTAGGGCGATGTTGTAGAAGTGGCCTTTCTCTTTGAGGTTCAGTCGTTCGAAGCCTTCAGCGATGTTCGACATCACTGACACCGCAGCGCGAGTGATCTGACCTTTCAAACCAAAGTCTCGCTGTGTGGCTTCGGAATCAAAGAGCCGGTAGATCGCAACGACTTGCAGCCTAGCCAACTGCCATGCTTCCAAGTCTTCGAATTGCATTTGCCGATCTTCCATCTTCAATCTCCCAGCTTCGGAGGCGCAGCCTCCTAGAAATAGCCTTCCTTTTTGCGGTCTTCCATGGCTGTCTCGCTGCGCTTGTCATCCGCGCGGGTGCCTCGTTCAGTCTGGCGGGCAGCGGCGACTTCGGCGACGATCTCATCAATCGTGCTGGCGGTCGATTCGACGGCACCGGTGCAGGTGGCATCGCCGACGGTGCGGAAGCGGATGGTCATTTCTTGGACCTTGGGCTTCTCTTCGTCGAGCAGCGGGATGATGCCGGTGCTGGCGTCGAGGAGTTGGCCGTGGCGGTTGATGATTTTCCGCTGATGACTGAAGTAGAGTGAGGGCAGTGGGATGTTCTCCTGGCGGATGTATTGCCAGATGTCCATTTCGGTCCAATTGCTTAGCGGGAAGACGCGGAAGTGCTCTCCGAAGTGCTTCTTGCCATTGAAGATGTTCCATAGCTCGGGGCGTTGGTTCTTGGGGTCCCACTGGCCGAACTCATTGCGATGGCTGAAGAAGCGCTCCTTGGCGCGGGCTTTCTCTTCGTCGCGTCGGCCACCGCCAAGGCAGGCGTCGAACTGATGTTCTTCGATGGTGTCGAGCAGCGTCACGGTTTGCAGCTTGTTGCGGCTGGCATTGTGACCGGTTTCCTCCTGCACGCGGCCTTCGTCGATGGACTTCTGCACCAAGCCAACCACGAGATCAGCGCCGATGAGCTTCACGAAATCATCGCGGTAGGTCATGGCTTCGGGGAAGTTGTGGCCGGTGTCCACGTGCAGAAGCTTGAATGGGAGCTTCGAAGGATAGAAGGCCTTCCGCGCCAGCCAAGCCATGACGATGGAGTCCTTGCCGCCGCTGAACAGCAGCGCGGGGTTCTGAAACTGCGCGGCGGTTTCGCGCAGGATGAAAATGGATTCAGATTCGAGGAACTGAAGGTGAGTAATGGCGGCGGACATGGCGGGGAAAATGACGAATGACGGAATGACCAATAACGAAAGGGTGTCGAATGAACGAATGACGAAGTTCTGTGTGACGGAAGAGGGAGGTCTATGATCTCGATTGCGATTGCGGCCTTCGAAATTCTTTCGTCATTCCGTCATTGAGCATTCATCATTCACGCCACCGACGACTACTTCACGTCGGTAACTAACTTGGCATGCAGCCCGCACTCATGCTTCTCGTCGCCCTTGGCGGGGTCGTAGTAAGTGCGTTCGTTGGGCAGCGCGTGCTCTGCGAGGTAGGCCTCCATTTCGGTGGGGGTCCAGTCGAGGATCGGATTGACCTTGAGCGTGTTGAACTTGGCGTCCCACATGACGGTTTGCAGACTGGCAGCGCGCTGGGGGTTCTGCTCCTTGCGCAGCGCAGTGATCCACACGGCGGGGGCGAGTTCGCGCATCCCGCGCTCGAAGGGCTCCAGCTTCATGATGCGGCTGAAAGACTCCACGCGCTCGACTTCATCCGGCATCGGGACGGCGCCACCATTGATCGCGAGCCAATGCGCACTGGTCATCAGCGGCAGGTAGGGTTTCAAGTTCAGGCCCAGCGAGTTGCGGCACTTCTCGGCGAAATGGTAGGTCTCGGGTAGGTTCGTGCCGTGGTCGACCCACAGCACGGGGATGTCGCGCTCGGCTAGGGCGGCCAAATGCAGGATGATCGCCTCGTAAGGGCGGAAGTTGGTAGTGACGATGGCCTTGCCTGCGCCCTGACGGACGGCCCAGTCGGTGATTTCCTGGGGCGACTTGCCTGCGAGTTCGGCATTGAAAGCGGCGATGGCGTCGGGTGTCATGGTGCGTGGAATTTGAGAGAAGGACGATTCACCCTATTCTCGATGTGTAAAGTAGGAAATTACTTGTGAAGCATAAACAAAGAACGCTGGCAGTGACCTGCCAGCGTCCTCCGTTGGATGAGATGAAGGGCTCTCTAGCCGAATAGCTGGGCCACGGGCTTGCCCTTGTCGGCCACGGTGAAGGGCCGCTTGGAAGGAGAGTAAACGACAGTGTCCAGCGGCAGGCCGAGGGCATAGCCAATGGTTGCATTGAAGTCAGGGATGCTCACGGCCCCTTCAGCCACCTTGTCCCCTCGCTCATCAGTCGCGCCAAAGACCTGTCCCCCACGAATGCCCCCACCGGCGAGCACGCAGCTGAAACCTGCGGGGTGGTGGTCACGGCCGTCATTGGCGTTCAACTCGGGCGTGCGGCCGAATTCCGTAGCCAGAACCACGAGCGTTTCGTCGAGCAAGCCGTGCGACTGCAAGTCTTGCAGCAGGGTGCTCATGGCGGCGTCGAGTTCATCTGCCAGCTCGGGCACGCGGGTGAAGTTCGCATTGTGCGTGTCCCAACTACCGAAGCTGACTTCGACAAAGCGCACGCCATGCTCCACCAAGCGACGAGCGAGCAGGCAACCCTGACCAAAGCGATCGCGGCCATATTTGTCGCGCAGCTTCGCGGGTTCAGCGTCCAGGTCGAAGGCCTTCAATTCCTCGCTCTTCATCATCTTGATCGCGTCGTCATACATGTCGCTGTAGGCACGCACGTTCTTAATGTTGTAGGTCTCGGCGAAGGGCTTATCCAGCGCCTTGGCAGCCTGGAGGCGATCCAACATGCGGTCCTCGGTGAACCAGGAGTTCGGGCGCACATTGGAAATGCCGCTCTCGGGATCGTTGATCATGAGGGGGGCGAACTTGGCCTCGAAATAACCGGCCCCTGGGTGGCGGCTATCATTGCCGATCATCACACTGCCAGGCAGCGTGGGATTGCCACGGCCCTGGAACTTCTCCAGCCACGCGCCCATGGACGGGTGCTTGATGCTGCTGCGCTGCGTGTAGCTGGTGTGCTGGAAGTAGTCCCCCTGCTCGTGAGCACCTTGGTTGGAATTCATGCCACGCAGGATCGCCAGCTTGTCGGCCTGACGAGCGAGCAGCGGGATGTTTTCGGAAAGGCGAATGCCCGCAACGCTGGTGTTGATGGTCTTGGTCGTGCCCATCACCTCGGCGTTGTCCGGCTTCGGATCAAAAGTGTCCAGGTGGCTCATGCCGCCCTTCATGTAGAGGTAGATGACGTTGCGGGCGGTCGCGACTTGCTTCAGTGGCGAGGCGTCCTTGCCTGCGGCGAAGGCCTTGCCTCCGAGCTGGCTGAGAGCTGTGACACCGAGGAAGGATTGCGCGGCCTTCGACACGAAGACGCGGCGGTTGAGTTGGTCAGAGAAGAGGCTCATGGGTATTGATGAGGGCTGGAGTTCAGTTCAGAAATTACTGGATGAAATAGAACTGGCGGGTGTTCAGCGCGGTCCAGAGCACATCGCCTTTGCCACCGACAGTCGGCTTTTCACCACCCACGACCGTCGTGAGCACCGCCTTTTCCTCGGCCGTGGCTTTGCGGCTGAAGAGCGCGAGATAAACCGAATCAATCGCCTCGTCCGAGGTCTCCGCACGGCGCAAAACGCGCGAGATCATGGTGTAAGGGTTCAGCAAGTTGATGAAGGTCTTGCCGTTCAGCAGCATGAGCGCTTGGCCCACGGTCGCGTCTTCATTGGCGTTCTCGACCAGCTCGCGGTCGCTCTGGCCGAACTCGCGGAGGAAGTGGCCGTTCGGCGCTGGGCTCTTCAGGTCGGCGGAGCGCATCATGTAAGTGTCGCGGTAGCTTTCCCAGGCCTTCAGCATGGCGAGCTCCTTCTTGTCATCGGCCTTGAACAGCTCGGCGTCGCGCTTGAGACGGGCTTTCTGCTGCTCTTGAAGGCGCGTGCGCAGTTGCTTGTTATAGATGGCCAGCGCTTCATCCAGACTGAGGTCCACACCGTTCTTGCCCTTGACGACAGCGGCGATTTCCTTGGCGAACTCGGCGTCTTTCACCTGCTCCTCCAGCTTTCCATCACGAGCGAGTTCAGCGAATTTTTTGAAGCCGGTGGTATACACGATCTGCTCGGCAGCCTCGTCGATGGCTTTGCGTTGGTTGGCCACGACCTTCTTCGCAGCACGAATGGCATCTTCGTCTTTCTTGGCGTTCGCTTCGGTCAGCTGCTGCTGAGCTTTCCGCACGTCGGCAGCGAGTTGCTTTTGGGTCAGGGCGATCTTCCCAGCCGCATCGGTGAGTTCCTTTGGTGTCAGGGCGTTGAGCGAACGATCCAGCCATTCGACACGGCGGATGGTGGAGTCGCGTTCGATCTTGGACTCGATGCTGGGTGCATCTGGGTTCGGCTTGTAGAGCGTGACCATGCTGTCCCAAATCTGCTCAGCGCTCATGCGGCGGAGAAGCGGGCCGGGGAAATGGTAGACCTCGCCCAGTTCGACATCCTTGGTGTAGGCAGCACGCTGATAAGTCGCGGTGTTGAAGACCATGCGCAGGTAGGCCTTCATGTCGTAGTTCAGGTCCTTCATGGTCTTTTCCAGAAAGGTCATCAGTGCTGGATTGCTCGGCACCGTGGAGTCGGTGATCTCATCGACCGGCTCGATCAAGCCCATGCCCATCGCCTTTTTCCACAAACGATTGGCGATCACCAAGGTGAAACGCGGATTGTCCTTGGAGGTCATCCACTGCGAGTAGGCAGCCACGGTGCTCTCCCCTTCCTTCACAATGCTGCCGTCCTTGGTGAAGGACGCCGGGATGGTGGGCTCGATGGTCTGCTTCGGCTTGGCGTCCGTGTATTGGTAGTCGTGCGGAAGTTGCAGCGCTTTCTTGTCGGTCTGATCGAGCACCGTGTTGTAGCGGAGCGGACGCAGCACCTCGTTCATGGCCTTGCCAAGATCCTTGCGGTCCACACCGGCGGGCAGCGCGAGTTCGCTACCTTTGGCCTTGGTCTTCTTGCCCTTGGCGGTGACCGCCTTCTTGCCGTAACCACCACTGAAGGCGCTTGCCAGAAGCGGGTTGGACAAGCCATTGCTGCTGGTCATGCCATAGGTGTGGGCCGCCATCTGGTAGTAGTCCATCTGGCTCCATTTATCAAAAGGATGGTTGTGGCACTGCGCGCAGACCATGCTGGTGCCGAGAAAGACCTGAGTCGTCACCGCCATGTTATCGAGCGGCATGTTGTAGTCGCGAATGTAGAAACCGACGGCCCCATTTTCATACGTCTTGCCATCGGCGGTAACCATATCGCGCACCATCTGATCGTAGGGCTTGTTGGCCTTCAACGACTCGCGGATGTAGTTGCCGTAAGCCGCGCCCGCTGGTTGGCTGTTGCCCTGAGTCAACTGTGACCGAGCACGCAGAATATCCGCCCAGTAGTTAAAGAAGTTCTGCGCATAGCCATCGGAGTCGAGCAACGCATCAATCAGCTTCGCGCGCTTGTCGGCGGCTTTGTCGGCCAGGAAATCAGTCGTTTCCTTGATCGTTGGGATACGGCCCACGATGTCCAGATACACACGGCGAACGAAGATTTCATCGCTCGCAGGCGCATTCGGCTGCTGCTTTTGCTTGGCCAGATTCACGGCAACGAGCTTGTCGATCTGAGCGACCTTGGCCGGTAAATCAACGGCGACTCGGGTGGTCAATGGGCTGGCGCCGAGGATGGCGGTGGCCAGCACCAATAGGCTGAGGGGGGCAGTCTTCATGGGCAGTAAGGGGTAGGGGTGCGCTGATAACGAGAGCCCCCCGCCGGTCTTTCACGCCATTTCAGCGCCTTTAACCAACAAGATCAGCCGAGGCCCACAGCATCCCGCACACGAGCCAGGGTCTTGCGAGCGACCAGCCGGGCCTTTTCAGCTCCCTCGGCCAGGACTTGGTCCACGTACCCCGGGTTGGCCACCATTTCAGCCCGTTTCTCACGGAAGGGGGCAAAGTAGTCCGTCACGCCTTGCAGCAGGCGCTTCTTGAAGTCGCCATAGCCCACGCCACCGCGCAGGTGATCATCGACCATCGTCTGATAGTCGGCCTCGCTCGCCACCAATTTGTAGAGCGCGAGGATGCTGCTGCCTTCGATGGCCTTGGGCTCCTCGACCGGTGTGCTGTCGGTCTTGATGCCCATTATTTTCTTCTTCAACTTCGACGGCTCTTCAAAGAGCTGGATCGTGTTGTCGTAGCTCTTGCTCATCTTCTGACCATCGAGCCCAGGCACCACGGCGGTCTCCTCCTTGATGCGCGGCTGCGGCAGTTTGAAAAGCCCCTCGCCAAAGGTCTCGTTCATCTTGATCGCGATGTCACGAGTCACCTCCACATGCTGCTTCTGGTCCTTACCCACGGGCACCACGTCGCTGTTGTAGATTAAAATATCGGCCGCCATCAGCACCGGATAGGCGAACAGACCATGCGAGGCCGAGAGCCCGCGAGCCACCTTGTCCTTGTAGCTATGGCAGCGCTCCAGCAAGCCCATGGGCGTGACCGTGCTCAGGATCCATGACAACTCACAGTGCTCTGGCACGTCGCTCTGGCGAAAGAATACGCACTTGGTCGGGTCGAGCCCGCAAGCCAGGAAATCGATCGCCAGATCGTGCACGTTCTCGCGCAGCACCTTCGCATCATGAATGGAAGTCAGCGAATGGTAGTCCGCGATGAAGTAATAAGCGTCGCCTTCATGTTGCAGCTTCAACGCGGCCTCCATCATGCCGAAGTAGTTGCCGATGTGGAGCTTGCCGCTGGGTTGAAGGCCGGAAAGGATGCGCATGAGTCAGAAGAAGGTGAAAAGTCGGAAGTCAAAAGGGAAAAATGGCGCGGAAGAAATCAATGTCACGTCAAAGGCACCGGCTTTGCCTTTAACCACGGCAGCGCCAACACCGATCCGACAATGATCGCCGCGCCCGCGTAGAAACCCAGGCTCATCTGCTCCGTGCTACCGAAGATCAGCGCCGCGAGCACGATGCCGTAAATAGGTTCCAAGTTATAAACGACATTGATCGTGAACATGGACAGGTGCCGCAGCACAATGATGTAGCCCGCATAGCCACCCACGGTGCAGACCTGCGATAGCACCAGCAGCCAGAGCAGATCCCAAGCCCCCGGCACCAGAGGCAACCAGGTGCCAGACACAAAGGGCAGCGCCACCAAACACGAAGCGCATGCCCCCACCATCTGCCAAAAGCACAGCGGCGCAAAGTGATGCCGATGCGTCAGCGTCTTGTTGCCCAGCGCGAACACCGTGGCCAACAGCACCGACACTAACGCCAGCGTGAAGCCCAGCCAGTAGCGCAACTCGACTTGGTAGATCAACGACACCGCCCCAATGATCATAAGCCCCACAAGCAACTCGCTGCGCCGCCAGCGACGCGTGCCATCGACGAGCGGCTCCGCCAGCGAGCAGGTAATCATGATCGCCGGCATGGCCGCCAGCGTGACCGACGCCGTTGAGAGCCGCGTAGACAAAAAGAACAGCAGCCAATGCCAGCCCATGATCCAGCCGATGCCCAGCAGCTTCCAAAGCTCATCGCGCGGCACCTTCAGCGGCACACGCATCAACTTCGCCACCAGCGCAAATCCAATGGCCGCCAACCCCGTGCGCCACACCGCTACATCCGCCGGTGGAATCGTGATCAGCTTGCCCAAAATCGCCGTCAAGCTCCAGGCAAAGACAACGAGATGCAGAAGGAGCGCGGGAGACATGAATATGGCGTGGGATCGTGAAAGGTAGAGGCTCAATGAGGCTCATTGTCCAGTATTCTTTGCTCATTCGTTCTTAGAACCTGTTTGAGTAATTTAACATGACATGTTAAATTACTCAAAATGAACTACATCCAAAGACAGATCGAACCGCACCTCCGAAACGCGGCCAAAAGCTTTCCCTGCGTGGTTCTCACCGGTCCACGCCGCTCCGGCAAAACGCATTTGCTCAAGCACCTTTTCCCCAAGGCCAGCTACTACTTGTTGGAAGACCCTGACATCATCGGACGCTTCCGCAACGACCCCCAGGGTTTTCTCGACGGACTCAAGCCACCCGTGATTCTCGACGAGATTCAGAACGTGCCCGAAGTCTTCAATTACGTGCGCACTCGCATTGATCGCGAACCCCGCAAGACAGGCCTGTGGTTCCTCACTGGTTCGCAAGAATCTGGCTTGATGCAAAACGTCACGGAATCCATGGCGGGCCGCGCAGCCATTCTCCAACTGCTCCCCTTCAGCGCTGCCGAGACCGACAAGACCACCTTGCTGCTCGGTGGCTACCCTGAAGTGCTTGCTCGTCCCAAAGCCGCGCAACTGTGGTTCAGCTCGTATCTGCAAACCTATCTCGAACGCGATGTGCGCGCCATCACAGCCGTGCAGGACTTGGCCATGTTCCGTCGCTTCTTAGCTCTGCTGGCAACCCGTCACGGACAAGTGCTGAACAAGTCCGACCTCGCTGCACCGCTCGGCATGAGCGTTCCCTCGATGGGGCGCTGGATAGACATCCTGGAAACCACGGCTCAGATCATCGTCGTGCAGCCCTACTTTGAAAATCTGGGCAAACGCCTCATCAAGTCGCCGCGCATCTACTTCTCGGACTCCGGCCTTGCCTGTCATCTGCTCGGCATTGAAACTGAAGCCGAATTGGAGAAGTCACCCTTCCTCGGTGCCATCTTTGAAGGCTTCATCGCCTCCGAAATCGTGAAGGCCCAAGTCAATGCGGGCAAGCGTCGCGAGCTGTATTACTTCCGTGACCAGCAAGGATTGGAAGTGGACTTTGTGGTGCCAGGTAAGAATGCCTCCGTGACACTGATCGAAGCCAAGTCGTCGAAGACTCTAAAAGCTGAGATGTCCAAGCCCATGCAAAGCCTTGCTGATGCGTGGAATCAACGCACTGAAAAGCGTGGCATCCGTCAGTTACTGGTGAGCCGCGCCACAGCCGCTTCCCTTCATTCAAGAGCCGTTAATCCAGGTGTAAGCGCTGTTTCCTGGCGCAATTTGGCTACCGAGCTCATTTGAGCAATTTAATATCATATGTTAAATTTCTCAAACATGATCGCTATCATCTTGTCAGCAACCAGCCAACCAGATCATTGAATGCATCCGCCGGAATCATCTGTGCAAAGGCAGGTGGCATCAGCGATTGCGGCAACTCGGTATCTTCCGCAATGTCACCCTTCGCGATGCGTTGCTCATTGCCTGCGGCATCTGCGAGGATGATGACTTGCCCAACCTCTCCACGCACAAAGCCCGTCATGGTGCTGCCATCTCGCAGCTTGATTTGATGCAGATGGAAATGCGCATCTACATTGCGATTTGGATCCAGGATGTCTTCGATCAAGCGATCTGCACCGCGATTACCGATGCCATCCAATTGCGGCCCAATGAGTCCGCCTTTACCAGCCAGTGAATGACAGACAGCACAGTTCGCAGTGAAAAGTAATTCCCCTTTGGATGCGTCTGGCTTTGCCTTGACAAAGGCTGCGCGTCGGGCGGCAAGCAAGCCCTCCATCTCTGGCTGCGGCTTGGCGACTTCCACCTTTGGCGGTTGCGGGAGGAAGGCATTCAGCTTGTCTCGCAGGCCGACCGCGGCGGTAGTGCGCAGGATCATGGCGAGTGTCTTGAGCTGCTTTTGGTGCGTATCGGCAGAGCTGAACGTCTCGACGCGAATCAGCGCAGGCTCGAACCCACCTGCACCCAGCCAAGCGTAGGCGTTACCGTCGTCACCATCGACGATCTCGAAACGCACCGCCTTGCCTTTGATTTCGCTGAGATCCCACTCAATGCGCTGAGCTACGTCTGTGCGCGGTGCAAGAGTGGTCCGCAGCGCCGCAGGTTCGCTGGATGAACCGTCCTGCACCAGTCGCACGAAGTTCTTTTGATTCGCCTCGGCCTTTGGAAGCCCTTGATGACCACAGAGCCAGAAGCTCAGTTTCTCGGGTGCGGCGAAGCTTCGGCTGCGCAGGATGCCTGTTAGTTTTTCTGGCGATTTGAGGTCCCGGTTCAAACTGCTGATGACACGAACCATGATGTCACCCAACCCTTTGCGTTCTTGAAGGCACCATGGGCTTTCGTTGTTGCTCCCCGCCACACTCAACCAGGAAAGTTCGATCTCCTGCGTCAGCAATGTCTCCGCCGTTTCCGTGGCCCAAGCCAGAAGGGTCGCAGGCAGCTTGCCCCCGCGTTCAAGCAAGCCATTGCGCAGGGCGTCGATCCAATCCACCGCCTGCGCGCTGCCGTTCGCTGTCTTGCGCGCTCTGGTGATCGCAGCAGCCAGAGTTTGCTCGTCGGCGTTGCATGCGAGATGGGTGAGCAGATTCGTTACACCGTCGGGCCACTGAGCAAACAAAAAGGCGGAAGCCTCAGCAGTAGGAACCGCAAACGAGATGTCGATGAGCGCCTCGGACTTCGTGTCAGTTAGTGCTGCATACGCGTCTTGAAGCTTCAGATGTTCACGAATGGCGATGCGCAGTTGATGGCGCAGTTGCAAGTCCTCGCTCTGCACCATCTTCAAGCCTTCCAGGAGTACTGGCAACGCCTCTGCTTGTGGATTTTCGGCAAACCAAGCCGCTGCGCGACGCACCACAAACGGATCCGCATTGGCAAGCTCTGCCAACGTGGTCTCCTTCAGGATCAATGGCGCAGGCCTTGTAAATTTGGCCGCATCTTTCTTCACCACCCGCCAAATCCTGCCGCGTTCCCTGTCGCGTCCCGGATGATCCAGCGGCACCTCGTAGTGGCCGATAATCCTGTTGTAGAAATCAGCGATGTAGAGCGCGTTGTCGGGACCTAGTTGCAAATCGACGGGGCGGAACCAGGGGTCGTCGCTGGTAATGAAATCCGGCTGCTCATTCGCCTCCGGCGTGCTGCCGGTGAAGGTGATCTTATCATGGTTCACCTTGGAGGTGACGCAGTTGCCGAGAAACATGTGGTCGTCCCACTCCGGCCCCCAGATGCCGCCGTCGACGTAAATGATGCCGCACAGCCCCGTGCTGCCGTGGCTGTGCTCGCACATATTCGGCGCGAAGCCGAGTCCATCGTGCGGCTTGCCGAAGCTGGGGTAGTGCGCGCCGCGCAGAAGTTGTGTGATGGGATTGCTGTGGCAGTCGGCGCTGTAGAGATTGCCATGCCGATCCCAGCACAGGCCGAAGGGATTGACTTGGCCAGCGGAGTAAAGCTCGACCTTCGAGCCATCAGGCCGGAAGCGGAAGACATTGCCGCTGTGCAGGTCGAGCTTGGAGCCATCTTTCGCTTCCAAATGAGAGGTATTGCTGAACCCATGCGTCGCATACACCCAGCCATCCAGCCCAAGGCGGAAGCTACTGCACATGCCGTGGGTATCTTTTTCATAACCGAGTGGGCCAAAGAGCACCTCGCGCAGGTCGGCCTTCCCGTCGCCATCGGTGTCGGCAAAATACCAGATGTTCGGAATGCTCCAGGCGATGCAGCCTGCCTGGTGCTCCGGTTTGTGCCAGGGGACGACGCCAGTGGGAATGTTCAGCTCATTGGCGAAGTCGGTGACCTTGTCGGCCCGACCATCGCCGTCCGTATCCTCCAGGATCTTGATCGCATCGCGGCTATCGCGCACATGGGTGCCCTGGGTGTCCATCCAGCGGTCTTGCTTGGCGGCATAGGGGTACTCGACCGTGCTGCTGACCCAGAGGCGACCTTTGGCATCGAAGGCCATGTTGATCGGTTTGTTGATCATCGGTTCACTGGCGAAAAGCTGGACCTCAAAACCCTCCGGCGCGTGCAGCTTCGTTTGCCCCTCCTCAGGCGTCAGAGCTTCGGTTTCGCGCACCAAGCGCAGGGCTGACTCCTGGCCAAAAATCAGCGCGGGACAGGCAAGCAAAAGGAGCAACGGGCGGCACATAGACTGAAATTACGCGGCGAGGCCCTGCTTTCTGAAAGCCAAAACACGTCGCCGCCACCCCAGACAGCCCCTTTTTCAGTAATTCCCGGCGCACGAAACCGTGCTTGCGTTCCTCCCGTTCACCCCGATGATCTCAGGCCTTCCGGTCCCAGCCCACCGCCCCGATGACCGGTCTGAAATGGGGCACGTGGTGAGCTTCCCGGACGGAGGTTCGCCATCGTTTTTTTACCAACGTCCGAACCAAGATACCAACACAAGTGAGTGAACTAACACTATCGGAACTGATCGCGGGCTCCTTCCGCACGTTCCAAGAGGGGTCCATCGTCAAGGGCCGCATCCTCGAAATCAAACCTCAGGTCGTCCTCGTTGACATCGGCTACAAGTCTGAGGGTGCGATCCCTTCCTCGGAGTTCGAAGACGAGGACATCCAGGTCGGCGACGAAATCGAAGTGCTCCTCGAGCGCCTTGAAAACGACGAAGGTATGGTCGTGCTCTCGAAAGAGAAAGCCGCCCACAAGCAGAACTGGGAAAAGATCGCCAAGGTCTTCCACGAAGGCGGTCTCGTCCGCGGCAAGGTCAAGGGCGTCGTCAAAGGCGGCCTCATGGTCAATGTGGGCGTCGAGGCATTCCTGCCCGGCTCGCAGATCGACATCATCCCGCCGAAGGATCTCAACGAATACGTCGGCAAGGTTTACGAGTTCAAGATCGTCAAGATCAACGACGACCGCAAGAACGTGGTCCTCAGCCGCCGCGAAGTCATCGAAGCCGAACGCGCCGAACAGCGCCAGAAGTTCCTCGAAGGCGTCAAGCCCGGCGACAAGGTCAAGGGCGTGGTCAAGAACATCACCGATTTCGGTGTGTTCGTGGACCTCAACGGGATGGACGGCTTGCTGCACATCACCGACATGTCCTGGGGCCGCCTCAACCATCCTTCCGAAATGGTCGCGATCGGTCAGGCCCTCGAAGTTCAGATTCTCGAAGTCAATCGCGAGAAGGAGCGTGTCTCCCTGGGCCTCAAACAGATGGCCAACAATCCGTGGGAAAACATCGAAGCCCGCTACCCAGTCGGCCACAATGTCCGCGGCAAGGTCACCAAGCTCGTCGCTTACGGTGCCTTCGTCGAAGTGGAAGAAGGCGTCGAAGGCCTCGTGCACGTGTCCGAACTCTCCTGGACCAAGCGCATCGCGCGTCCGTCCGATGTCCTCACCCTCGGCCAGGAAGTCCAGGCCGTCGTGCTCGGCATCAACAAGGAGGAGCGCAAGATCAGCCTTGGCGTCCGCCAGCTCGACACCAATCCTTGGGACGAGATCGACGTTCGCTTCCCTGTGGGCACTGTCGTGAAGCGCCCCGTCCGTAACCTTACCGCCTACGGTGCGTTTGTGGAGCTGGAAGAAGGCATCGACGGCATGATCCACGTGTCCGACCTCAGTTGGACACGCAAGATCAACCACCCATCCGAGGTCCTTAAGAAGGGCCAGGAAGTGGAAGCCACCGTGCTTGGCATCGACAAGGCCAACCAGCGCATCAGCCTGGGTATGAAGCAGCTCGAGTCCGACCCATGGTCGAAGATCGACGACCGCTTCAAGGTGGGCGACTTGGTCAAGGGCAAGGTCGCGAAGATCGCCAGCTTTGGTGCCTTCGTGGAACTCGAGGACGACATCGACGGCCTCGTGCACATCAGCCAGCTCAGCGAAGATCACGTGGCCCGCGTCAAGGACGTCATCAACGTCGGCGACGACGTGGAAGCCCGCGTCATCAAGGTGGACAAGGTCGAGCGTCGTATTGGTCTGTCCGTCAAGGCAGTCAACTACAACGAAGCCGACCTCAAGCGCGAAAGCCAGGCCTTCGAAAGCCTGCGTCCTTCCTCCGACCTCGTCGGCCTCGAACAGGCCTTCAAGTTCGCCACGGAAGAATGGCGCCCAGGTCAGCAGTAATTGCTATCTGCTACCTTCAAGAACTCACGAAGAGGCCCTCGCAAGAGGGCCTCTTTTTTGTAGCCACAGGAAGTCGAGATTACTCAGCCCGGCCTTCCTCAACATCCATCAGATCGAAGAACGTCACCAAGTCATCGCGATGCGCGAGCCCAGCTTCCGCCTTCTGCTGAGTAAATCCAGGCGTAGCCACATCGCGCCACCCGCGCTTGTGCATGAAGCCGTTGAAGATCTCGATGTGTTCCGCATCCGGCTTGCGACCGGTTTGAAAACACCACTCCAGAACCTCTTCATCCGTGCCACCTTGCAGCGTGCGCTCGCTTAGCGCTTCAAAGCTGACATCCAGCAGCTTGCAGATACGATCATCAAACGTGCGAGTGCCCGCGATCAGGCCCAGATGATAACCCTCAGGCAGTTTGCCATCCTTGGCATTGAGACGAATCTTGTCCAGGATGCGGCCGAAGATACAGATGCCGCCGACGAGGTCGCGTGGGGAACGGATGGGGAAGATCATGGTGGGGATGTGGTTGGGTGGTGAAGAGAAAGTGAGCGGGCGGAGTGGTGGGATCAATGACGAATGTCGAATGGACGGGGGGCGAGCGAACTCGGCCTCCGTTATTCGATGAACATCGCCCAGTCTGCCACGTCATGCGCGTTAGAGATGAACAGGTTCGTGGGCAACTCTTTCGGTGCCTTCGGAGCACGCAGCAGCTTAAACCCCGCCTCATCCGGCGTGCGGTCGGCCTTGCGCGAGTTGATCGACCGATGCGCCAGCACGCAGTTTTCCCACGACGTGTCGCCACCACGCGAGCGTGGCACGATGTGGTCGATGTTACCCTCGCTGGGCTGCAGCTTGCGGCCCGTGTATTGACACACACCACCATCGCGCTCCCACACGTTGCGCAGCGAGAAGCACGGACGTCGCTTCGGCACCTTGGCGAAACGCGCCAGCACGATCACCGTCGGCACACGGACCAACCCCCGCGCCGTGCCAATCGAGTGGTCACGCGCCCGCACCGTCAGCTTCAGCCAATCGTCCCAGCGCGTGGGCAGCATGTGCCCGTCGTCGCCGATGTCGAGCGCCGTGGCACTATCCCCCGCCATCATGCAGAAAGCCTGCGCAGGTGTCTTGGTGTCGATCGCCTGCCAGCCCTTGTTGAGGACGAGAACGGTGGATTTATGGAGCGTGGAGTTCATGGGCAAAAAAGGCAGCGCAGTCCTTCGGTGGCAGTGGTGTCGGCCCAGCTAACCACGCGCAAAATGCGATGCCCCAGCGACCTGCTAAAGGCATCACACCTGGGCCTGATGTTTGAGTGAAGGGACCTCACACCAACTGAATCTTTTCGATCTCGTTGATGAGGGCGTGTCTATCGGAGTCAAGGAACAGGAGGTTTTCAGGGCCTTGTCCGACCAACCAGCGAGTGCAAAGACACCGCGCTCGGGGAATTGGATGGTTCCGTAGCCGTTGAGGTCGAAGGAGAAGACCTTCGGGTCTGCCGAATGCTTCGCCTTCCACTGCGCAAACGTCGCCGTAGGCGCGTGGCCTCCGATCCAGCCTTGCCTGTCGCTGAGGATGATCACTCGATCATACGCGCGTTTCGCACGTTGGAAGATGCTGTGGAAGTTGGTCCCCGCCAAGGCGCATTGGCTTTCCAGCCAGCGCGCGAGCGCGAGAGTGCTGTCGCGTTTGTTGAGCGCGACATACTTCGCATCATCGCTGAAGAGCATCACATCGGCGTCATTGGCTTTCGCCAGGACGGATGCGAACAGCGATCCGATCTTGATCGGGCGCCCCCTCAATCGCGACGAGCGTCTTGCCGCTGAAGCGGGGGACGTTCGTGAGCGAGAGATCGACAGCATCGCTGAGCGCGGCGATGACGCGCAGCACCCCATGCGGACGCTCCTTTTCCAGTGCCTCCAGAGCCGTGCTAAAACGGAACGGGAGGACGAGCGTGACCTTAATGAGGCGTTCGTCGGTAAGCAAGTCGATGACGTCGTCAGCGAGATGCGGCACACTCGCACCCGCACTGACTTGCGTCTGAGACAAGCGCCTCTGCATTGGGCTACATGGGGAAACTGGTGCTTCCGGCAGGAGTCGCACCTGCGGCCACCGCCTTCGCAAGGCGATGCTCTATCTGCTGAGCTACGGAAGCTTTGTTGAAATGGGTCGGACACCTCGGTGTAGGCTTCGCCTTCACAGTATGGCTTCGCGTTTGGTATCGCCGCGCATCGCGGCATGGTGTTGCCCCGAGTGTCTCCTGGTCCCAAACCAGGCGGGTTTGCCGACTCCCTCGTATCCGTTTAAAAGGTCGACATGCACTCCAGACTTGCACCGGATTAGCGGAGGTTGCAGCTCCGTGGCAGGGCTCTTTGCCTTATGCATGATAATTGAAATTGGTTCCCTCGGCCGGATTCGCACCGGCTCCGCGACGTTCACAACGTCGAGTGCTAACTGATGACACCACGAAGGGAGTTGGCCTGGAAATGGGGCCTCCGGTCGGAGTCGCGCCGACAAGAACAGCTTTACAAGACTGGTGCCTTTCTAGTTCGGCCACGGAGGCAGAGAAGTGGTGCGCTACGCCAGTGCTGCCCTGGAGTCGTGTAGTTGGAAGCCACGCATACTTCTGTTACACCAGTAGCGCGATGACATAGCCGCTGGAACTGGATTTGCACCAGGACTTTCTACTCTTCAGGGAGACGCGCAGACTGACTACGCCATCCAGCGATAAAAAAATAAAATGGTCTCTCAGCAGGGTATCGCACCCCGGTCTGTCCGTTATCAACGGACGGCTCTGCTTTTGAGCTACAGAGAGATGGAGCTGCGCTCACTGTCGTGGAAGCTCATTCGCGCAGCATGGCGAAGTAAGGAGGGTGGGTTGAAATCAGGCAGTGAAAATGCTTGTAGGACTCCGAGTCGCACGGAGGAAGACCGGCTTATGAGACCCGTCTGGAGACTCCTCCATCCCGCCAATGGGAGCCGCACAGGAGACTGCGCGGACTTCGTTGAAATCAAAGAACCGCAAGGAGCCGGGGCTCATGGGTCTGGCCGACACCCGTGCATCGCAACCACTGTGCATGCAGATGTCTCAACAGTTTTTCTCTCCCCATCCAAACCGCCAGACCAACACTGAGCCGGGGCCTTCCTTGCGGTCCTTTGACTTCATTTTTGTGGCGCGGCGGGCTGGTAACGCTGCAGCATGGGACGGGTTTGGAATCCGTTGCATTACTTGTCTGCCACCGCCGCGCATATAAAATGGACCGACACCGCTGCCAGGACTTTCGAGGTCGTGGCACCCGCAGGCTTTACTCGGCGGATGTTTCGGTGTTTGTGGCACACCTCCCGTGATTGATCGGCGCAGACAGATAAATGGATTACCTATCTTTGAGATCGTTCAAGCCGTTGCATATTGGAAACTTTCGGAGGCTCCAAGACGGCGCATGAACACGGGTATCGAATGTCATCGCTGGCCTCGTTCAACCTCGCCAGGATCAGGCGTGAAGTTGACGAGTGAGGATGACGGGGTAACCTGATCACAGGTTACGGAGTTCGATGCGCAGTTGCGAAACTGTTCGTGCTCAGTGGCCGATCTGCCCCGTCACTGGTTGCAGCCAGTGGCGGGGGTTTTTTGGATCGCCCTGAATGAGGGTGAAATGGAAATTAGGTCATGGATGCTTGCTCTATATGGTTTGGCGGGCCATCTGGCGCAAAAAGAAACCCCGCTTGCCGGGTGGCGAGCGGGGTTCGAGAAATTCAAAAGGTGAACTCGAAGCAACCTTACGGTCGCGCGCTCGCTGTGTGTGTCATGGGGTTAAACTCCTGCTTGCTCCGCAGCAAATAACCGCGCTCAAGTCGTGTCATCCCGCAGCCGCACCATGCGTCTCTTCCGGAGACGGTGCGAATGGTTGCTGGATGTATCGAGTTCATGTTGGATGAAGGTGACACGAGTGTAAACGCTCCTCGATTGGCGTCAAATCTTTTTTTATCCTTTTGTTTTTGCCGAGCGAGCATTTTGCTGATGCGATGCGGCGGTCGCACAAGATCAGCTCAGCCTGACGGTTTGCATTCTCGGTCCTGCTTGCTACCTGCAACCCATGTCCAATATCGGCACCCCCCTTTCTCCCTCAGCCACGAAAGTCATGATGCTCGGCTCGGGCGAGCTGGGCAAAGAAGTGGTCATCGAGCTGCAACGTCTCGGCGTAGAAGTTATCGCGGTAGATCGCTACGCCAATG
>Ga0247832_1002788_pt1 | contig 25682 bp, 21 predicted proteins | sample LaCruzMarch2015__10_FD_192407 | JGI IMG/M metagenome (GOLD analysis project Ga0247832, IMG submission 192407) | Freshwater microbial communities from meromictic Lake La Cruz, Castile-La Mancha, Spain - LaCruzMarch2015_4m | ecosystem: Environmental > Aquatic > Freshwater > Lake | place: Spain... | reverse complement strand
ACCTTCCAATTGGCGTCAAGACCCAGTAATGCGCGATAATGTTCTGTGGTTAATTCGTTCATCCCAAAAGGATACCGAATCCACAGCGTTTTCCAAACCACCCACTAAAATTGGCGAAGAACCTTTTGAGCAGAAGCTCGAACGGTGCCATCCACCAAACTAATCCATCCACTAAGCTAATCCCGCAATCGCCCCAATCGCTTCGGGTCAATCCTGTCTATCGCTCCACACCGTAACTGCGTCCAAAGCGACTTGTTACGGCCTACTTGATCTCAGGATGATTGCTGTCGAAAAATGTGGGGCGAAAAATAGTTCGCGGAAGTATGGTCCTGAAATTTTTCGACCCTCATTTTTCGACAGACTCTTTTCAAGAAGAGACAGGGATCTGAATCGAGGTCGGAAGTTTTTTGCAGCGACGTCGGTTGCAGCGACGTTCGGGCTCGCCCCGAACGTATCTAAATCAAGGGGCGCGTTTACGCAACTTGCGTTGAAGCGATCGGCGATGAATGCCTAATCGTCGAGCCGCTTCGGAGATGTTATTGTTGCAATCCGCCAAGACACGGTGGATATGCTCCCATTCCGCTTGCGCTAAAGTTGGAACCGGGATTTGGTCGTCCGTAACGGGCACTTCGACTTCCGTTCCGCCGCGAATGAATGCAGAAAGAATATCATCCGCGTCTGCGGGCTTGGGCAAGAAATTCACCGCCCCAAGCCTGATCGCATCGATAGCGGTTGCAATGCTCCCGAACCCCGACAGGATCAGAACCTGAACATTTTCGTGGATGGCTTTCAGGTCTGCGATCACGCTCAAGCCGGTTCGCCCAGGCATGCGAAGATCTACCACGGCCAGGTCGGTTGGAGCGGCCCGAAAAACTTCGACCGCTTCATCGCAAGTGCCCGCAACCGCAACTCGAAAGCCCCGCTCTTGAAACGCTTCGGCCAATCGATCACGCAAAACAAAGCTATCATCAACCAGCAAGATACTTTGGAAATCATGATCGAGGACTGCTGACATGGTGTTGAACCGAAGCTTTCTAGAACCGTCGACTTAGGTCATGCACTTTTCCAAGAGCTTCTTCGTCGCGGCGATTCCGTCATCTGGGCTGAGATTGTTTCCTTCATACTCGATACCAACCCAGCCGTGATAACCGGCATCCAGAACGATCTTCATCATTTTGGCGAAATCGATCTTCGTCTCGTTGCCTTGAGCGTCAAAGTCGTAGCTTTTCGCGCTGACAGCCTTTGCCAAAGGCATCAGGTCGGTCACACCTTGGTAGCGATCGTATTCGTAAAAGTTACCAAAATCAGGCAACGTACCGCAATTGCTAGCACCAGTCAGGCGAATGGTTTCGGACAACCACTTGCCATGGGAGCTCAAACCACCATGGTTTTCAACAATCACATTGATATCCAACGGCTTCGCGAATTCAGACAGGCGGCGCAAACCGTCTGCTGCAAGCTTCTTACCTTCTTCGTAGTCGGCTTTGGTTTCGGCGTTAACACGAATCGAATGGCAACCAAGGAATTTAGCGGCTTCTACCCACTTGTAATGGTTCTCGACAGCCATCGTTCGCTTGGCTTCGTCTTGGTCCCCGAGAGCTCCCTCGCCATCGATCATGATCAGAACGTTCGTAACGCCCAAATCGGAAGTTCGCTTTTTCATTTCCGCAAGATAGGCTCCGTCCTTGGCCTTATCCTTGAAGAATTGGTTGACGTACTCAACGCCTTCGATTCCAAACTTCTCCTTGGCAACTTTGGCAAAGTCCAAATTGTCGAGCTTCTTTTCGAAAAGAGGCTTATGGAGCGACCACTGTGCGAGCGAAATCTTGAACGGTTTCGCAGCTTGAGTAGGTGAAAAAGCCGACAGCTTGGAAGATAAGCCTAGCCCCGCAGCAACGGCGGTGGTTGTCGACAAAAAATGACGTCGCGAAAATGGTTTTGACATAGGTGGCGAGAGGTGGGGAAAGACTTTGGAATAAAACTGTTTAGGATGCAAATGCGGGCCTGGAACAAGCCCTTCGATTGTATTTTGCTTGGTCTTCACAAGCAAGCAACGAATCCTCAACTTAATAGTCTTAGAAAGCGTATTTCACCCGTCCAAGTCGGAATCAGCCAAAAACTCTTCCTGGCCAACCATTTCGCATTCGGTATTTTATACGGTACAATCGTATCCGGTCCGTATGCATGTTAAGTCACGTACCCCCACTCCCAAACAAGGCAAGATCAATGCGATTGGTTGCAAAGCGATTCCTTTTAGCTCAGATATTAGCGGTTTCTACCACATTTGCCTCGCATGTGGCAGCAGGAGATTACGACCCAACAGCAGTTGCTCTGGAGGGGATCTCGAAACTCAAAGTTGGGCAACAGGACTGGCCTCAATGGGGCGGTTCGGCAGAACGCAATAACGTTCCCAAAACCGGCCCACTACCGGCCGAATTCGACGTCAAATCGGGAACCAACATTCGCTGGTCATCCCCGCTAGGGTCGGAAACATACGGAAATCCTGTCGTCGCCAACGGAAAAGTATACGTCGGAACGAACAACGGGAATGGCTACGTGAAGCGTTACCCCAGTTCGGTCGACTTGGGTGCCCTTGTCTGTTTCAATGAAGCGGACGGGAAATTTCTTTGGCAGCATTGTAGCGAAAAACTACCGACCGGGCGTGTTCACGACTGGCCGAACCAAGGGATCTGCTGTGCTCCTTTGGTGGATGGTGACAAGCTTTGGTACGTAACCAGCCGCGGAGAAGTGGTTTGCTTGGACACAGAAGGGTTTTTGGACGGCGAGAACGATGGCCCGTTCAACAAAGAACCCAACGAAAACAAAGACGAAGCGGATGTGATTTGGAAACTTGATATGATGTCGCAATTGAACGTGTCGCAACACAACATGTGCAGCTGCTCCGTCACTTGCGCTGGCGACTTACTTTTCGTCAATACGGCCAACGGCGTGGATGACAGCCACCTGACCGTTCCAGAAGAGAAGGCCGCTAGTTTCCTTTGCATGAATCGCCAAACGGGCGAAGTTCTCTGGACGGACAACACCCCCGGATCCAACATCCTTCACGGTCAATGGTCGTCGCCAGCGTACGCCGTTCTTGGCGGCCAAGCTCAAGTTGTTTTTGGTGGCGGCGATGGCTGGTTGTACAGCTTCGATCCCGCCGGGGACGCAGGCAAGGCAAAGCTGCTTTGGAAATTTGACTGCAATCCAAAAGACTCTGTTTATCGCCTCAATGGAGCGACCCGGAACCACGTGATTGCAACACCAGTCATCTACGACGGAATGGTCTATGTTGCCGTCGGTGAAGATCCAGAACACGGCGAAGGTGGTGGACACTTGTGGTGCATCGACCCAACCAAGCGTGGTGACGTTAGCCCCACGATCGTTTACAACTCGTCGGACATGACAAAACCGATCGCTCCCAAACGAAAGCAAGCGATGGTTGTGGCGGAAGGAGACGTCGAGCGAGACAATTCTAATTCGGCTGCAAAATGGCACTACGTCGGTTCTGACCCGAACGAATTTGAGACCACCATGCACCGCACGTGCGGAACCGTGGCCATCAAAGACGATTTGCTGATCGTGGCCGACTTTAGCGGTATGGTCCACTGCGTTGACGCCAAAACAGGCGAAGCCTACTGGACTCACGATATGCTTGCCGCATCTTGGGCTTCCCCCTTGATTGCAGACAAAAAGGTCTTTATCGGGGACGAAGACGGGGACATCCTTATTTTCGAACTAAGCAAGACACCGACCGTTTTGGCCGAAATCAACCTCGGATCGGCCCTTTACACCACCCCAGTAGCAGCCAACGACACGATCTACATTGCCAACCGAAATCGAATTTTCGCGATCCAAGACGGCAAAAAGAGCGAGCCGATTAAGTAATTTTTTCGCGTCGTCCATCCCTCCCACCTATTCCCTCTTCCTCGATTCCTGCGTTTCACACCATGACCTACCTGCCTCTACGATGCGCGGTCGCCATTGCGTTGGTTTCCGCCTGCCTACCTTTTCCATGTTTCGCTCAGACCCCTCCCGGACCAGGTGTCGGTTACTCAACCACACCAATGCTTCCGGGAGGAAAATGGCGAGTGCACGACCAGCATCGACCGCGACCCACTGTGGTCACGCCCGGCGCGTCCGTGGGCCTGCCTCCGTCGGATGCAACGGTTTTGTTCGACGGACAAAGTTTAGATGCATGGAAAAAGTCAGGTACGGAAAGCGAAAAGGCTCCGTGGGTGATTCGGGATAGTGCAATGGAAGTTGTCCCTAACAGCGGCACCTTGGAATCCAGGGAATCGTTCGGAGACATGCAATTGCATATCGAATGGGCAACTCCTGAGAAGGTCGAAGGGAGTTCCCAGGGACGTGGTAATAGCGGCGTTATCATCATGGGTCGCTATGAAATTCAAGTTTTAGACAGCTACAACAATGACACCTATGCCGACGGGCAAGCGGCCTCGATCTACGGACAATTTCCTCCACAGGTCAATGTCACGAATCCCCCGGGGCAATGGAATGTTTACGATATCATTTTTGAAGCACCTCGCTTCGAAGGAGACAAGCTTGTCAAACCCGCGCGCTCGACAGTGATCCACAACGGCGTTCTGGTTCAAAACGCTCGCGAACACATCGGACCCATGAATCATCAAGATGTTTCACCTTATACCCCGCATCCGTCAACGGGCCCGATCGTATTGCAAGATCATGGCAATCCTACGCGATTCAAAAACATTTGGGTTCGCAGCCTAAGAGAAGAGATCGATCCGTGGATCGTGATGCCAGGGGCTTCCGACGCAAGCTTGCCCGGAAAAGGAAAGAAGATTGTTCTTGTTTCTGGCGATGAAGAATACCGATCCGAAGAAGCCCTTCCTATGCTTGCGAAAATTCTGTCGGAACAACACGGCTTCGATTGCGTTGTTTTGTTTGCGATCAATCCTGATACGCAAACCGTCGACCCGAACTACTCGTCGAATATTCCAGGGTTGCACCATTTGGATGACGCCGATGCCATGATCATGGCGACCCGATTTCGCGCTTTGCCCGATTGGCAAATGGCCCATTTTGAAAAGTTCGTCAGCGAGGGCAAACCGCTTGCCTCCCTACGTACTTCTACTCACCCTTTCAACTTCAGCGGGCAAAAGACCTCGTACCAAAACTGGTCTTGGAACAGCCAGGACTGGCCAGGCGGTTTCGGCCAACAAATCATCGGCGAAACATGGCATTCGCACCACGGAGTTCACAATGGCGAGGCGACTCGAGGTGTCATCAACGAAGATGCCAAATCGGATCCTATTCTGAACGGAGTGAAGGATGTGTTTGGTCCTAGCGACGTCTACGGCGTTGTCCACCTGCCAAGCACTGCGAAGGTTCTGCTTCTAGGCCAAGTTGTAAAGGGAATGAAGCCAACCGATCCACCTGTGGAAGGCGGCAAAAACAGTCCAATGATGCCTCTGGCTTGGACCAAGGATTATCAATACGACAACGGCCCCAAAGGCAAAGTCTTTTGCACCACCATGGGTGCCGCAGTGGATTTTCTGAACGAAGATCTGCGTCGATTGATTGTCAACGCAACCTACTGGATGACAGGTCTTGAAGATAAGATCCCCGAGCAAGCAAGCGTTCAAGTTTCGGAGAATTACAAGCCAAGCTACTTTGGTTTCCGGGACGCGAAATTCTTTAGCTCGAAGAAGATCCGACCTGTGGATTTAATTCCTAAGTAGTCACGGTCTGAGCTACAGGCACTAGTTCAGATGTTGCGATTTTTGTCTTTCACAACCCGACACGTAACGACTTATTGCTTAAATATTTTTTCAAATGCATTTCGTTTAACAGTCAGCCGTAGGCGTACAGACGGCCGTAGACGTACTTTGTGACTTCGATAGTACGCCTTCGGCTGACTGTTAAACGATTGATTGAACGGTATTGCTGCTAAACGACTAAAGTAATAAGCCGTAACGCGGCTAGCGCCTGCGGCTCAGATGAACAGGAATCCGTAACGCGGCTAGCGCCTGCGGCTCAGATGAATAGTATGGACGACGAATGCGATGACGAAGAAGAGCAGGCGAGAACTGCCTATCACGAGGCCGGACATAGCGTGATGGCAGTCCTGTGCGGCGCACAAGTTTGCCGAGCGTCCATTTCTCCTGAAGAGTCCTTACGCCATGGAGAGGTGGAAATCCACTGGCCTCGGAATTGCAAAACAGAGGACCAACTGGCAACCATTCTTTCGGGACCAGTTGCCGAAATGATCTACCGTTCCGAACCATTGCATCCTGGTTTGGTAGAGCAATGGAGCCAAGATTGGAAACAAGCTTGGGAAATTGCACGCCCTCGCTTTCCTACCGATCGCCGTTGCCTTCAAATGCTTGAGCAACTTGTTGTTCAGCTCCATAAAAGCCTATCACAAGATCGGTACTGGTCTGCAATCGCAGCCGTTCAAGATTTGTTGCTGGCTCATGAAGAAATTAGTCACGATGAAATCGAATACGAAGTGAACGCTTGGTTGCGTTAGCTGAGGGTTTGAATTTCCACAGGCATCACATAATTACCGGACAGCCCAACTCGGACATTGCTGCAACGATCAAGGTAAAACTGTCTCGGCTCTTCACGCGACAAACACAGCGCTAAAAATCGGTTCTCTGCAACGAATCGAATAGGACTGACAACACGCCGAGTCCGTGAGCCGTCCTTACCCTCGTAATCGAGAACCAATACCAGGTCATCGGTTTGTTGCATCACGCGCTCGATCAATTTTGCAATTCGCTCCGTTGCTGGCAGAGTAGTTGCCGGCATGATTGGTTTAACTGCTGTTGGAGCAGAACTCGAATATGCTTCAGCGGGTAGCGTTGCTGTCATGCTCATGGTAATCCCCAAGGTGTGCGAAAAAGTGTCTTCGAAAAGGTGAATTCGTCCGGCGGTGCATTTGATGTCAGTCTCAAAGCCACCGCATGGGATCATCATCGAGCCTCTATGGGACACGTTTGGTCAACGCGTTGCCGAAATAGTTTTTTCCGCAAGCTGAGCGAACTCGGCGGAGATAGCATCCAGCGAGTGAAACTTGTCTACATACTGACACCCGTCTGCCGATCGCGGGTTCCACTCGGTTTCGCTCTCGTACCATCTTTTCAGCGTTTCGGAAGCTTGATAAACATCTCCGCCGTGAGCTTTGCCCGCACCAGACTTAGCTAAAAAACCATCGAAATCCTGAAGCGATACGATGGGTGTGCACTTGCCGCAGCTTCCAATAACACGTTGGGAAAACCCTCGAATTCAGGGGAGCCTGTAGAAAGAAAGATGCGCGATTCTCGCATCCGTTCAGGCATCGATTCATTGGGAACAAAGTCTATCAGTCGTACGTTGTTCGGTAGCTCTTTCTCAACTTGCTTTCGAACATCGGCTTCACCCGCGTTGAGCACGAATTGGAATGGCACCTCGGGGCACAATTTGGCAATCTCGATAGCCAACAAAGGGCGTTTGTGAAATCGATCGGCTCGGCCGACCCATAGAACTCCTTTTCGCAAAGGATGAACTGCCCCCAAAGCAAAGCGATTGGCATCGACCGGATTGGGAATCAGGTTTGCTTGGAAAGGCTCTGCACTTTGCCTTCGAAGTGTTGGCTCAAGAGATTGGAATTGCTTCTGCTGTGCCTGGCTTTGAAAAATGAGCGATCGGCAACATGCCAGGCAGGCCTGAGCCACCGCGCTCGTGACGCCATATTTATCTTGATAGTCTTCTGTTGCGTAAAGCTTCGGCTCCAAGTCCGCGTTAGATTGAATCCACAGCAAGACTGGAATTCCGCGGCGCTTTCCGATTTCGCCAAGCTGTCTCGAAGTTTCGTTCACTCCGAGAGTCACAAGGATCTGGGGCGAGAATTCTTGAAGCGACTTTTCGATTGCGTCCTGCTCGGAATAAGGCTTGAACAACAACTTGCTGACAGCGATCGTGGGAACCTGCCAAAGTAGATTCGGATTCCATCGCTTGATTCGAAATCTACCCGCCTTAGGATCGATCTCCATGGATTTTGAAACGCTTTGCCGAACGTCGCGAAGCGGTTCATGGATGGCTTTGACCTGAACTCCATGAAGCGTGATCGCACTTCGTGGCCGTCCGCTTCGAACCAGAAACATCACGGAATGGGAACGATCCCTTGCCAACGCTTGGGAAAGACTCCAGGCGAACGTTTCTAGACCGCCGATTTGCCTAGATTCACGCGAGTCGATCAATGGACTTCCGTTCAGAGCGACAATCGCGATCTTCATAACTTCAAAACTTGCCCAAGAAGGGATAGGGAATTTCACGACGCCGAATTCTCGCCTGATGAACTCGTTTTCGCCATCGTAGGATTAATTGAGAAACGACTCGTTGGGCCGCCGGCAACCTACCGAGCATCGACATGAGCTTTTGGCTTTTCGAACCTTCTTCAAACTGTAGGCTTGTAAGCTGGGAATCCCCGGTACTTGTCGAACTGGAATCCTTCTCTGCTTCCGCCCATGTACGAGTATAAACCCACTGCTGCGGCGTGCGAGCCTCGAACCCCGCTAGGGCTGTGGAAACGGAAAACGCGAACCAGATTTTATCGGAGAGTTGCCCCAGCGAAATAAATCGTTCGGGGGAACCAAGGTAGTCATAAACATTCCAAACACCACGCGGCAGATCGATTGGGATCTCGCAAAGCCAGACACGCTGAACGTCGAATCCTGACGCAGCATAGAAATCGGCGTACAGTGTCGGTGAGACGCTGTAAAACCCGTGCTCGACACAGTTGGATGCAGGCGTAAGGTGAATGACTCGGCCGCCTTCGCGAACCATTCGGACGCAGTGCCGCAATCCAGCCGCAAAATCGAAAACATGCTCCAGTGTGCCGCTATCCAACACCACATCAAAACGGTGGTGCATGGATTCGGGAGTCTGAGAAGCGTTCAAGTCCAAGATCATCTCGCAGGACTCGTAGTCCGAGTAGTCCAACCTGACGATCGAATCAAAACCTAGACTTTTCAGCAACCAATCGTCGGAGACATACCCCAACTTGGATAAACTGAGCTCGCGATGCAATTCCACGGGGTAGGATCGCAGAGCAACCTGATGCTGATCGGCTAACGCACGCACCTCGTCCGCTGTCACATAGACATGCTGACGCCCCAATGTGACAATCGAGCCCTTGAATGGCCGTTTTGCCGCCTCGGTCATCAGCAAATGAACTGCGGCTCTTGCAAGTCCCATGACTTAGCTAGCGAAACGCTGGTTCGCGTTCAGTTCGAAGGCTTGTTCATTCTCTTGACGGAACTGCATTAGAAATGCATCTTCCGGCGTGTCCTCGTAAAAGCCTTTCAGGACTCCCGTAGCACGAAAGCCTAGTTGTCTAAAGAACAGCTGAGCGTCCAAGTTCGTCTCGCGAACTTCCAATACGATCCGGTTTCTGCGCTGATAGGCAAGCTTAGAAATCAGTTTCTCAATCATCGCCTTGCCAACTCCCTCCCGACGGAATTCAGGATGGACCGCAAACGAGAGAACGTGGATTCGAGTCTTGTGAAGCTCGTAAATCATGAAGCCCGCGACTTCTTCATTGCGCTCGGCGACCATTCCGATGCAATCGCGCTGTCGAAGGCAGCGAATGAACTCGTCTTCGGTCCAAGGGAATTCAAAGCTGTTGGATTCGATAGCTAGCACTGACGGCATGTCGCGACGAATCATCCACCGAATGTGAACGCAAGACTGGTCCGAGTCGATCCTTGGCATTGACTAGATTCCTTCCGAGAACTTTCGCTTTGGAGCAAAGCAAGATCAAACTCTCCTCAATCCTTGCGTCGATAGCCGGCTGAGAAGAACCCTTCATCCACTTGGTGCGGTAGGGATTGCGACGATACCAAAGCATCTTAACGGAACCAAGACTAGTTTCTCAAGAACCCATTTATTCGCAAAATCCCTCAAGCCCCCACCGAACAGACACTTGGTATTTGAGAATGCAACCTGTGCCCAAAATGAAGGCAACCTCGAAAAACCACCCGCCTTGGGGTGCTGCTTATTTTGTAAGCAATGCTATCAAAATCACCCTAAAGCCTTGCTGGCATTTGCTTTGCGAAGGCTCTATTGCCAGCTAAACAAAGATTTGCTCACTCGGAGGAACGAGACGGGAACGCGACCCAGTTCTTCCTTCGACCGGATCCATCGTTCAAGGTGCAGGAAATGGATCTGCGGCTAATGGGCATCGACTTTTTCGGTACGACACAAGGATTAAGGATCACAGGATGAACTTTGACAGTAACACCAGCGGCGACCAAGCAACGACTTCATGGGCAAACAATGACGTGGCGACAGCCGCTGCCGCCAAAACCGCTTCAACTCGGGCCAAGGAAGAAGCCACCAAGGAGGCAGGAGAAAAGCTTGCTGCCGAAATGAAGGTCTTCAACGAAGTTGCAGCCGAGCTTCGAGCCAAGCGAAATTGCGACCTCCCCGCCGCAGATCGTCGAAAGTTAGTGGTTGATACTGCGACTGAATTGTTCGGAGTCGCACCAACCTGGACAGCTTTTTATCGCGAGACCGTTGGCGCCGCCGGCGTTGCTCGGGCTCTTTTCCAAGACATCGAAGAATCGCATCAGTACGAATGCAGCGACGAACACTGCAAGGTAATGGAAATGCTAACCGTACTGCGTTCCCGCGACCTACCTGAAAACGACCCTCACGAACCGCAACGCATGATTACGGTCCGCATCCCCAAGAGCCTCCACGATTCCATCTGTGCCGAGGCTAATGAACTAGCGGTAAGTGTCAACAAACTTTGCATCACGCGAATGCTTCAGAAAATTGACACCAACTTGATTCCAAATTCGACCCAAAAGCGACGCGGTCGACGCCCCGGTTCTGCCGGCTCTGGGAAAAAGCAAATGGCAGGCAATCGATTGGAATCTATCTCCATGGACACCGTTTCGACAGAAGCCACGGACAACGTCTCATCGCATGCTTCCATGGACAATGCCTAAAGTTGCCGAGCTAGCTCCATGGCACGGAAGGGACTTTCAAACCCGAGCGTAACGGCTTGCTGATTGAATGCATTTCGTTTAACCGTCAGCCATAGGCGTACGTGAATGGCAGCAAGTACGCCTTCGGCTGACTGTTAAACGATTGATCGAACGGTATTGCAGTCAAACGACTAAATCAAAATGCCGTTAAGCTTCGGGTTATGGAAGAGCCAACGCGCAACATCAAAAGGTGCTAGCTAACCCAAGCCAGAAATCCTAAATTCTTCCGACTTGCGCTGAAAGGTTCCTGGTCGACGATGGTGTTAAGGTTGTTATTGCGATCTCGCTTGTCGAACGCGTCACAACCATTGCATTTCCAATGAGGCACCATGACTTCCAACCCAGACACTCGAGAAAGCCTGATCCTGCGATTACCATCTTCGCAGGATGCTCTCGCATGGCGGGAATTCATCGCGATCTACGAACCACTGATCATTCGCTTTGCCGGCCGAAGAGGTTTGCAAGAAGCTGACGCTCGAGAAATTGCTCAGAACGTTCTGATCGCGGTAGCCAAATCGGTCGACCGATGGCAACCCGATCGAGAGCGTGGCCGTTTTCGCGCTTGGCTTTTTCGAATCGCTCGTAACCAACTGATCAACTGGATCTCCAAACAGGCCACCCAAGCCTCGTCCGCTCGGGCTCTTGATGGCTCAGCCCTGAAGCAATTCCCCTCCGAAGACTACCGCGCCGCGGAAATCGAACTGGAATACCGTCGCGAGATGTTTCGAGTCGCTGCCGCTCAAGCCAGGGACTCCTTCAGCGCCAGCACATGGGATGCCTTCTGGAGAACTGCGGTGCTTGCCGAGTCGGTAGATTCGGTCGCCGCCAGCTTGGAACTCTCACCAGGAGCGGTTTACATCGCACGAAGCCGAGTCACCTCGAAAATTCGGGACATCATCGTGCAACTGGAGGACAACAATGCTATCTAACACGAACCAAGCCAAGGCCTCAGGGCGCGATTGCCGGTTTGCCCATTGGCACCACTTGCTGGATGGCACGGAAGGAGAACAAAGCTTTAACGAAGCCTTTCGACATGTGGAAGGATGCACCACCTGCCAACAACGCGTTGCGGATGCGGCCAACCAAAAGACCAACTGGTGGAACGAAGCTCGCAGTTCTTGGCTTGAACACGAACTACCTTCTAGCACATGCGACAACATCACCAGTTCCGTCGTCATCGAAGTCCAACCGGAAATTCCAGACGCAGCCCGAGTGGAATTTGAAGTTGTTCAGCTCCCATTCTTAGAATCCCCTCGCCATCCGGAACTACTAGGCCGGCTAGGCAGATACGACATTGAACGCGTCATTGGTACCGGTGGAATGGGCCTGGTGCTTAAAGCGCATGACACCGAACTGCATCGCGTGGTTGCGATCAAGGTGCTAGCAGCTCATCTCGCCAACAATGCATCGGCACGGAAGCGGTTCGCTCGTGAAGCACAAGCCGCAGCCGCCATCTTGCATCCGAATGTGATTCCGATTTACAACGTCGAAACCGCTGGCAAAGTCCCCTATCTTGTCATGCAATGCGTCATGGGGGCATCTTTGCAAGCAAAGGTGGATCACAACGGACCGCTATCACTTGCCGAATCGCTTCGTATCGCGAAGCAAACGGCCTCCGGTTTGGCCGCGGCTCACGACCAAGGCATCGTTCATCGCGACGTCAAGCCGGCCAACATTCTGCTAGAAGACAATGTCGACCGAGTGCTGCTGAGCGACTTCGGATTAGCAAGAGCCGTGGACGACGCCTCGCTCACGCGAACTGGCGTCGTGGCTGGCACGCCACACTACATGTCCCCCGAACAAGCTCATGGCGATGCGCTCGACACGCGAAGCGATCAATTTAGCCTGGGCAGCGTTCTCTATTTTATGCTCACTGGGCGACCTCCGTATCGCGCGAACAACGCCATGGGTGTCCTGCATCGGATCTGCACCGAGTCGCCAAGACCCATCGATGAAATCAACCCGGATGTTCCCGTGGAAGTCATTGCCCTGGTCTCGCGGCTGATGAGCAAAAATGTGTCGGACCGTTTTTACGACATGCACGCCGTTGAAGCAGAACTAGAACGCCTTCTGTTGACACTGCAATCCGGCGGACTTTCGCTTCAACGTCGAAAACCTAAACAGAAAGCTCTTTTCCAACCCTGGAAAAATCGCTCGTGGATGACATGGGCAGCCATCACAAGCACGACAGCCATACTGAGCCTTGCGATTGTTTCGACGTGGTGGACAGGCTGGCAAGAATGGCGAGGACTTCAACGGAACTCATCCAACCGCGGTGCAAGAAACCTCAATACCCAGGTTCAGCAACTTGTCGCAGAACAAAATCACCAGATCCAAGCAATAGCCCAATCCGATAGCGATCTCCGTCAAATCGAAAGCGAACTGCGACAGATCGAATCCATACCGATGGCATCCTGGTCATCCGAGCACCAATCCACGAACGAAGCACGTTTTTACCAAGACTTGCAAAACATCCAAATCGAACTGGATGCCTTGGAGTCACAACTGTTGAACTCGAAAGAAAGTGAAAAGGAATCCGAATGAAACGAACAAGTTTGTACCTGGGTTTTACCGCATCCGCCATTGCAACCGTTGCGCTGGGTGGTATTCGCTTGATCGCTCAGCAAGAGAGCCCAGGCCCTGGCCCATCAAGCGTACAGCCGCAATTTAGCAACAACAACAACAACAACAACAACAACTCAAATCCAAACAACCGGGGGCCAAACCAGCCATATCCTAACGGGCCCTACGATTCGGCTCGCAATAATTTTCCCCAGGGAAATCCAAATCCCAACCCCAACGGTTTCGGGCAATCATTCGGACCAAGCTGGCCTAATCAACCATCGATGATGAACCCACCCCCGTCTGTCTTTCAGCCGGTACCGTCCTGGAACAACTCCTACACAATACCCCCTGCGAACCCTGGGTACCCAGGACTTCCACCGGCCCCCGAAGGAAACTTCGAGCAGATGCAAGAACGGGCAAAGATGGAACAGAAGATCCGCCAATGGGTCGGGACCATTCGATCCCCCGAGGCCGAGGAAGCAGAAAAGACCGAGGCAAAGAGCAAGCTCAAGGAAGCCATGTTGGAACGCTTTCAAAAAGAGCAAAAGCAGCGAAAGGAAAAAGTGGAACAACTGGAGGAGCAACTCGCGAAACTCAAGAAGCAAATTGAAAAGCGAGAGGAATCCTTTCCCAAATTAATCGACCTGCGAATTCAGTTGATCGAACAAGATTCGGAAGGGGATATGCCTGAGCTGTCGATAACACCACCGATGATGCCACCAACTCTTGTTCCAAACCCTTTTCCAACTTCGAACTTTCCTCCTCAAACTCATTACTACAATCCTACCACCGGGAACATCGGAATAGGGGCAAACCCTTTGCTTGGCGTGCCAGGAGCTCTCACGCAAAATCCTCAGAACTATAGCCAACCCAATGGATCCCCATCGAATCCCGCTCTGCAGCCCAAGAAGCTAAAGCAAAAACCGGCAGACCCGAATTCAAAGTCAACATCACCGGATGTAGAGGAAAGATAACAAAGAGCCCCTTGAGCCGCGGGCGCTAGCCGCGATAACCGTATTTGGCAGGAAAACCGTAACGCGGCTAGCGCCCGCAGCTCAGTAAATCTATCCAAGCTTTGCGATTCTTACGCCAAGTCGCAAAGCCTTCGCTTACTGACTATCGCTCGACACAACAATCCCGTCGATTACAACTCCGGTGCAATGAGTTGTATATTCAAACGGATCACCGTCGTAGATAGCCAAGTCCGCATCTTTCCCTACGGCAATCGAACCAACCCTGTCTTGAATGCCAAGGATCTTGGCTGGCGACAGGGTAATCGACTCGACCGCATCTTCGAAACTAAGTCCGTGAGCGGCCGCGATGGCTGCTTCAAACAATACGACACGCACCTTGGGAACGTAAGGCTCAAAGCCACCCTGGATCGCAAACGGAATTCCCGCCTCTCGAAGCTTCGACGCTGTCTGGAAGGAAAGATTTTCTTTCTCGCCACTGGCCCGAGCCATCGAAGGATGCAACAGGACGGTAACCCCAGCAGCCTTCAATTGCGGAATCATCCAATGTGCGTCCGATGCACTATCCAACCATAATGGAATCTTGAATTCTTCGGCAAGTCGAATTGCAGACGCGATATCCTGAGCTCGATCGGCCGTTATCAATAAAGCCTTCTTTCCAGACAGCACTTCCGACAAAACTTCTAGCTTGAGATTCCGAGCCACGGGCTCGTCCGCTTTGCTTTTCTCTTTGCCTTCCTTGTCCGGTTCACTGGCTGCAGACTCTTTCGCGGCTGCTTTCTTGGCAACCTTCGCGCTATACTCGCGAGCTTCAATCAACAACGACCGAAGCATGGCCATTTGCTTGCCACGCGTTCCCGGGCTGGCCTTTCCCGATTTTGTCGATGCTTCCGCCAAAGTCACCGCGATCGCGCGACCATCGACCATCAAAGCGGACTCGACCGTATCGCCCACCGTTTTCACAATCATGGTCTGCCCCGAAATCAGCTCGCCCGGCGCATGCCCCGTATGAACGGTCGTAACCCCATAATTGCGAATGTACGCAACCAATTCTTCACGCGGATTGTAAGCGTCAATGGCTCGTAATTCCGGCTGCAAGGGTGACGACGACTCCAGTTGGTCCGAATCATGTTCGAAGTTCAAGATCCCTGACAGCCCAACACATGTGCGCACATCGACCAGTCCAGGAAGCACCACTTCGCCACGGATAACTTTGGCGTTACCAGGCACATTGAATTCGTCGGGGGAACCGACAGCTTGGATTTTGCCATCAACACAAATGACAATGCCATCCATGTATGTTTTTCCGGTGGCGGTCACGATCTTTTTGCCATACACGACGACCGGTTCCGATGCGGACACTGTCGTCAATGGAAGAAAGCAGGTAAGCACTAAAAGCGATAAGCGGGACATTTTTAGATGGAATCTCACTTGGCACCTCCTTGCCATGCAGGAGCATAGCAACACAAGAACGGATCCAAATCGCTCCCTGCATTAACGCCCCCTTCCGCATAAAGTTGATCTTCTGGAATGCTGAGATCGAACGCCTTCTTCCCCTCGACCCATGTTTCTAAGACTCGCGTGTAGACGCTCAATGGATCACCACTCAGGATTGCAAAATCAGCATCCTTTCCGACGGTCAACGAACCAATTCGATCACCCAGACCTAGCATTTCGGCCCCGGCCAGCGTCAGCCCGTCAATCGCTTTGGCGCGATTCATACCTGCCCGTACGGCCAATGCAGCGGATCGCATGAACAGCCTTGAATCAGTGATCCAATCGTCGGTATGGAATGCCACTCGTACACCTGCTTCGTCAAGCACTTTACCATTTTTGAACAAGAGATCCTTCGCTTCGAGCTTTCCGCCAGGCGAATCTAACACAATGATGGAACAGGGAAGTTTTGCGGCTGCAATCTCTTTGGCTACCTTCCAGCCATCGCTCACATGGTGCAGCACCGTTTGAAACCCAAACTCTTGCGACAACCGAATCACGGTGATGATATCGTCATGACGATGAGTGTGATGATGCACAATGCGTTTGCCTTGCATGGCTTCCACCAAACATTCCAAGTTCAAATCGCGAGGCGGCAACTTGGACTCGTCCCCACCGGCAGCCACAACCTTGGCATGGTATTCGCGGGCCTTAATGTACTGCTCCCGAACCAAGTACGCGGACTTGCCGCGGGTCCCCGGAAAGGGCGCATCCCCCTGCGAATTGGTTCCGTTGGCCATCTTAAGGCCCCCCAGTGACTTGCCATCCTTATCGCGGATCAAGATTTCATCCACTACCCTCGGTGACGATCCATGGTAACGCAGCTTGCAGTAGACCGTTTGCCCGCTGATCAAATGCCCCGAACCCGGCATCACATTCAATGTCGTTAAGCCGCCCGCCAACGCCCGACGGAACCCTGCGTCCCGCACGTTCAACGAATCAAGAATGCGAACGCCAGGCTGAATGGGACCACTAGAGTCCGCTGCTCCGAAACCACCGATATGGCTATGGGTGCAAACCAAGCCTGGCATGATCCACTTCCCCTTGGCATCGACTACCACCGCGCCCGCTGGAATTTTGACGTCGGCTTTAGTTCCAACTGCGATAATCTTCCCTCCGGAAGTGATCAATACTCCATCGCTTACCTGCGGCAGATCGACAGGTACCAGTTTTGCGTTGACCCAAGCTTGGATGGTTGGTTCGGGATGAGTTGGTTCGGGTTGAACCGGGCGACCATAAAGCTGGGGCATGCTGTCGCAATGACAGAACCCAATCGCAATCGAGGCCGTCGCCGCCCTCTGCATGAATTTTCGTCGATTATCCAAGGTGTCCTCATCGTGCTCAAGTTCGAAATGGCTAAACCATTTCTGTCGATTGTAGCCGATCGGCCCATTCGCTGCTAAGCCATGCAACGCACACTGAGCCCGCCAACAGGACTTTCTTGAAATACGATGACTTCACTTACGAAAAGAGCTGATTCACCACGTCGCCGTCGCGAACAAGCGTGATCGGACGGCCGGTTTCGGTATGGAATTCTTGTTTGTGATCGATGCCTAGATTGTGATAAAACGAGGCGGCGACATCGTCCGGACTGATCGACTCGTTGGCCGGACCAGCAGCCGTTTCATCGCTTGCTCCGATCACTTGACCACCTTGCACGCGACCGCCCGCCATCAACATGAACATACAGCGCGGATAATGGTCGCGTCCCCCGAGAGCGGCTCGCGTATTGATCTTAGGAGTCCGCCCAAATTCACCCGACACCATCACCGCAGTCGAACTGAGTAAACCCTTTTGCTGCAGTCCCACAAACAAAGAAGAAAGCCCACCATCCAGCTTCGGCAATAGCTTCTTGCTCAACGCATTAAAGATATCCGTATGATTATCCCAGCCACCTAAGGACAACGAAACAAAGCGCACGCCCGACTCAATAAGTCGAACGGCCAAGAGGCAGCTTTGCTCAAATGGATCAGGACCAAACTGAGCCGCAAATGTTGGTGATTCTTTCGAGATATCAAATGCGATCCGTGCTCGTTCGCTGGTCAACATCGAAAATGCCTTGTCACCAAACTTATCCAACCCGGTGAGAAGCTGATCCCGCCCTTCCAGCGACGAAAAAGTGGTGTCCAAATCACGGAGCAAGTTCTGTCGTCGATCCAATTGCTCAACCGTGATGCCCGTTCCTAAAGAGATACCTCGGACATTAAAAGGCTTCCCTTGTTTTGGCGTGTCCGAAGTGTTCATGGGCGCATACTGAATCCCCAAGAAACCAGCGCGTTGCCCTCCGTTGGGAATAGCAACAAAGGGCGGGATATCATTAGCAACAGGTCGCTCTTTACAAACAACTGCACCGTAACCTGGATACTCGAGCGAAGCCAACGGACGGCTGCCGGTGTTGATGTACTCGCTTCCCAATCGATGCGCTGCCAAAGTGTGCGAAACACCACGAACGATGGCATACTTGTCAAAATGAGAGGCAAGCTTTGGCAAGTGTTCTGAAACACGAACGCCAGGAACACACGTCTCAATCGTTTTAAAATCACCACGAATCCCATCGGGAGCATCAGGCTTCGGATCAAACGTGTCCAGATGCGACGGCCCACCACTCAGATCGATAAAGATTCCCGAGGTTGCATACCCGTCCTGAACTTGCCCAGCCGCCGCTAGTTGCAAATAGCTCGCAAGATTGAACCCGCTGCCCATAAGCCCGCCGACGGCAACACCGCCAACACGCATGAAATCGCGACGCCGAATCCCATCACAGTATTGATTACGTTTCATGTTCATTTCTTTCCATGGTTAGCATGGTGTTAGACGGCTAGTGATTCAGAATAAATTCTTTGGAGTTGATTAAGGCCCATAGAAGATCGCTTAGACCGCGAGTTGGATTCTCCGCTTGAGCGATGGCGGTTTGCGATCTCGCCAATTCAAACTCAGAAGGTCTTCTTGAAAGCGATCGAAGATAAGCCTCTTCAATCAGCGACCGCATTGTTTCGTGTTCGGCTTGAACTAGGTTTGCTGCAGATCCAGCATCTGCCATCGCCCCTTTTTGCTCATCTTCAAGTTCAGCAGACTTCGCGAGCTTCTCCATTTGGGCCGCGAGCTTCGTCTCACGATTGGCCAACTGCGTCTTCAAATCCGCCAGCCGCTTTCCATCCGGGTCGTTTTTGCTTTGACGGTCGATCCTAACTTTCAAGGACCGAATCTCGCGATCAAGATCGTCGGCTATCTTCTGATCTGGGTCAGCGGCGTTCGACATCATCGCTTTTGGCTCTTCTTGTTTGTCGCGACGATTGGGCTCTGCTTGCAACGAGGGCCATTGATGTTCACGAGCTACCTGAGCCAGCCAACTAGTTTTCGGATCGCTCATTGCCTTCAGAACATCCACGTCATTTCTCAGGAAAACAGTCTGTAGGAGACTCGGATCGCTGGAGCGATCGCAGTCACAGTTACTCTCCCGAACCGAGCGTCCAAACACGGACAACGCATACTGGTCTCCTTTGCCGCGATTCCTAACGCTGGCGCCTGCCATCGTCATCGCTCGTTCTATTTCCAGATTGCACATGGATGTCGCGGTGACTTCGTTGGAGACCGCGATCTTGATTGCATCGTATGCGGTTTCAGCGGGAAGACGCCTCAAAAGAGCGTGCGAAAAGTTGCGACGATCTTGATCGTTGGTCGCATTGGTTCGCCATGTGCGCTGGTAGGTATCGGTATTCACAATAGTTCGGTGGAGCCATTTGAGATCGAAACCACTTTCGATAAATCCCTGCGCCAAAGCGTCCAGCAAAGCGGCATTGCTGGGAGCGTTTGCTAAGTTAAGATCGTCTGGCGGATTGACGATCCCAATTTGGAAATAATGCGCCCATACTCGGTTCACCATCGCCTTTGCAAAATAGGGGTTATCCTTTTGGCGAAGCCAAGCCATCAACGTTTCCCGGGGGTCCGAAACTGTCGACAAATCGACGAAATCACCGCCAAGCAACCGGGCTGTTGGAATTGGCTTAGCGGCTTGCTCTTTAGCGCCTTTGCCCTTGTTGCCTTTTTTGCCCTCGGTCGGTTTGGGTTTCTTGGCCGCGACGTAGACTTCAGGAAAGGGGAGTGTTTGAGCGTAGTTTCCTTTAAACTTATCTTGAATGGCTTTCGCGAGCTTGTTGCCCGAAGCTTCTTGTCCGAAACCAAGATCCTTCACGATCGCGTCGAAGTCGGATTTTGCCTCGGGTGAAACTCTGTTTTGCCTTGCTTCGATTCCATCAAAGAGACGTTCGAATTGATCAAAGTCTTTCTTGGACCATTGATCGAAAGGGTGCTTGTGGCATTGGGCGCATTGAATACGAACGCCACAGAATGCGTAGGCAAAAGCAACCGCCCTGTCCTCCGCTTTTTGCTGATTGTTGCGAGCCCAATAGTACATCATATCGGAACGTTCCGCGAAACGTTTGCCGGACTTGTCGTTCGCAATGGCTGTCATCGTTTCGCAATACGAACGATAAGATTCGTTGGGCTCTCGCGAAACCGCAGTCACGATTCCGTCTACAATCTGGTCGTAAGGAACGTTTCGGGCAACTCGATCGTAAACCCACTGGTACCAGTGCTGCGACTGGGAGCCTCGGACGTAGGAAAAGTTATTGAGCTGCTCTTCGTTGTTTCCTGTAATGTCGCATAAAAACGTTGCCCAAAGAGCAGCGTAACCTGGCGAGTTCAACAGTTGCTCTACGGCTTTGCTTCGTTTGTTGGGATCGCTGTCAGCCAGAAATTCCCTGACCTTGGCCGATGTTGGAAGCGTTCCAGCAACGTCTAACGAGACGCGGCGATAGAACTCCTCGTCCGATGCAATATCGGAAGCTTGGACCCCAAGCTTATCAAGCTTTGTCAGAACCAATCGGTCCACCAAGTTGGAAGCGTTAGCAATCGACGATTGAAGCATTCCAGGTGGCCCGGACGGACGGAGCACGTTGATGGGAACTACTGCATTGTCATACGATACGACGACATGAGTATCGCCCCTCTCACCGCCAGTGATAACGCCTTGTTCATCGACTTTGGCGATTTCGCTGTCGTTGCTAAAGAACCGGCATAGATTGGTAACATCTTCTTGAGTGCCATCGTTCCAAACGGCGATTGCGAGAATTTGTTCTTGTTTTCCCGGTATGTCGAACACTAGTTCGGAAGGCGTTACCATAAGTCGTTCGAGTTGCAAATCTTTCGGCTGCCCCTTGCTCTTTTTGAGTGCTCCCGCCTCAATCCACGCCTTCAGGACTTGATATTCCCATCCTCCCTGTTCGAATCGCTTGCCACCCTCGTGCGTTTCGTCGCTGATCGGCTTGGTCAGAATCAAGCTGCTCAAGGGAGCATCTGGAGCAACACGTTTTTCGTCCAATAAAGCCTTATGATCGATATCAAAATCGTATCCAAACAAAGAAAGCATGAATCCCCCCTGACCTTGGAACGATCCATGACACGCTCGGCCGTTGCAACCTAATCGGCCCAGCAATGGAGAAACATGCTTCTGGAAGTCTGGCACTTCTTTGTTTGTGGATTCACTCGAGGTATTTGCACGAAAGCGATCCTTCAAGGGCAAAAGAATTTCGTCGGCATGCAATACGCAAGGCGATGCGAAAACGAGGATGGCTACCGCCCAGATTAAAACAGTAAAGCGGAATGCGAAATTTGCATGGAGTGAATTCAAGTGGTGTTTCTGAAAACTCATTTGGATGCCTCTTCGACTTTGGTACTGTCGTTGCTTTTCTTTTTGGGTTTCTTCGAGTCGATTCTTTTTAACATGCCCAACACTTGCTGATCCATTCGTTCCTTTTCATTGTCTTCTAGCCGAACGAGTGAATCCTGGAGTTGCTTTTTTCGATCTTCAAGCTGCTCCAGTTCGACCTTCAACCGCTTTACCTGAATGGCTCTTCGCTGGGCGACCAGGCTTCGGAGGGCAGCTTCATCCAAACTGTGTTCCTTCGCGATCGCTCGAGCCATCATCAGGTCGATTCGCGATTGGGTCTTCCAAGCGTCAAGATCGACTTCGTAAAGCGTTTTGTTCCTTTTCTCCAATTGCGACAATCGACGCAGCGTCTTATGGATGTCTGCAATCGCGGCTTCGTATTCTTTGGGATTGGATTGTTTCAAGGCAGTCAAAACCGATAACAGCTGCGAGTGATGTTCTTCTACGAAAGGCAAAACAGTCGCTTCCGATTCTTGCAGCAACCCTCCCGATGCCTTCACGGGTTGCTTGGCATCATCAGCAGTCGACGCTTCCAGAATGACGGTGGGCGTTTCGGCAACGGGTGTAGTATCGATTTGTGCAAAAAGACTCGTTGAGACGATCGCAATAAGACCGAATGCAAGACAAAAACTGCGTTTAGAAATGGACATGGTTACTTGATCGCCTCTGGATTTTGAGAATCGGTCCCAGTGACAGCAAGAAGCATCCAATCCGGCATGTCGTCAGCAACGGCAAGTTGCTTGTACTCCGCACCTAAACCCGCTGATTCGGTGTCGGATTCGCCATCGCTCTCAAACCGAAAGATGCTTCCGTCCATCAAGTCGGTATTCGATTCGTTCAAGTCGATCCAAGCTGCAGCAATCTCAGGCAGCGATTCCGCAGAAGCGATCACAGTGTCACGCTGCCAACGAAAAAAGATTACACAAAATGCTGCCGCAATAGATACCATGGCCAATAGTCCTTTAGCAAAAAAGGGCATTTGCCTCGAACGCACAACGCTATCCTCGAAACGTGGCTTAGTAGCCATCGAAGCGTTGGAACTCATTGCCGCCTGCTTCAAGCCCTGTACTATTGATACCGATTCAGCAACCGCTTCGGCCAGCGCCGGATCGTTCTCCAATTTTGCTTCGAACGCATTGCGGTCGATCGATTCATCGAAAAGCACGTACAACATGGCTTCAAGGCCTTGGTCGTTGTTATTCTTATTGGTCATGGCTATTTCCTTCGTCATGGCGGTTTGCCTTCAATCGTTCAAGAGCCAATCGCATTCGCGACAAAGCCGTGCCGATGGGGATGGCCAACAGATTGGCGATCTCGCTAAACGTTTTTTCCTCGACAATTCTCATTCTTATTATTTTTTGTTGTTCAGATGGAAGCGTGGCAATCTTTCGGCGAAGCTCTTCGATTTCTTCCGTCTTCGCAATCTCCCCAAGTGGGTTTGCATGGTACGAAGTCGGCGACTCCTGAACCAATTGGCTCGTCACGTTTTGGCGGCGTATTTCTGCGTTTCGCATTCGAATCGCCTCCCTGTGCACGACTCGAAAGATCCAAGCCTTCCGAGCGTCCGGCTCAACATCCCCTCCAAACCGAGCTAGCGCGACAAAGGAGTTTTGAACTGCATCGGCAGCGAGCGCCCAATCGCGAAGGATCGCCCAAGCATATCGCTCAAGGCTCAAATACCAGCTTTGGTGACAGTCAGCGACGATACTTGATTCTAAAGGTCGTTCCGTCGTCATGCCGAAACTACCTGTTCCTTCCTATTCACGTTGTTCGGGCACTTTCCAAGCTGCAACGCAAGTGTTGCAAAAACCAAGGCATTGCGTGCAGGACGTCCGCGTTTTCCACACCATTTGAAGAGGATGGAACGGACAAGATTATTCACTCCTATTCGAAATCGATCGAACAATTTTGCGAAATTTGGCCGATCGATGTCGAGTACGCGGATTGCGCCGAACGAATCCTGCAAAGACCGGAAAAAGGACTCGATCGTCAAAATATTGCGTCGAGTTTAATGAATGTAGCGGTCCTAACCCATATGGGGGGTGTCTGTTATCGTGCAAATTTACGGCGCGCGCCTTTTTTAAGAGCTAATCTCCATCATCAACGATTCTGCATGATGAACGAACTCTTGCATAGAGCCGCGTTCGCCATTGGGTTGGTTCGTCAATTATAAAATCTAGTTTTAACATCCCGAAACGGGGAAGCATCATATGACTCTCTCCAATCAAACCTCTCCTACTTCCGCAGGATTCCTGGCGGCGGAACTACAGAGCTTGGAGGTCAAAGTCCCCATCGCCCCCCCACCAAGGATACTGTGCGATGCAATGGACTATGCAGAAAGCCTACTTCTAAACGCCGACGTCGAGAGCCATCAGTCAACCGCCTTGGCTGCCCCCATTTCCACCTATGAGAATACCGTCAAAACCGAATCGCCCGCAGTCGCATTGAAACTAAAGAAGGAACTTGATTACTACAAGCATAAAGCTATCGAGCAGGATATCGAGATTTTCGAGATGCGAGCGTTGCTTCAATCCGGTAAGGGACTCAGCAACATTCTGAACTTGAAGCAACTGCTGGAAACTTTCATGGCGGTTGTTCGTGAAAAATACAGTGCAGTCAATACGGCGGTGTTGCTGAAAGACGATCTAGAAAACGAACAGCGTTGCTTCCGAGTCAAGTCGCACTTTGGACTGGACGAAAAGTTCACACATCCAAGCGGTCTTCAAGAATCTATCTACATGTTCAAGTTCCCGAAGAACAATGGCCTCCTTTGGCAATTGATTCAGCAGGGTAATGTTTTCAGCGTCCGAGACATGCAGAAAGAACCTCGGTTCAAGCATGCATGGCGACAATGGAACATCGAAACATTGAAGTCCGACGTGTGGTGTCCATTAATCAAGAGCGGCGAAGTGCTCGGGATCCTGACGATCGGTGAACGTGAAGACGGCTCGCAGATTCCTGAAAGCGATTATGCTTTTATTCAGGAATTGGCATCGATTGCCATCACCAATATCGACTCGACTCTTAAGTATGAAAAGAACGAGCGAATCCTCAAGAACATTCAAACTTTGTATGACATAAATCAGCAGATTGCGAATGTAAACGACTTCAAGAAATTATGCATCGAGACGCTCAACAAGGCAGTAGATGTCTTGATGACCCAAAAAGGAAACTTGATGATCTACAACAAGATCACACGCAAGTTGGAGATTCGGGTCGTATGGGGAAACATTCCGACCAATGTTCGCGACGAGATCAACAATGGGCTCGTAGAAACCAAGTCCTTCAACATCGGCGAAGGAGTTGCAGGGGCATGTGCACAAACCAAGAAACCAATTCGCATCAACGACCGGACCCAAATCCCACAGGTTGGCCAACACGCCGTCTATTGCATGGCAAGCGCTCCTATTTTGTACGGGAACGAATTGGAGGGTGTCATCAACATGACCAACAAAGTTATCATCGATTCAGACGGAAACAAGGTCCTTGATCCGCTTGGCCGATTCACCGAAGAGGATGTTGCTTTGCTGCTTGGGTTAGCAGACCAAGCGGCGGTCAATCTCAACAAGACTCGGATCTACAGTCAATCGATAACGGATCGAATGACTAGCCTTTACAATAGCCGATATTTCGAACAAGTTTTCTTCGATCAGATGAACGACTCGATCGCAAAACAAGAGCCACTGACGATCGCAATTTGCGATATCGATCATTTCAAAAAGTTTAATGATCAGCACGGCCACGCTGCTGGTGACGAAGTCCTGAAACATGTAGCTAAGATATTTGCATCGTGCATTCGATTGCAAACCGAAGACCTAGCGTTCCGATATGGTGGTGAAGAATTTTGCATGCTCATGCCCAACACGCGCCCCAGCGATGCAATGCTAGTCTCAGAAAAATTCCGTG
>Ga0247832_1002787_pt1 | contig 25697 bp, 20 predicted proteins | sample LaCruzMarch2015__10_FD_192407 | JGI IMG/M metagenome (GOLD analysis project Ga0247832, IMG submission 192407) | Freshwater microbial communities from meromictic Lake La Cruz, Castile-La Mancha, Spain - LaCruzMarch2015_4m | ecosystem: Environmental > Aquatic > Freshwater > Lake | place: Spain... | reverse complement strand
CGCCCCCTCGCTCCACCTGCACTACAGAACCTATTTCGCGTCGCAAGCGTCTTGCATCAGCACGAAACCAAACGAAAATCATCCCACCATCCGCATGATGGTTTTAACGAATCAGCGGACATCCCCTTTTTTTGCCTCGGCTCGCTTCACGGTCTTTCCACGCACCATGACTCTACCTTTGGTGAAATAGACCTCCTCACGCATTTGAGTCAGGACATCCCATTTCTTGCCATCCGTGCCGACAATTGCCGGGGTGATGAACTTGGTTCGAATGTCGGTCTCAGTCAGTGCTTTCTTGTTCATACAGGAGCGAGGGCGATGTCAAAAGAGGTTTGCCTGGAAGGCGAGAAACAACGCGCATCCTAAACACGGCATCGGGGCCGACTCAAGGATTGCCATTGGTGTATTTCGCAGGGGATTAGCGGAGGAATTGCAAAACTAGAAGGCGTCCTCTGCACCGGCCCGGTGCGGTGCATGGCATTATCGAAACCGCCTGGGGACCATGGGGACTACTCTGCGTGCACAAAAAAGGGCGCTCATTGCTGAGCGCCCTTCGAATTCGGATGGCCGGGTGGTGTGCCTTACAGCTTCGCCAGCGAATCATCCAGCGCGGCGATCACGGTGCCGATGCTGGCTTCGGTCTCGTCGCCCATGTTGCTGATGCGGAAGGTCTTGCCCTTCAGCTTGCCGTAGCCGCCGTCGATGATGAGGCTGTGGTTCTTCTTCAGCAGGCCGATGAAGGCGGCGACGTCGATGCCCTTGTTGTTGGCCACGCAGGTCTGAGACTTGGAGCGGTAGCCTTCGGGGGCGAAGAACTCGAAGCCGTGCTTGTTCACCCAGTCATGCACCATGCCGTTGAGCTTGGCGTGGCGGGCGTAGCGGTTGTCCAGGCCTTCGGCGAACATGGTGTTCAACTGATGGCGCAGGCCGTAAATGAGGCTGATGCACGGGGTGCTCGGCGTCATGCTCTTCTCGCCGTTGGCCTTGAACTCGATGAAGTCAAAGTAGTAGCCGCGGTCGTTGATGGTGGCGGCGCGGGCCATGGCGGCTTCGCTAGCGGTGAAGAGGGCGAGGCCGGGAGGCAGGGCGAAGGCTTTCTGCGAGCCGGTGAGCAGCACGTCGATGCCCAGCTCATCGAAGTTCAGTGGCACGGTGGTGAAGCCGGACACGCTGTCGGTGATGAACATCACGTCAGGATACTTCTGCTTCAGCTTGGCGATCTCGGCGATGGGGCTGAGCACGCCGGTGGACGTTTCGTTGTGGATGAAGGTGACGGCGTCGAACTCGCCGGTGGTGAGACGTTTGTCGATCTCGTCCGCCATGATTGGCTGGCCCCACTCGACCTGGTAGGCCTCGGCTTCCTTGCCGCAGCGCTTCGACACGTCGAGCCACTTGTCGGAGAAGGCACCGTTGCAGCAGTTGAGGACTTTCTTCTTCACCAGATTGCGGATCGAGCCTTCCATCACGCCCCAGGCGGAGGAGGTGCTGAGAAACACCTGCTGCGTGGTGCCGAACAGCGTCTGCAGCTTTGGCTGAATCTCGGCGTAGAGGTCTTGGAAGCCTTTGCCGCGATGGCCGATCATGGGCTGGGCCATGGCGGCGTAGGTGGCGGGCGAAACTTCGACAGGACCGGGGATGTAGAGTTTGACGTGGCTCATGATGGCGGGGTGGGCGAGGCGGATTGTAGAGACGCCGCGCCGTTGTGCAACGAGCTATCGCATTGTCCCGAGAGGGAGGGCGCGTTGTCCCAAAGCGCCGTGCAAGGCAGGCTGAGGGGCTTCGATGAGGCCGCTGATGCATCAGGGTTCAGAGGCCTCATGGCGGCGGGCTGTGGACAGCCCGCCCTACCTCCGCCAACAGGCCAGGAGGCCCATCCTTCAAGGATTCGCTTAGAGTGGGTGCGCGGGATGATTGGCCACCAGCGAGAACTCGCCGGAGGTGGCAATGACGCGCCACTTCGTTTGGTCGAAGGACTTCTGGAAGCGGTCGGTCTTCACGATGCCATGCGCCGCGGGGCCGTCGGTGAGTTGCTTGATGCAGTCCTTCACCGAGCTGTAGAGGCGAAGCTTCTGCTCGGCGGTGGGCTTCAAGATGATGTCCGCATCGCCACGGGTGATGTGGACCAACCGCTCGGCGTAGAAGGCGAAGCCCTGGGTGCGTGTTTCGCAGGCGAACAGGATGGCGTGGTCCATGTCTGGCTCTTGGGCGCGTAGCTGCTGCACCAGTTGCTTACTGGAGGCCTGGGCTTGCAGCATGTCGTTGTTGTTCGCGAGGAAGGCATCGGCCGCGAGCAAAAAGACAACGGTGGGCACGGCGACCATCCAGGCTCGGCGCAGTGTGGGAACAATCGCAGCGACACCCAGGGCGAAGGCAGTCATCAGCGGCAGCACATAGGTCGGCAGCTTCGACCCACTGATCGACAGGAGAATGAGTGGCGGGATGATCCAGCCGATGAGCAGGGTCTGCCACGCCCGAAGCGGAGCCGACTTGAACCGCAGCCACGCGCGCTTCAACGGCAGAAAGAAGACCCAGGGCAGGAGCGCGGCGGGCATGACGAGGAAGAAGAACCAGAAGGGCTTGGACCGTCCGTGCGTGCGGGAGCCGAAGCGCTCCACCAGCTCATAGCGCCAGAAGTAGTCGAAGAGCTGCGCATCCCGCAGCGACAGCGTGACGAACCAGGACAGGCTGACCACGAACATGAGTAGTAGCCCACGCACCCAAGGAATGCGCAGCCTCTCCTCAGGCGTGGCCCGCCATTGCCACCCGATCACGGCGCACAGCGGCACGATCAGCGCCATCGGCCCCTTGGTCAGGAAGCCGACGCCCATGAAAATGAAGAACAGCCAGTGCCGGCGATGCAGCGCTGCCGTGATGGCAGCCGTGATCCAGAAGGTCATCGTCATGTCTGGCGTGAGCAGTCGGCTCATGGCGAAGAAGCCGCCGGTCGACGTCAGCACCAGCGCTGCGATGGCGGCGCGATCATGATCCTTGAACAGGCGCAGTGAGAGCAGGTAGCATAGCGCCACGATGCCCAGCGCACCGAGCGCCGAAGGCAGACGTGCCGCCCACTCGTGATTACCAAACGTGCCCAGACTAAGCGCGGTGAGCCAGTAGATCACGGGCGGCTTTTGGAAATGCGGATTGCCATTCAGGTGCGGGACCAGCCACTCGCCCGTGACCGTCATCTCACGGCCAATCTCGGCATAGCGTCCTTCGTCTGGCTCGTTCAGGCCGCGCTGGCCAAGCAGGGTGAGGAAGGCAACGGCGGCGAACAGCAGCCAGGCGTGTCGTTTCAGGAGGATCATCATGGGCAAAAGCACTCTAGTCCGTGTTCACCGGCGCGCAGTCCTCGAAACGGCGGCGCGCGAACCATCGGATACCGAGCATGTCCACCACCGGACGCCAGAGCATGACCCCCAGGCCATACTTCGACACGCCCGTCTCCCGCGCCCGGTGGTTCACCGGCATTTCCACCACCCGATAGCCCGCGGCCACGGCCAGCGCCGGAATAAAGGAGTAAAGCGTGCGGATCGGGATGAAGGAAGAGAAGACCTCTCGGCGGAAGGCTTTCAGCGCACAGCCAGCGTCGGTCACCCCGTCATGCAGGAAGCGCTGCCGTACGCCATTGGCGATGCGGGACATGCGCCGTCGCAGCCAGCCGTCCTTGCGATTCGCCCGCACGGTCGCGATCATATCCGCATCACCCACGGCCAGACGTTGCAGCAGGGCGGCGATATTGGCTGGATCGTTCTGCCCGTCGCCGTCCATGGTGATCAGCACGTCACCACGTGCCGCACGCAGGCCATCCATTAGCGCGGCGGCCTGACCGCGATTCTTGTCAAAGGCGATCACCCGCAGGCATGGCCACAGCCCCTTCAGTTCACCCGCCAATCGCCGCGTAGCATCCCGGCTGCCGTCATCCACAGCAATGACTTCGTGTTCGCAACCCAGTGCCTGCATGGCCGCGCAGGCCTCTTTCAGGACAGTCTGAATGCTTTCCGCTTCGTTGTAGAAGGGAATGACCAAGCTACAGGCCACAGGCGGGGACGAAGAGTGATAAGGCGCGAAAGTCACAAGATTGTCACTTGGCGCATGGATCGCGCCTCAAAGCAAACACCAATGTCCAGGTGGCGCTTACCTCCTCATCTGGCCTAGCGGTGCTCGACCACGTCGTCGTGCTTGGCACGCACCTTGGGCAGATCGGCATACCGGTCATCGGCCGAGCGATAGCCGAGGGGGCAGAGCACGGCGGTGGTCAGGCCTTGGGCATCCAGGCCCAGGATCTCATCGTACCTGGCTGGGGCAAAGCCTTCCATGGGACAGGTGTCGATGCCGAGCAGGGCGGCGTTGGACATGAACTGGCCGAGGGCAATGTAGGCTTGGAGCTTGGACCACTGGGTGGTCATGTAACCGGCCTCGTGCGTGCTCACGAGCATCTTGCGATAGCCGAGCAGGGCATCCGCCGTGCCTCCGCGCACTTCGACCATGCGGTTGATGAAGGTGTCGATGTCGGCGAGGGTCAGCTCCTTCTTCACGGTGAAGATGACCAAGTGCGAGCAGTCGGCAACTTGGCGTTGGTTCCAGGAGTGCGGCACCAGGGACTCGCGCAGGGCCTTGTCTTGAACGACGAGAAACTTCCATGGCTGGAGGCCGAAGGATGATGGCGTGAGCACGAGGCTCTCCTCCAGCGCCTGCCAGGTGTCGGCCGGGATGGTCTTGGTGGGGTCGAATACCTTGGTAGCGTAGCGCCAGTTGAGGGCGTCAATGATCTGGGAAGGAGCGATGGAGGTCATGAGAGTGAGTCTTTGAAAGGCAGGAAACGAACCGAAGGGGTGAGTGGAGGCGAGGGGAAGCAGAAAGTACATGGTCTTTAGTGCTTAGTGAGGAGTGGACGATTGGGATAGGTGCGGCGGATTTGACGTTTGCCGTCGTCTCAGCACCAACCACTAACCACCAAGAACTAATCACTAACTTCCCCCTCACTTTTTATCATCATCACTGAACCGCTTTTTGGGATGCGGTGGCACGGGGACTGGGGGGCGTGGGTCAGTGGCGATCAGGTCTTGGAGGTGCTTCACACCCGCCTCCAACTGCGCGTCTTTGCCGAGGAAGGTCTGGTGCGGCAGGTTGTCCACCTCGATGTCGGGGTGCACGCCTTCGCCCTCGATCAGCCATTGGCCTTCAGGGCTGTAAACGCCCATCTCGGCGGCGGTGGCCATGCCGCTGTCCACCAGCCAGCGCTGCGCGCTGAGCCAGATTTGACCACCCCAGGTGCGAGTGCCGATGACCTTGCCGAGGCCCAGGCGGCGGAAGCCCTCGCTGAAGCCTTCGCCATCGCTGGCGGTGAAGTGGTCGCAGAGCACCACGAGGTGGCCGCGGAAGGCATACTGCATGTTCCAATGCGGCTGGCCCGTGACGGGGGCGAAGTAGCTCCAGGCCTTGCGCAGCAGCTTTTCTAGAATCCAGGAGTCGATGTTGCCGCCGCGATTGTGGCGCACGTCGATGATCAAGCCCTGGCGCTGGAAGATGGGGTAGAAGTCGCGTGCCCACTGAGCGATGTCTTCCTCGCCCATGGCGCGCAGGTGCACATAGCCGATCTGGCCCTTGCCAAGCTCTTCCGTCTTTGAGCGGCGGGTGTATTCCCAGTGCTCGTAGCGCAGGTTGGCGTCGGCATCGGCACTGATCGGCTTGAAGATGGCTTGGCGCGTTTTGTCGCCGCTCTTGATCTCCAGCAGCACTTGCTTGCCCGCTTGATTGCGCAGCAGGGCGTCGGGGTGCGGGACGCTGAGCGTGGAGCGACCGTTGATCTTGGTGATGGTGTCGCCCTTGACCACGCCGATGCCGGGCTTGGCGAGCGGTGACATCTTGTTCGGGAACTCGGGGTCGCTCTGCCAGAGGTCGGTCACGCGCCAGCCCCCGGCCTTTTCATCGCGCTCCAAAGGGGCACCAAGGCCGGCGGTTTCGATGACATCCGGCACGTCTCGGTCGTCGCCAAAGCGGACATAAATATGCAGCGCGGTCAGCTCGCCGAGCATGTCGCTGAGCACGCTGGTCAGTTCGTTGCGCTCAGTCACGCGCTCGACCAGAGGCTCGTATTTTTTGCGGATCGCCGTCCAGTCCACGCCGTGCATGCCGCGATCATAGAAGTAGTCCCGCATCATGCGCCAGGACTCGACATAAATCTGCTTCCATTCCTCGCGCGGGTCGATGATGAAGGCCCAGCCGCTGGTCTCGGCGCTGTTGCTAAGGTTCGCGGGAGCGCTGCCGTTGGCGTCGATGGTGTAGAAGGCGTCGCCTCGCTTGACGATCATCTTGTTGTCCCGCAGGCAGAGTTCATAGCCACTGATGTCGTCCGCCATGGTGGCGGTGGAGTGTGGCTTGTCGGTGATCTCGTAGTGCTTCAGCGCCCGCTTGGTATTGAAGCCCGCAGGCTTGCTGGTGAAGTAGAGATACTTGCTGGCCACCGTCAGGTCTTCGTAATTGCCAGGGGCCACGGGCACTTCTTCCAGGCGGCTGGCAAGGCCTTCCAGGTCAATCGTGACAGTGACGGTCGCTGGCTTCTTGGTGGTCGTAGTGGTGGCGGGCTTGGGCGCGAGAGTCTTGGCCTTGTCTTTGTCCTTGGCGTTGGTGTTTTCTTGCTCCTCAAGGAGCTTGGCGATCATGGGGCGGATCATTTGTTCCAGGCGCTCGGTTGAGTTGGTCTCAGTCTTCGCGGGCGGCGTGGCAGGCTTCGGCGTTGTGATGGTGAGCGTGCTGGCCGGGGTGAGTTCATCCGCGGGGCGGAAAGGGGACTTCTCGCCCTTCTTCAAGGCCACGTGATAAATCTTGGTCGTGTCGGTGTAAAAGGGCTCGGGTTGCCACAGGCCCCAGGGACTCTCCACCAAGGTGCGCAGCTCGCGATCACTGAGGAAGTAGATCCACTTCCCGTCGGGCGACCAAGCGGGGCTGTAGCTGTTGGTGCGGTCGGTGGTGATGCTCTCAGTCTTCAGGTCGCTCAGGCGGCAGATCTTGATCTGCTTGTAAGTGTTGGTCGCCTCCTGGGTGTAGGCCAGCCATTGCGAATCTGGCGACCAAGCGAAGTCAGAGCGAATGACGTCGCCGGGGGCTGTGGTGATGAGCTTGGTCTCTTTCTTGCCGAAGCCGTAGACCCACAGCTTCATGTCCTTGTCACCCCAGGCGAACCATTTGCCGTCGGGCGAGGGTTTGCCGCCAAAGCGGAAGCGCTTGCCGTCGCTGGTGATCTGCTTCGGAGCTTCGGTGCCGTTGGCGGGTGCGGTCCAGAACTCGATCTCGCCACTCGCATCGCTTTGCAGCAGCAGGGTTTTACCATCGGGCAGGAAGGTGGCACTGCGGTAGCGCACGCCTTCGTTGCGTGGCAGTTCGACCAAGCGCCCCGGTTCAAAGGGAGCCACGAAGACCTCGCCACGCGCGGTGAGCACCACACGGTCGCCATTGGGCGAAGCACCCCAGGTCGTGAGGTACTCAAAGGGCTTCTTCACCCACTGCTCGCGCTGCTGATCGAAATCGCTGAGCAGGGTGATGTCGATCGGCGTGTCCTTGCCGCTGGCAAGGTCGAGCAACCGTAGGTCTGCACCCAGTTGGTAAACGACACGGCCCGCGTCCATGGCTGGCGATTTGACGTCCATGTCCACGTGCTTCGTGTGCTGCTTCGCGTCGCTGCCGTCGGGCTTCATGGACCACAGGTTCATCGTGCCGTCGCGATCACTGACGAAGTAGAGGCGACCGTTCCACCACTGGGGGCTGCGGCTGGTACTTTTGTCCTTCGGCTCCAGTTGCACGGCCTCGGCGTCGCCGGTCTTGAACTTCCACAGGTTCTCAATCCAACCGCCGCGATAGCGCTTGGTGGCGCTGCTTTGCTTGGGCAGGCGCACGAAATACAGTGTGCCGTCGTCGCCATAGCAGCCATCGCTGGCCTGCGCTAGGGGCACCATCTTGCGCTCATGCGTGGTCGGATTTAGCTCCACCAGTTGTGTGTCGGGCAGCGTGCTGTGCTTGTCCGTGGCGAAAAGGATGTGCCCGTCCGGCGTCCAGGAGATGCGTTTGGGCGAGGTGTTGTCAAACGTGTGCCGCACGGGCAGGCCACCGTCCACTGGCAGGCTGTAAAGCTCTGCCCTGCCATCAATGATCGCGCCGAAGGCGACCTGCTTGCCATCCGGCGAAATAGCGGGACGATTCTCCCAACCCGCGTGGGTGGTTAGCCGCTGGGCGACACCGCCCGCCGTGCCCACACGCCAGATGTCGCCTTCGGCCACGAAGAGGAGCCTGTCGCCGCGCAAGGCTGGCTGCTGGTAAAACCCCGCCGTCACCGCGTGCAGCAGAGAGGTGAGGCCGAACAAGGGAAGAAGCATCAAACGCATGGGGCGAAGATGCTGACGGGTGCGGGAATCCTTGGCGAGTCTTTTTCGTTTGGCGGCGAGCAAAAGGCGACCGCGATCTGATGAAACAAAAACCCCGCGCTCAGCAAAGAATGCATGGGCGCGGAGCCACCTAAGACCTCTACTCTACCATGAGATCATGACGGACACCCGTCGTCGTGATCAAAGTTGAAAGCGCACAATGATGTCGAAGGTGAAGGGGTCGTCCGTCAGGCCTTCGGGGCTGATGATGCCCTTTTCATAGGCGACACCAACGTCGATGTTCTTGGCCACACAGGAGCGGAAACCACCACCGACAGTCGTCTGCGTCACGCCGTCGGCGAGCAACGAACCAAAGTTGATCACGTCATAGCCTTCGGAGTCGATCGGCAGGTTGTTGCCTCCCGACAGGACCGTCCAGCCATCGGCCACGACGAAGGGAATGAAGTAGTCGCACACATGGTAGTCAGCCATCAGGCTGTAGTGCAGGATCGTGCTTTGCTCATCGCTATCGTTGGGCACGCGCAGACCCACATTGCCGGTGAAGTGCAGATCATCGAAACCCTTGGCAGCGAAGATGAAGGGGTTCCATTCGCCATTGCCACGGCCTTGGAAGACTTCTTTATCGCCCGTGGGCAGATGAACGGTCAAGCCAGGAGTGAGGATGAACTGGTTCTCGACATCATCGATCAGCGCATACTTGAAGCCTGCGGCAAGGTCCATCCAACCATCAAGGCTTGCACCGTTGTCCAGTTCGATGTTGAAGAAGCCGTCCTGCGTGGCGATGAAGGCCAAGCGGTCAGTGATCGCCCAGCGGAACTGCACTGCATAGAGCTGGGCTTCGCCAGCGCCAGTGATGAAGCCGGCGTCGATATTGCGGTAGGCGAAGATCGGCCGAATCTAGGAGTGGATCACCGGGTCTTCAAAGAAGATCGGGTTTGCCACTGGGGAGATGGTGTTCTCTTTCCAGTCCACGGCAGCAGGTGGGGGTCTTGGCAGGCGCTGGAGTGCCCGCAATAGGGGATGGGGAAGACACGGTTGCGGCGGCAGCAAATGCTGCAGCAAGCAACCACGGACTCGGGAATGAGGTGTGATTGACCATGGATCATTAGAGCTCGTCACCGCTCATCTATCGCCGCTGCTCTTGCGCTGTGCGCTGCGAATTCTACGCGACGTGAGTGAGCGCTTTCAAAACGATGATTGACGCGGATCGCCCTGATCGCTGACCGCAGTAATGGGGCTGTCCTTGGCCCCCCAGCCCCCGGGCCCTCCCGCGCGGTGCTCCTCTTGCAGGGTGGATTTGCACTGCTCTTGCGGCGTCGTCGAGAATGTGAATAACCGAGGATGGTTTTCACCACATATTGTTTTCGATTCGTTAAGCATCCCCAAGATGAGGGAGAAAAGACCCTTTCCTCTTGCTGGGGTTGGTCGTGCTCCGGTTACTTGCCGTTAACGCAAGTCTAACCGAGCCCACTCCATGTATCTCAAGAGCCTCACCCTGCACGGTTTCAAGTCCTTCGCGGACAAGACGCACTTCGAATTTGCCCAAGGCGTCACCGGCATCGTCGGTCCCAACGGCTGCGGCAAATCCAACGTGGTGGACGCCATTCGGTGGGTGCTTGGGGAGACCAGTGCTAAGGCACTGCGTGGGGATGAAATGGCTGACGTTATCTTCAACGGCACCGACAAGCGCAAGCCGGTCGGCATGGCGGAGGTGACGCTAACCATGGCCGACTGCGAAGGCGTGCTGGCGAATGTCGACTACAACGAGGTCGCCATCACACGTCGCGTGTATCGCGATGGCAAGGGCGAGTATCGCTTGAACAACACGCTCTGCCGACTGCGCGACATTCACGATTTGCTGGCGGGCACGGGCATCGGGCGGGCGGCGTATTCGATTATGGCGCAGGGCCAGATTGATATGCTACTGAGCAGCAAGCCGGAAGACCGCCGCGCCGTGTTCGAGGAGGCCGCAGGCATCACCAAGTTCAAAGGCCAAAAGAAGGAGGCGCTGCGCAAACTGGAATACACCGAGGCTAACCTGCTGCGCGTGGCGGACATCATCGCGGAAGTGAAGCGCCAGATGGGCACCCTCCAGCGACAAGCCGCCAAGGCTCGCCGCTATCAGGCGATGCTCACGGACATGCGCGTGCTGGACACGCACCTGGGCCACAAGCAGCATACCGAGCTGAGTGCGGAGAAATCCGAGACCGAGAACCAGATTCGTTCCCTACTCCTGCAACTCAACGAAGCACACCGTCTGCTGCACAGCACCGAGGCTGAGGCGACCGAGACGCGCGAGGCCTATCACGCTATCGAAAGCACGATCAGCCAGCTGCGCCAGCAAGCGCAGGAACTGCGTGCTCAAGTGCAGAGTGCCGAGGGCCGGATTGGCTTCAACAAAGAGCGCACGGAAGAGCTGGAGCACCGCATTCATCGGCATCAGGAGGACATGGAAGCCGCGCGTGACCTAGTCGACCAGCAAGTGCGGGAGATGACCAGTGCTGATGAGCAAGTCGTCGTCATTCAGCAAAACATCGAGGGCCGTCAGATGGCGCTGAACGAGCACCAGGGCGGCTCTATGGACTTGGTGCCCGAGCGTCAGCGCATCGAGCATGAGCGCCGGGTCGCACGGGAGAGCATTCGCCAGTATGACGGCCAGCTCGCCAGCAGCGAGGCCAAAACGCAGAGCCTGACCACTCAGATCAGCAATGATCGCCAGCGTCATGAGGCCCTGTCTCGGGATCGCCAATCCGCTGCCCAAGTCCGTGAAACGGCGCAGCATGAGTATGATGGCATCCGTGCGAACATCGAAGAGCAGGAGGCCACTCGCAACGAGCTGGATGAGAAGCTCAAAGCCTGCTCTTATGCCATCGCTGAGCAGCGTCGCCAACGGGACGCTCTGGACAACGAAGTTAATGAACTGCAACGCACGACGACGCAGCGGAAGTCACGTTTCGAGGCGCTCAAGCAACTGATTGCCCAGGGCGAAGGCTTGGCCGAAGGCACGCAAGCGGTGCTGCGCGGCCTGGACAATGCCGAGGTCTATCGCACCGGCGTGCGTGGCATCCTCGCTTCCAGCATCGAAGTCGATCCGCCGTTCATCACCGCCATTGAAGCCGCCTTGCGTGAGCATTTGCAAGCGGTGCTGCTGACCGAGAGCGAATTGGCCTCGCAGATTGTGGATCGCCTCGCGCAGCTCAAAATGGGCAAGGCGGCGGTGGCTCCCCAGGATTTCTTTGCCAATCGCCCCCAGCTCAACGGTCAATTCCTGCCGGAAGGGGCGCTTGCGTGGGCGATGGAAAAGGTGAAGGCGCGCGAATGTGCACAGAAGATGATCGAGCACTTGCTTGCGCGTGTGGTCATCGCCGAGGACTTGCACACCGCCATGCGCATCAAGCGCGCGTCTCCTGAGATGGCGATCGCGACCCTGCGGGGTGAGTTCATCAGCGCCGATGGCATCATTTACGGCGGGGCGACCAAGGAAGAAGCGGCCAGCACGCTGCGCCGCGAGAGCGAGGTGCGCAGCTTAGCGACGGAAGTCGAAGCGCTGGAACTGCAACTGATGGAGAAAGAGGACCTCGTGGCCGAACTGCGCTCGCAGTTGGAAGAGAAGCAGCGGGAGGAAGCGATGCTGCGCGAACAAAGCCAGCGCACACGAGAAGCGCTGAGCCAGTTCCAAGGCAAGATCAGCGTGGTGCAGCGCGACCTTCAGCAGGCGGTGACGAAGGCGGATAGCATCGAGTGGGATCAGCAACAGATCGCCGCGCGCTTGGGTGCTGCCGAGAGCCAGATCCAACAGCTTTGTGAGATCGCCGCCACTGCTTCCGAGCAACTCGAAACGGCCCGCGCTCGCGAGCGTGAGCTGGAAGTCGAAGCCGATGCGCTGGCCCGCCGTGAACTGGAGAGCAATGAGCGCCTTAACGAGCTGCGCACCGCTTTGCTCATGGAGCAAAGCGCGCTGCAAGCCATCGAGCGCCAAAAAGCGCCGATGAAATCCCGCCTCGCCGAGCTCCAAGGCAGCATCCTGCGCTACGAGCAGGAGGTGCAAACCTGGCGCGAGCGTATCCTGCAAAGCCAGGGTGAATCGCAACGACTCGCCGAGCAGGTGGAGGAGCAACGGATGCGCTTGTCTGAAGTCGAAGAGCAAGGCGCGGAGACCACAGATCGTCGCACGGCTGCCTTTGAAAAGGTCACGCAACTCGAGGCGCAACTGAGCAAACTGCGCCAAGACAACACCCAGATGAGTGAGTGCCGCAGCCGCGCTGAGGTGCAGCTGACACGTGTGGACCTGCGTCTGGAGAATGTGGTGAGCCAAATGCAGGAGCGTCACCAGATCAGCCTGGATACCTTTGAGCCTGACCCCCACGCCTTGCTGCTTTCCATTGCGAACCAACGCAAGAGCCGCTCCCGTGGCGGAGAAAAGCGCCGCGGCGATGAAAGTGAGGTCGAAAGCCCGGTAGAAGAGCCTGTGCGGAAAGCGATCTTGGAGCCCGTGGTCGAGGCCATTCCTGAGGCACTCGCGCCCGTCGCGGAGGAAGTAGAAGCCGACACCGACGCTGAGGACATTCCTTTGGTGGAAGAGTCCGACGTGGTGGTCATGGACGAGAGCGAAATCACTGCTGGCAACGAGGCCGCCGACGACTCTCAGATCGTGGTCAGCGTGGAGGAGTTGAAGGCGATTGAGTCCGTGCTGCCAGACATCCAGGCCGAGCTGACGCAAGAGGATTGGGACTTCGTTGCGGAAGCCGTGGCCGAGCTGCGCCAGCGCCTGGAAGGCATCGGCCCTGTGAACCTGGACGCGATTCAGGAGTTTGAAGAACTCGAAGAGCGCCATCGCTTCCTCGACACTCAGCACAATGACTTGGTGAAGAGCAAGGAAGAGCTGCTGCAAGTCATCGCCAAGATCAACGACACCACCAAGATGATGTTCAGCGAGACCTTTGAGAAGGTACGGCTGAACTTCCAGAATAACTTCTGTGAGCTATTCGGCGCTCAGGCCAAAGCGGACTTGATGCTCGAAGAGGGCGATGTGCTGGAGGCGGGCATTGAGATCATCGCCAAACCCCCCGGCAAGAAATTGCAGACCATCAGCCTGCTCTCCGGTGGTGAGCGCAGCATGTGCGCCGTGGCCTTGCTGTTCTCGATTTACCAAGTCAAGCCAAGCCCATTCTGCGTGCTGGATGAGTTGGATGCGCCGCTCGATGAATCGAACATTTCTCGCTTCCTCAAGATGCTGGAGAACTTCATTGGGAACAGTCAGTTCATCATTGTGACCCACAACAAGCGCACCATGAGCCGCGCGGATGTCATCTACGGTGTGACCATGCAGGAATTCGGCGTCAGCAAGCCAGTCGGCGTGCGCATGACCAGCGAGGACGACGTGAATAGCAACATCGAGCGTCAGCGCGGGATCGGCAAGGTGGCCGCTGATGGCGTGGTGGATGAATTGCCTGTCGGTGGTCGCAAGTCTCGCAAGCGGAAGAAGGCTGACGAAGAAGAGCAGGAGTTCGCCGCCCTGGTCGTAGACAGCGAGCAAGCAGCTGCCTTGGACGAAAAGGCGGAGAATGAGGTCGTCTTTGCAGGAGATGTCGAGGCCATTGATGACGACGAGGACGGCGTTGGCCTGTCAGCGTGAGGAAAGTGCTTGATCGGGCGGCGAGCCTTTGAGGGTGGTGACTTGTCGGCGTTCTCCAAAACGCTGCGTATCATCCACGCAATGAATGGGTTTGTGAACAACTAGGCTACGGCTTAGAGTTGAAGGTGCCGCAATAGGTTAACCTTCCTTGATTTCCAAGCCTTGAAGAGGGGTTTTGTTGAATGGTAATAACCAGTGGATAAAATTAAAAAAATAGTTTCTTAGCACAGCTAAAGCGTCGTTTCACCATTTCTGGAGTTTGCTAGTTTCCGAGCCGATGCGCACCTCCTTAAACTCCTTTGTGAAGATTCTTGCTGCTGTGGGAACAACCACGGTTCTGCTCACGAATTGTCAGTTGCCAGCCGAATTTACACAGCGGTTCATTCGAGCCACCACGCCAGCCCAGACCGATCAGTCCACTACAGTGCGTCGTGCTGAGGCAGCCATGGGAAGCCGGACGCTGTTTCCTGCCTCGGCTGCCTTCAACGTGCCGGGCTATGCTTCCTTGGTCGATGACTCTGCTCGCCTGCTAGCGGGGTTGCCAGCCTCTGGGCGGGATCACTTTTCAGAGGTTCGGCAGTCGCGGCCCTGGCAGTCGCACCAGGCCTCATTGGACAAGATGTGGAAGGAATTCGAGGTGCGGCACGAGCGCCCGATCCGAAGCTGGGCTCCAGGGCATATCGGCGACTTGCGCAGTTCGTCGTCGCTCTTCTACCCTTTTAGCGGCCCAGACTTCCTGTTCGCCCAGGCCTTTTTCCCGCACAGCGACACGGTGGTGCTTTGTGGGCTGGAGCCGTGCGAGCCTCTGCCGCCCTTGCAACACCTGAGCGCGGACGAAATGGTGGGAGGGCTGGATGGCTTGGTGACCTCCATCAATACGGCCATGCAGTTTAGCTTCTTCATCACCAAGGACATGCGCCGCGATCTGGTGAGCACGCGGTTCCGTGGGGTTCTGCCAGTGATCCTGACCTTCATGGCACGCAGCGGGCATGCGGTGGAGTCCATCGACCTCGTGAAGCTGGACGCCAACGGTCAGCCAGTGCTCGTGTCTGGCACGGGTGGCAGCGCTCCGGGCGCGATGATTCGTGCGCGTGCCCCAGGTGGCGGCTTGAAGCGGGTGCTCTACTTCCGTCAGGACCTGTCGGACAGCGGCTTGTCGCCGGGGGGCCCCTTTTTAAAGTTTGTTTCCAGCCTGGGGCGGCCACCCGTCTTCTTGAAAAGCGCCTCCTACCTCATGCATGAGTCCGGCTTCGCCAACATCCGCAACTACTTGCTGACGAACTCGCGCGGCATTGTGCAATGCCCGTCCGGCGTGCCGTATCGCGACCTGTTGGCCAAGGGATGGAAGGTGGACTTGTATGGCAACTACCGAGGCACGCTGGACATGTTCGGCACGCATCAGCAGCCCGACCTGATCTCTGCCTACCAGCAGGGCCAAGGGCAGGCGCTGGACTTCGGCATTGGCTATATGTTCCAGCCAGAGCGCACCTGCCTGATGGTCGCGAGGCCCGGCAGCGGAAGGCTCTCGCAGAGGTAAACCTTGGAAGCGCCGCCGTCCTCGTGCAACGGTGCTGACATCTTATCGGCTTCGGCGCACGCCATAAATCGTGAGGCCGAGGCCGACGAAAAAGTGCGCTAGCAGCATGAAAATCGCGATGCCGGGCGTGGCAAGCCAGGTGGGATTCAGCATGGTGATGGGTGCAGATAGGGGGGTTCCCGTTAGAGTGCTCAGGCTGCCTGACCACGCATAGAAAGCCGTGACGAGCGGCTGCACGAGTGTGGTCATCCCGCTTGGCATAGCCAGCAGCGCGCCACTCAGGGGCACCTGAGCAAAGGCAAGCATCCAAGCTCTGGCACTGGCGCGGTCAGGGTTGCGGCTGAGGGCTGACATGCCGAGTGACAGCGTGGTGAAGGCGGCACTGGTCAGCATGAGCAGTAGCAATCGACTGCCGCTGTGCCCTGGCAATCCGCCCGTGGTCATGTCCACGAACAGGCCTAGCCAAGCGCTTTGCATCAGGATCAGTGGCAGCACAAAGCACAGCTTGCTGGTCACATAGGCACTGGAGCGCAGGCCGGCGCGGTGCTCGCGATTCCACAACGTCCGCTCGTTGGCGATCTCATTCGCGCCATTGCGCACGGCCATGATCAGCACCATCAGCACTTGTAGCATGAGGAAGCCGGAGGCGAAGGCGGCGAGGTAAGTCTGTGTGGCTGGGGGCACTGCCGAGGCGTCCTTGTGCAGCGCGCGCATCTCATCCAATGCGGGCCAGAAAAAAACCAGAGCGATCAGCGGCAGACCGAGCAGCAGGCCCATATAGCGCCAGAGTTGCGTCTTTGCGCGGCGGAAGAGCGTCCAACGGCGAAGCATGAGCACCTGCACCTGCGTGCCAAAGGTGGGGCGCTCAGCCGGGGCTGGCGGCGCGGGTCGCTCCACCACTGCTGCCGCCTTCGGCTCTCGGAAGCTAAGCCGGCCTGCGACGGGCTTGTCCTCTTCATCCGCAGCGGCCAGCTTGCCATCGGCCGCTGTGCCTCCAGTGGCGAGCTTGAAGGCGTCGTAGTAGCTGTCGCGATGCTTGTTCCAGGAGTCCATCCAGCGCTGAGATGGACGCTTGGCCAAGCGCACGTAAAGCTCATCGGTGTTCGCAATGCTGAAGTAATGCGTCAGCGCGCGGCCAGGGCCGTGGAAGCACACGCGGCCCTCATGCAGCACCACCACGCTGTCATAGCTCGGGAGATGCGAAAGGTCAGACGTGGCATGAATGACCAAGTGATGTGGCGAGCTTTTTGCCACGAGTTGCAGCAGCGTCAGCATCTCCTGGGCGCCCTTGGGGTCCAGGCCATCCGCGAACTCGTCGATCAGGATCAGCGGTGGATCAGCCGCCAGGGCGAGCGCCAGGGCGAGCCGCCGACGCTGCACCCTTGACAAGGTGGCGACTCGCTGGGCGCCAGCTTGTTCCAGTCCGCACAGCGTCAGCAGCTTCTCAGCTCGTAGCAAGGCATCGCGCTGGGTGATGCCGCCAACCGCCAGTAGCAGAGCGCAGACAAGGTTCTCCTTCGCGCTCATCAGCGGTTGCATGACCGACTCGTCCGTGGTCACCCAGCCGAGTTCATTCGGCAGCAACCAGTTCTGAGCGATGTCGCGCCCATGCCACAAAATGGCACCGGACTGCACGCGCGACAGGCCGCCCAGCGTTTGCAAAAGCGTGGTCTTGCCACTGCCTGCTGCACCAACGATGGCAAGGAAATGCCCCCCAGGAGCGAGGAAGTGGATGCCGTCCAGCAGGACTAGCGGTTCAGCTCCGTGTCGCGTGGTTTGGTGGGAGAGGTTGATGGCTTCGAGCATACCGTCGAGGAAGAGCAGTTGGTTCGGCGCTGACTAAGGCGGGCCATGCCGCGATGGCTAGCAGATTCCGCGCGCCGTCACTGTCATTGCACGGGCTTGCGCTGAAAAAGACGAACTGCCCACCACCACGGCGCGACGAAGAACACGAGCAGCAGCGCTTTGTTGAAGATGAATGAAAGGCTCATTAGCTGCGTGACCGTTTCGTGGAAGGCGATCAACCCAAGGCCAAAGAAGGCGGCAGAGCGCCGATTGCACAATCCGAGGAAGGCGAACAGCTCCAGGGGCAGTGCGAGGCCAAAGATCACAATGCACCAGACCGGGTGCTCCATCATCAACTGTGGCAGCCACTCAAGCGAGACGGCGTTGGAGTCCAGCTTGTCGTAAAGCTCCATGTCACGGTTCTTCACAATGTGCAGGGGCAGGTAGCGTGCGCTCGTCAGCCAGCTGCCTTCGGAGAAGAGCAGCTTTGAAATGCCGGACACCACATACCCAGCCATGATGCCCTGGCGGGCCCACGAAGCCTCGAATTCGCCCGCGCTGAAGCCATTGGCGAGGGGCTTCTTTTTCCAGCGACACCACAGTGTCCCTAGACCGGCGAGCCAAAGCGATAGCAGGGTCAGGTGCAGGACCTGTGAGGTATGGCCGATGGCTCCCTGGGAATTCGCCAGCGTGCTGGATGCGACGCCGAAAAACAAAGGCACCAGCAGTGATAGTGCCGACGGCACCCCCAGCGCATAGAGCAGCAGCGAAACGGCCACCGCAGCGCGCAACGGTTTTTCAATGTTATCCTCGGAGAGCCACGTGAGGTCGAACCACATGCCCAGACCATTCGGGTGCGGCTGGCTTTCGTAATTAAAGTCGCGAGTTTGCGCGTTGTGCAGGACCGCTTGCACGATGGCTGGTGGATCATCGAGATGCGAGACCCAGCCGGTTTGTGTATCCCACACAAGCAAGGCAATAATAACGCGCATGAGCACCAGTTCCCAGCGTGCGTGACGCATGGGTTCATAGGCCGCGAAGAAGTGCCAGACGCGCTGAATGATGGGAGGCAAGGTCATCAGAGAGTCGGTGCAGGGTTAGTCGCCAGTGCGCGTTCGCCGGTTAGCGTGTCGCTTTTGCCAATGACACCATCGGAATAAGTGATCACGACTTCGTGCAGTCGCAGCTTGCCCAGTGATGCGAGCTTGCCCTTTTTCTCCTTGGCGATGTTCTCGACGAGCCACTGCAACGTATCGTTTGCTGCCTCCGCCTTCAGCGGCGAGGACAGTTCAAGCTTGCGCTTGCCCTTTTCGCGGGGCTTCAGGGTCATGAGCTTACGATCATAGATTTTTTTCACATCGCTGGGCGACTTGCCAAACAGCGTGCCAATGGCCAGCGGCTTGTCGGCGGCGTCCGTGACATACACGTAGTAGGTCTCCGGCTCGAAGGTCGAATACATTGGGAAATTCGAGAACGGGTAAAATTCACCGGGCTTCTCGGTTTTGGCTGTGAGCAGTGGGATAGCGATGCCCATCAGCAAGACAAGGAACCAGTGGTAGCGGAAGGATAACATGGAGCGGGAGTGCTGAGTCTCGAGTGTTGGCGAATGGCAGATGAGAGAACGGGCAATCTAGCCCCAAGCGCTCACCACTTCTTGACCTTCACTTTTCTAATTTGATTCCCGAAGTGGGCAGGAGATGCGGAATACCGTCCACAACGGGATACACATACGCACCGTGTTGGCTGGCCAGCGCGTCTTTGTCAGCGGGCAGACCCGCCTGCAATTTCTCAGCGATGGACGCCTCCCTCAGCGCTTCATGCGAATGGGGGCAGCGCAGCATGGGTAGAAAAATTTGCAGCCAGGTGAGATCGCTCATGGGTTGGTTGAGGGTCTTGAATTGAGTGTTGAGAGCATGACGAAGGGCGATTGCAGTGGAGCAGTTCTGGCTCTCAGTTCTCAGCCAAAAAGCTCCATTTCCACTCACGCCACAGCAATACTCGAATCGATCTGGTTCGACCAAGCAGTGATGCCGCCTTCGACATTCCAGACGTTGGTGAAGCCATGGGTCGTGAGCAGATTGCAAGCCTTGGCGCTGCGACCCCCAAGCTTGCAATGGACGATGATGCGCTTGTTGCTCGGCACTTCGGCGAGGCGCTGTGGTAGCTCGCCCAGGGGGATCAAGGTGGAGCCGCTGATGCGCCCGGTCTCGAACTCCGCAGGCTCGCGCACGTCCAGCAAAAAGTGGGGCGCATGTTGCTCGCGCAGGGTCTTCAGGTCGGTGACGGTGATCTTGTTCATGGGGGTGGAAGGCAGACCGCAAAAACCGGCATAGTCAATGGGTTCGGTGATGCTTGGATTGGCACTGCAAACGGGGCATTCGTCATCGTGTCGCAGGGTGAACGTGCGGAAGGCCATGCCCAGCGTGTCCACATGCAGCAGCTTGCCAATCAAGGGCTTGCCGATGCCGCACAGCAGCTTGATCGCCTCCAGCGCCTGCATGGAGCCGACAATGCCCGGCAGCACGCCTAGCACGCCGCCTTCCGCACACGTCGGCACCAGACCGGGCTTCGGTGGCTGCGGTGACATGCATCGGTAGCACGGCCCACCCAGATGCGGAGCAAACACGCTGACCTGCCCCTCAAAGCGCAGGATGCTGCCATACACGTTGGGAATCTTCAGCCACACGGCCACGTCATTGCTCAAATAGCGCGTAGGAAAGTTGTCCGTGCCGTCAAGAATGAGGTCGTAGCCGCGGGCGATGTCCATCGCGTTTGCCGCCGTAAACATGGCTGCGTGCTTGATGACCTGCACATGCGGGTTGATGTCGTGCAACCGGTCTGCTGCAGAGTCCAGCTTGCTGCGCCCGATGTCCTTGGTGCCATGCAACACCTGGCGTTGTAGATTGGACACATCGACCGTGTCCGCATCGACCAAGCCCAGCGTGCCTACCCCTGCCGCCGCCAAGTAAAGTGCCGCTGGGGAACCCAATCCACCCGTGCCAATCAGCAGCACACGAGCCGCCTTCAGCTTCTGCTGCGCTTCGATGCCGAACTCAGGAATCGCCAGATGCCGCGCATAGCGGCGCTGTTCATCGGAGGTCAGGTCTGGCAGGGCGGGGGACACGAGGGGATGATGGCAAGCAGGGGAGGCTGTGCAACCGCATCAAGGTAGCTTCGAATTCATCCCAGGTTGGTAGGGCGATCTGTCCCCTGACCGCCACCACCGAAGCACTGGACGTGGCGAGACGACAACTTACCGAGATCGCCCACCGTGTATCTGGCGCTGTGGGACACAGCGCCCTACCTGCGTTTCAATAGCCGGAGCAACGCTACAGCACCGCCTTTTTGATCCGCCCAAACTCCGTGCCCAGGAAGCGCAGCGCCAGCGCTTCGAATTGCTCCGAGTAGTCGGTCAGGTGAATGTCCAGCGTAGGCTTGCCTTTCGCGGTGCGCACGAGGCCCTCGGCTTCCAATGTGCGCTTCACATGCGCGGCGCAGGTGCTGGCGGAGTCAACCAAGCGCACCTTGGCGAACATGCGCTTCAGCACGGGCACCAACAGCGGGTAGTGCGTGCAGCCGAGCACCAGGGTGTCGATGCCCTTGTCCACCATCGGCTTCACATACTCGCGCAGCACGGACTTCAAGGCCGGGTGATCGATCCAGCCTTCTTCAATAAAAGGCACGAGCAAGGGCGTGGCCTTGCCCTCGGTGATGATGTCCGGCCGTTGCATGGCCAGCGCATGTTGATACGCGCAGCTTCGGATCGTGCCGGCGGTGGCGATGATGCCTACGCGCTGGCAATTCGGATCCGCCAACGTGGCTTCGACACCCGGCTCCACCACGCCAATCACGGGCAAACGAAAGGTCGCCTGCAAGTGCGGCAGGGCATGAGCTGTCGCCGTGTTGCACGCGACGACCACGGCCTTCACTGCATGATTCACCAAGAACTGCGTGTCCTCCGTGGCGAAGCGCCGGATCGTATCGGGCGACTTCGAGCCGTAGGGCACGCGGGCCGTGTCGCCGAGGTAGATGATTGACTCATTCGGCAGCAACTCCCGCAACGCTCGCACCACAGTCAAGCCGCCGACACCAGAGTCGAACACGCCGAGGGGGGCATTGGAGTTGGTAGTCATGCGGAGGTTTGCGTTGGACAGGATTAATGGGAGCTGAGGATTATGCAGGATGGATCATCGTCTGGCGAGGCGGCCTGTGATAACGAAACCCCAAAGGTATCATTTGGCCAGCACCCACCGCCATCCATCAGATGAATCCTGAATAATCCTGCCATCCTGTAAATCCTGTCAAAAAAGCAGCCTAGCTCCGTTCACGCATCAGCTCCACGATCACCGCCTTCTGCGCGTGCAGGCGGTTCTCAGCTTCGTCAAAGATGACCTTCGCGTGCTGCTCCATGATCTCGTCGGTGATTTCCTTGCCGCGATACGCGGGCAGGCAATGCATGATGATGGCGCCGTTGTTGGCATGCGACATCAGCGACTCATTGATCTGGTAGGGCCGCAGAATCTCGATGCGTTCGGCGCTCTCGGCTTCCTTGCCCATGCTGACCCACACATCGGTGTAGACCACGTCGCAGCCAGCCACCGCCTTGGCGGCATCGGCTTCTACCGTGACGCTGCTACCGGGCACGCCCTGCATGAAGCTTTCGGCCGGTTGGAAGGCCTTGGGGGCACCGATGACCAGCTCAAACCCGAGCCGTGCTGCCGACCAGATCCAGGAACGCGCCACGTTGCAATCGCCATCGCCCAGGAAGCACACGCGCTTGCCTTTCCACGTGCCGAACTGTTCCACGATGGTCTGTAAATCCGCAATGATCTGGCAGGGATGCTCGTCGTCCGTCAGGGCATTGATCGTCGGGAGCCCGCTGTAGTGGGCGAAATCGACCACATCCTGCTGCGCAAACGTGCGGATCACCGCGCCATCGACCATGCGGCCCAGCACGCGTGCCGTGTCCTTCACCGGTTCGCCACGCCCCAGTTGCATCTCCGCGCCGGACAGGAACATGGGGGAGCCGCCGAGTTCGCGAATGCCAACCTCAAAGCTCACGCGGGTGCGAGTGGAAGACTTGTTGAAAATGAGCGCCCATGTCTGGCCCGTCAGCACCTGTGGCGAGGACTTGCGGTTTTGTTTCAGGTCCGCCGCTCGCGCTAGAAGATACTCGATCTCCGCGCCGGTGAGCTGTTCGATGGATAGGAAATGTTTCATGGGGCGAGGAAATGCCTGTGTCCCTGAAGCATCCGGCGACGGAGAAATCAATCTCGTGTTCAGCCCTGGCTCACCTCGAAGTAGTCGTCCTCCGCGATGTCCGGGATGCCCACGACTAGCACGCGCATCTTCCCTTTCGCTCCGTGAATGACTCCTGGCGGAATGTGGACTAGCGAACCCTTTTGCACCGGCGTCTCGACGCCATCAAGCGACACCGTGCCGCTGCCCTCCAGCACATAGTAAAGCTCGGTGCTACGCTGGTGGTAGTGCAGCTTCGCCCCGTCTATGTTCACCGCATGAGCCCACGCGGCTGGGTTGAGAGAGGTGTCTTCGTGGCTGATCAAGCGGTCGCGCCAGCCGCAGGTGCTGCGCTCGCGCGCCGTGTGTCCTTCATGCCGAACCAGGAGAGGGCCGGTATTCATGGCGCGTAGTGTGATGAAGTCGGGGCTGTAGGGCAAGCATGACTTGCACACCACGCCCGCACTTTCTACCATAGCCACAACCATGACCGCCTGGACTGCCCCCGCCCCCACAAACCTTGTGGACCTCAGCTTTATGGACGCGAGGTTCAAGCTGATCGAACTCGCGGCCTTCCTCGACCGTGTGCAGAAGGCCGGGCAAGCCGATGACTACCGCGTGTGGCAGCTCAAAGAAGCCATTCAGTGCCTCGCTCAGAACGAACCCCAGCGTGCAAAGAACGTGCTACTCACTTTCAGCGATCTAACCACGGAACCGATTGCCAAGGCGCACACGCAGGGCGCGGCGGGAGCCTTCAGTGGAAGGCAAAAGGAATAAGGGAAAAGAGAACAGGGGTGGCCTAGCCGAAAACATGCTGCCTCGCGTTATTCGTCTGCTCCCCAGCCTTTTCTCTTTTCTCTTACCCCTTTTCTCTGTCTCCTTTTCCCATGACATACATCGAGCCCCATGGCCACATGGTCTCACGCACCACGGACGACTACGAGAAGCTCGCGCTGGCGGGCTGTGTGGCCATTTGCGAACCGGCGTTCTGGGCGGGCTTTGACCGCAGCAGCGCGGACGGTTTCTATGACTACTTTCGCCAGATCACCGAGTATGAGCCGAAGCGCGCGGCTCGGTTTGGTCTGAAGCATTTCTCCTGGCTCTGCATCAATCCGAAGGAGGCCGAAGATCTGAAGCTGGCCGATGACGTGATGGCCTTGATCCCCGAGTTCCTGCAGAAGTCAAATGTGCTCGGCATTGGCGAGATCGGGCTGAACAAGAACAGCCGCAATGAGCTGACCATCTTCGAGAAGCACGTGCAGATCGCCGAAGATCACGATCAGCTGATCCTCATTCACACGCCGCACTTGGAAGACAAGCTGAAGGGCACCAAGCTGATCATCGACGCTCTGAAGAATCACAGCCGCATCAAGCCGGAGCGGGTCATCATTGACCATGTCGAAGAGCACACCATCGACCTCGTGCTTGATGCCGGATTCTGGGCGGGCATGACCTTGTATCCCGAGAGTAAGTGCAGCCCGCACCGCGCCATCGACATGCTGGAGCATCGCCAAGCCGAGCGCATTTGGATGAACAGCGCCTGTGATTGGGGCATCAGTGATCCCTTGGCAGTGCCGCGCACCATGCTTGAAATGAAGAAGCGCGGCTGGACGGCGGAAAGCATTCAGCGTGTGGTGTATGAGAACCCCGTCGCCTTTATGGGGCAGTGCGAGAAGTTTGTGCTGTAACGGCGCGTCGAAGCACTCTTGACCCCCACCACAGCGTGAACAAGGCGGCGCTCCAGGTAATAGCGAAGATGCCCCACCACACGCCCCAGAGTTGCCAGCCGAGTCCGAAAGCGAGCAGGTGAAAGACAATCTTGGGCGCGAGGATCTGGCGATACAGGCCAATCCACAGTGAGAAGGCCGGGCGCTTCAGGCCTTGCAGCAAGAACATGGTCTGGAACAGGATCGGATACGCGCAGAGGGTGATGGCGGCGATGCCGAGGTAATCACTGCCACGGGCAATGACTTCCGGGTCAGTGGTGAACCATCCCATAGCTTGATGTTTAACAAGGTAAATCAGACCACCGCCGAACAGCATCAAGATAACGCCGTAACGAATGCCGGTGTGCCAGGCCTCATGCACGCGGTCCATGCGTCCTGCGCCGTTGTTCTGACCGACGAGTGACAGCACGGCGAAGTTCAGGCCGATCGTGGGCATCAGGACGACTTGCTCAATGCGTGTGGCGATGCCGTAGCCCGCGACGGATTCCTTGCTGAACTGGCTGATGAACCAGGTGATGATGAAGATGCCGAGCGCGACGGTGAGCATGTTCAGCGCCGCAGGTCCGGCCTGGGCGAGAATTTGTTTCAGCACCGTGACATCAGGCTTGAACAGACCGGGCTCGACCACGCGAAACAGAGCACGCTGGTGAACGCCGCGCCAAAGAATCCAGCAGCCTACGACTTGCACCAGGACGGTGGCTAGCGCGATGCCCGCTACGCCCATGGCAGGAAAGCCGAACCAGCCGAAGGCGAGGATGGGATTTAGCACACAGTTGGCGAAGAAGCCGCCGATCAGGTAGTTGCGATACAACTTGGTGTCGCCCTGCGCATTGAGCGCGGCGTTGATCGTCATTTGCAGGATGAAGAACACGCCGCCTGCGAGGATGACGTTCATGTATTGCAGGGCCACGCTCAGGTAGGCATCCCTGGCACCCAGCAGTCGAAATAACGACGGTGCGATGAACATACCGATGATCGACAGGACAATGCCCAACGTGCTGGCGAGCAGGATGGCTTGCGCAAAGAGCAGGCGCGCTTTGGTCTCGTTCTTCTCACCGAGGGCGTTTGCCATGAGCGCTGTAGTGCCCTGGCTGAGGCCACTGCCCATGGAGAGCAGGATGAAGAACACAGGGAAAGACAATGACAGCGCTGCGAGTGCATCGGTGCTGATCAAACCTGCGCAATACGTGTCCACGAAGTTATACATCGTGTTGAAGAAGAACCCCACGCTCGACGGAATCGCGATGTGGCGGATCAGCTTCGGGATCGGGTCCGCGGTGAGGTTGGGGGAGGTCATTGAATGGACGTAACGATGGATAAGATGAGCGGGCCGCTTTTAACCAAGAACAGCGAATGAACACGGACTGAACGGCGCTGCCAGTAGCTAGCAATGGAGG
>Ga0247832_1002786_pt1 | contig 25700 bp, 24 predicted proteins | sample LaCruzMarch2015__10_FD_192407 | JGI IMG/M metagenome (GOLD analysis project Ga0247832, IMG submission 192407) | Freshwater microbial communities from meromictic Lake La Cruz, Castile-La Mancha, Spain - LaCruzMarch2015_4m | ecosystem: Environmental > Aquatic > Freshwater > Lake | place: Spain... | reverse complement strand
GACCACTTCTAACCTGTGCAACTACCTCTTTAACCGGTTTTTGCCGATGACTTGTTCCTAAAACTTTTCCATAATTACTTGCTAAGTTTGCAAGGGAGGCGGGCAAAATCTTTGATGGCCCACAACCAAATCTGCCATCTGATGGTTTTAAATTATCCGGGATCTTAATTTCACTCATTGGTAGATATTAGGGGTTAAGCCGTTTAATCTGCCAATTATTATTCTCTCTCACATACCTGATTCGATCGTGCAGGCGAGAGTATCTGCCCTGCCAAAACTCAATTGAGATGGGATCGACAATGTAACCACCCCAATATGGTGGTGTTGGAATAACCTTTTCTTGAGCAAATTTATTTGCTAACTCTTCAAACTTAGCTTCTAACTCTTGTCGAGAACTTAACTCAGTTGATTGTTCACTTGCCCAAGCACCAATTTGTGAGGTACGTGGGCGGGTAGCAAAGTATTTTTCTGAATCTTGCCTTGCTATTTTAGTAGCACTTCCAATCACAATTACCTGTCGCTCCATTGGATACCAAGGAAAAAGTAATGAAACATTTTTATTCTCAGATATCTGCTTACCTTTACGAGATTCATAATTTGAAAAAAATGTAAATCCGGCGTCAGTTAGATCCTTAAGTAGCACAGTTCTACTAGTTGGTTGATCATCGACCTCAGTTGATAAAACCATGGCATTTGCCTCCACCACAATCTCATTATCAGCTGCCTGAGTTAGCCAGGTGTTAAATAATTCAATCGGGTTTAGCGGTAGTTCACCCTCTATTAATCCATGTTCACCATACTGGCGGCGCATTGCAGCGATATCTTCACGGCTTGTCATGTTGGGCAAATCTTACAACCCTTTCCAGTTTGGCTACTTTGCTATTAGGTAGCACAATAGGCGCTGGAAAATAATAATGTGAGGGAGTACTCAGGTGTCAGATGATTTCAAGCCCGGCCTTGAGGGCGTAATAGCTTTTGAATCAAAAATTGCTGAACCTGATAAAGAGGGAAGTGCGCTTAGATACCGCGGCGTTGATATTGATGATCTAGTTGGCCGAGTTACCTTTGGAAATGTTTGGGGATTATTAGTCGATGATGAATTTAATCCAGGACTTCCACCTGCTGAACCATTTTTAATTCCAGTTCATACTGGGGATGTAAGAGTTGATGTGCAATCTGCAATCGCAATGCTTACACCTGCCTGGGGTTTAAAACCATTACTTGATATTTCAGATGAAGAAGCAAGAAGTAATTTAGCAAGAGTTTCGGTGATGGTACTTTCATACGTTGCACAATCTGCTAGAGGAACAATTGCAAATGCAATCCCGCAATCAGAGATTGATAAAGCACATACTGTGGTGGAGCGAATGATGATTCGCTGGCGTGGAGAGCCTGATCCAATACATGTGAGGGCAATTGATGCCTACTTTGTATCAGCAGCTGAACATGGCATGAATGCTTCAACATTTACTGGTCGAGTAATTGCTTCAACGGGCGCCGATGTTGCTGCATCTATTTCAGGTGCAATTGGTGCGATGAGTGGACCATTACATGGCGGAGCTCCTGCGCGCGTGCTTACTATGATTGAAGCGGTTGAAAAATCTGGAAATGCTGAAGCTTATGTGAAATCAATTTTAGATAAAGGTGAGCGGTTAATGGGATTTGGTCATCGTGTTTATCGCGCTGAGGATCCACGTGCGCGCACACTTCGCCGAACTGCTAAGGAATTAAACGCACCCCGTTATGAGGTTGCATTGGCTCTTGAAAAAGCAGCACTTGCAGAACTTAAAGCGCGTCAACCAGATCGAGTACTTGAAACAAATGTTGAGTTTTGGGCAGCAATAGTTTTAGATTTTGCAAAGGTGCCAGCAAATCTATTTACCTCAATGTTTACCGCAGCAAGGACCGCAGGTTGGTCGGCGCATATTTTAGAACAAAAGCACTCTGGTCGAATTATTCGCCCATCTTCACGTTATGTTGGACCTGGCCCACGTAAGCCACAAGATGTTAAGGGTTGGGATGAGAGCGTGGAGTCACTGCACTCCTAAGATAAGCCAATGAGTAGCAGATCAATCTTCTGGTTTAGGCGTGATCTGCGCATTTGTGATCACCCAGCATTATTAGCAGCACTTGCTGAAAGTGATGAGATTATTCCAGTATTTATTTTAGATCCCACTTTAATAAAAACATCCGGTAGTAAGCGCCTTGCCTACTTAGGCCAGTCACTTCATCACTTAGATGATTCACTTAATAAATCACTTCAGGTTTTAGTTGGTGATCAAATTACTGTGCTTAAAGATTTGCAGAAAAAATATAACGCGCAGTCAGTACACATCTCAGCAGAGTATGAACCATATGGAGCAAAGCGAGATTTGGCTATTGAAGCAGCTGGAATTAAATTAATCAGAACTGGTTCACCGTATGCCGTAGCCCCGGGTCGAGTATTAAAACCTAGTGATCAAAGCCCATACCGGGTATACACACCTTTCTATCGAGGCTGGTGCGCCCATGGTTGGCGCAAGCCAGCTGATAAACCAAAAGAAATTAATACAGTTAAAGCAGAGGCTAGTGATCGAAACTTTCCAGATTGGAAATTACCAGAGGGCACAAATATAACTCCAGCTGGTGAAGTGGCAGCGATTGAAAGATTTAAATACTTTCAAAAAAATGGCTTAGATGATTACGATGTCACAAGAAATCTTGCCGGCATTGATGGCACAAGCAAAATGAGCGCCCATCTTAAGTGGGGTGAGATTCACCCACGAACATTGCTAGCGCCATTAGGTGAGAGTAAAGCCCATGATGTTTATCGTAAGGAAATCGCCTGGCGTGAGTTCTACGCCGATGTTTTATTTAATAATCCGACAACTGAAACTGATTACTACGCGCCCCAGTTCGCCAAGATGCGTTATGACAAGCCGGGTGAGAAATTTAAAGCTTGGTGTGAAGGAAAAACTGGCTACCCATTTGTTGATGCTGCGATGCGCCAATTAATTAATGAGGGCTGGATGCATAATCGCACTAGAATGGTAGTTGCCTCATTTCTAGTAAAAGATCTGCACCTTGAATGGCAATTAGGTGAGAGATTTTTTCGCGAGCATCTAGTTGATTACGATGTTGCCTCAAATGCTCACGGCTGGCAGTGGACGGCTGGATGTGGCACAGATGCTTCACCTTATTATCGAGTATTTAATCCAATTGAGCAGGGTAAAAGATTTGATGAAGATGGTGTATACATAAAGAAGTATGTGCCAGAGCTAGCTCATTTAAATGGAATAGATGTGCATGAACCTTGGAATGCTAGCGCTGGATACTTAAAGAATTATCCAAAGCAAATAGTTGATCATGCTTTAGAGCGCATTGAATCACTCACTCGTTTAGAGGAGATTAAAGTAAATAAACCACTTCCACCTGTAAAGTGATTTAAACTAAGAAGTTACTAAATTGCCAAGGATCACTTTCATCATATTTTCGATTATTCCAACCCTTATATAAATCATTTCTATGCATTAGCGGATCCCAATCGGCAGCTGCTGAGTGATAGCCACCCCAATATTTTTCTGCAAATGCTAAAACTTCTCGCCAAGGCAGATCATCTGGAACACGATAGCCAGCATTTGGATTAGCCATTGCCCAAGCAACTGCGGCATAAACTGCGCTTGCAACCTGCACAGTTGTGGCAGATTGTTTTGGAATTAATTTTCTAGAGTCATGAATATTAAGTAATGAGCCAGTCCACCAAGACTTATAAGCATGGCCCATCAACAAGACACCTAATCGATCATCACCATCAATAATTTCCTCATTCATAATTCTTTGATTAGTTGTTAAATCCCATTGGCACATCTCAAGCTCATGCATTGAAGCAACCGCTGCATCAGTTGGGCAGTAGGCGTAATGAACAGTTGGGCGATAGAGAGCTTTTTCTTTATCCCAAACAGTTAAGTGATCACTAATTGTGAATGCTTCACCATGGCGGATAACCATGCCAGTTGTCTCCATATTTGGCACCCATGATCTGACCCAAGTTTTAGCACCAGGTTGAGCAATACAAATCTGATTTTTAGGACCATCTGGGTGTTGATAAGCATTTATTGGAAGAGTTTTTTCATGCGTTCCCCAACCTAATTCAGCTGGTGCTATTCCTTCTTCATAAAATCCCTCTACTGACCAGGTATTAACAAACTCATTTACTTGCTTTGGCTTATCTGTAATTTGCGTATCACGCTCTGCAATATGAATTACCTTAACGCCAAGTTTTTGAGCAAGGGATGGAAAGTTTTCACTCTCATATGCTTCTTTAACACCGGCGCCAGCTTTACCATCTTTAATTGCCTTAGTTGCAATATCAAAAAGTGCTTTCTTAGTTAGATGTGAAACTAAGCCAGGGTTAGCACCATGTTCAATAATTGCGGTTGGTCCTTTGCCACCCCAAGTATTTGTTAATTTACGTAATTTCATATGTCGCCAGTAAAGAGTGCGCTCAGTTGGATTTCTAGCCGCACCTGCTGAGTATGGATCCCACTCTTCAACTGATGTATTTAAGTAAATAACACCATGATCATGAGCCCATTCAATTATTGCGTTTGCATCAATATTCCATGCTAAATCTAGAAGAAAATCACCTGCACTTAAATACTTAGATAAAAACTGGTCCATGTTTTCACGAGTTAGTTGATCTTGCACGTATGTAGCACCGGCTGTGATCGCACCTGACACTCGTTCTCGGTTATCACGCATATCGATGATCGTGATCTGTTTTGCATCTACTAGATGCTCAATTAAAAGTGGAAGTACACATTGTGATACTGAACCTGCACCTAAAACTAGAACTCGATTCTCAAAGCGTGCTGCCAATTAGGACCTCCGTTATTCTTGCTAAAGGATTTAGCCAGTGAAGATTAACCTATTTTATCTTTTCACCTTGCCACATCAGCACACCAGATTTGCTTCGCTTTGCCTCATACATCGCAAGGTCAGCAAGTCCTAGGCAGTTACTACTTCCACCAGCTTCATCAATTGGCGCATAACCAATGCTGACATCGATCTTCACCTGCTTATGGGGCAGTGAGATTGGGTAACTAAGTGTTGCCCTAATTCCTAGCGCTAAATCTGTTGCCTGCTCTTCATCAACCTGGGCCAGAACACCAAACTCATCACCACCTAGCCTGGCAAGTAGGCCAGCATCTGAAATCACTCGATTAAACCTATTTGCCACCTGTTTAAGCAGTTGATCACCAGCCTCATGCCCTAGTGAGTCATTTATGTTTTTAAAACCATTTAGATCAAGTAAATAGATATACCCAGAATTGCGTTTAGCTAATTCTTGTAGAAAATTTCTACGATTAGATAATCCAGTTAACTCATCAGTCCTAGCTAGAACACGTTCTGAACTTGCTGTGTTTGCCTCCTGCAGCGCAAAACTCATTCTGATAAATGCAAGTGCGATTGTTATAAATGCAGGTAGAAGAATGAATTCTGGAAAGTATCCTGGATTGAGGGCTGCAATTCCAAGTAAAGATGCACTCGCTATTAATGAAATTGTTGCACTATATGAAGAGATTTTATCGAAGAACTTAACCTGAGCGCAGTCATGAGATAGTGATAGCGCAATTAAAAATAAGCCAATAATCCAGCCATCATCAGTAATTGCGCCAAATTCATATCTGGTATTAATAGATGACCAAATAAAAAATAAATCAGAGAATGCAAAGCAGAGTATTCCCGAACAAAGCAAAAACGATCTAATACTTACTGGACTTAGTAATGCATAAACTAATGCAATTGCCAGTAACACAATGTCACCAACTGGGTAAAGTATTGAGATAAAGACAGTAAAAGCTCCATCTTCAAACTCAATCATCGCTGGCTTAAGTAGAAAAGCGGTTAGAACACTGGTAAAGCCAATTGCAATTATTGCAGTATCAAGTAGCTCAAGGGCGCCAATCTTGACTCGCTTTGTAAATGTTCTAATTACCCCAAAAAATAGCAGTGGATAAAAAAGTGAGTATAAAAACTCAGGCAGCCACAGTGGAAGCTTTGATTCATAAAATGAGCCCCAAGTAGATAGGAATGAACCAATACTCCAGATCACAAGCCCTGATCCGATCGTGACTGCAACAACTCGATCTGTAACTAAAGGCGCTTTAAAGGCGATGGCAGAAGCCATAAGGCCAATTAAATTAAATAAAATTAGATCGATATAAATATTAGGTTGAGCATAAAGCATCCTGAGTATCAGGTGGATCACAAGAAATCCACCGGTAATCCACTTTATCCTCAGGTATAATTTCTCATTGCCCACAACAAATAGTAAAATCACTTTTTACTTATTCTTACAGTTTCAGAAAGGTTTAAGTGCAGGCACTCACTAGACGTTCATTTATTTGTGGAAGCGCTGCTGTTGCAGCCCTAACTGCGATGCCTGCTGTCGCTGCGACCGGGGTTAAAACCTTAAAAAACGGTAAAACTGTTATTGACTTGGTAGCAAATAAAACTCTATCTAATGTTGGCGGCCTACTTGAATTGAGTATAAAAAAGTACGGGAAAGTTGCGGTAGTTAGAACCTCAAAATCTGTAAAAGGTTTCTCAGTAATTAATCTAGCTTGCCCCCACGCAGGTGTGTTAGTCAGCAAAAGTAGCGATGGTTGGAATTGTAACCCACCAGGTCATGGATCAGTATTCGCTTTAAATGGCGCACTAAAAGTTGGTCCAGCTACTTCAGCACTTAGATCAATTAAATTTACTGCAACAAGTAAGGCCTTAACGATTAGCTAGAACTAACGCTGCTTCTTGCGAACATTAATTCCAACTTTTCTAACTAAAGGCCTTGGTGCGTACTGGGCAATAATCGCCAAGATTTTATATTGCAGACCAGGAACTGATACAGATCTATTACGGTTAGCATCTTTCCAGGATTTAGCAACTAATTTATCAGCATCTAACCACATAAAATTTGGCAGTCCGCTCATTCGCATTTTGCCTCTTTCATGAAATTCAGTACGGGTAAAGCCAGGACAAAGCGCACTTACCTTTATTCTTGTTCCTTTAAGTTCATTATTTAAATACTCAGAGAAAACAGTTAAGTAAGATTTTGCTGCGCTATATGTCCCACCAGCTATCCAACTAGCAATTGAACTGACATTAACAATTACGCCGTTATCTTGCTTAATCATGGTTGGTAATACCGCATGAGTTAGGCGCATTGGGGCTGTAACTAAAACATCTAGTAACTCTTGCTCCCGCTTTAAATCACTATCAATAAAGCTCTGCTTGATTCCAAAGCCAGCATTATTGATTAAAACTGCAATTGGATTGACCTTATTTGCCAATCTGCTCTCAACTTTGGCTAATTGTGCTGGCTTTGTTAAATCAGCCTTTAATGTTTGAACTTTAATTTTATTCACTTTACTAAGCTCTTTTGCTAACTTGTTTAATCTAGGTAGATCGCGCGCTACTATTACTAAATCAAATCCTTCACTTGCAAGCAGTCTTGCATACGCTAAGCCAATTCCAGAAGTTGCACCAGTTACTAATGCTGTTGCCATGCTATTTCTAACTTACTTCTTAATACCTGAAGTGTCCTCATCGCGAATATGCCAAGAGGTTCCATACTCTTCTAGTAGATCTAAGAATGGTTTTGACTCAAACCACTCAGGTCCATTAACACCTAAAGGTTTCCATGTGCCATTTTGAATTAACTCCATAGCTATGACTGGATTAATTGCGGTCTGCCAGACAACTGCCTGATCACCAAACTCCTTCATCGACCAAGCGTTATCAACAACGTTGTAGATGTAGCAAGCTTTTGGATTTCCTTCTTTATCTAAACCTTTAATCAGCGCACCAGCGCAGGTCTTACCGCGCATACGTTCACCTAAAGTTCCTGGATCTGGCAGGGAAGCGGTGAGTAGATCTCTTGGTGATACTGCCACTCCTTGCACATCAACAGTTTCCTTACGATCCATACCAAGCATGTTTATTGTTTTTAAGATAGTAATAAACTCAGCACCTAGTCCGTACTTAAAGTTAACTTTCTTAGCATCAATTTTCTGTGGAATAAGAATTACTTCTTCGTGCTCAACATTTACACACTCAACCGGACCGATACCCTCTGGGAAATCAAAAATTTCAAGCTCTGAAAATGGCGTGGTGGTATACCAACCTCGCCCATCCTCCCAAACAACCGGTGGGTTTAAACACTCTTCAATTGTGGTCCAGATAGAAAAAGATGGGGCAAAGTCATAGCCATCAACTCTTAGATTTGAACCATCTAATATTGTGCAGGAATCTATTCGGCTAAATAAATGCTCACTTGCATACTTTGCAAAGATATCACTCATACCTGGCTCAACACCCATACCGATTAGGGCATAGATTTTTCGTGCATCCCAGTTAAAGTCACGAGCAAACTGCTCATCGCCTAACTTCACTCCAGTTTCGGTAAATGGGTAATGCGGGTGCTTACGAGAAAGTGACATCGCCATATCTATGTAATTGGTATTTTCAATCTCACAAGCCAAAAAAATCGGCATTACAAATCTAGGATCAACTGCGTTTATTACTACATCAGGATCCGCTTTACGGATCAATTCTCTAACGTCTTCAAGTTCTGCAGCATTAACCATCGCAGCTGAAAAGCGTGGATTTTTAACACGGGCAACTGCCTCTTCGGCACGAGCTAGGGTGCGATCAGCAATCACCATAGATTCAATAAATGAACGACGTGATGCGATATTAGCGATCGCTCTTCCAACTCCACCGGCGCCTATAACGAGGGCCTTCATGATATTTAACTCCAAACGAATTGTTGTTAGCCTATCGCAGCGTTAATTTAATGACAAATCTACGCATGTTTATGCAATTGTTTTCAATTATTAATGAATTAAATTAGAATTAACCTATTAATAAATTTTTAAGAAAAATTAAATATTGTCCCCGTAGCTCAGTGGATAGAGCAACCGCCTCCTAAGCGGTAGGTCGCAGGTTCAACTCCCGCCGGGGACGCAATAAATTAGTGATTAATTGTGAAACGCTTCATAGATTTAGGTGCCCACCAGTTACGTTCACCAAATAATCTCATTAATGCTGGAACTAATAGTGCGCGAACTAATGTTGCATCTAAAAGAATTGCAAATGCCACACCGAATCCAAGCATTTTAATTGAGGTGACACCACTTATTATGAAAGAGGCAAAAACAATTGCTAGTAGCCCAGCTGCTGCTGTAATGATTCGAGCTGAGCGCTGTAAGCCAATTGCAACTGATTCAACATTTGATTTACCAGCATCATGTTCTTCTTTAATTCTAGAAAGTAAAAATAACTCATAGTCCATCGATAATCCAAAGGCAACAACTGCTACTAAAATAATTGAACCAGTATCAACAGCGCCGGTAACGGTAAAATCACCGACTAACCATCGCAAATGTCCATCAACAAATATCCAAGTTATGGCGCCCAAAGTAGCGGCGAGGGATAAAATATTTAAAATTACAGCCTTAATTGGCAAGATTATTGAACCAGTAAAAACAAATAATAAGACTAAAACTCCGACTGCAATCCAAGTCAGCGCCCATGGCATAGTTTTTGCAATGCCAATTTGGGTATCAGCATAATCTGCCGCAATTCCACCAATTAATGTTCCTGCTGGAGATTTTATTTCGCGAATATCTTTAATGAGTGATTCTGCCGGCAGTGTTCTTGGCGGCATTGAATGTATTGCGGTAACGCGCAAATCATCACCGAAAATTTGTGGCGCAGATACTCGGACAATTCCATCAACCTTGGCTACTTCAGAAATATATTGATTGACTTCTTCTTGAACTAGCACACCCTTTGGTATAACAATTTCAACTGGATTTCCTTCTTGTCCAGGAAAACGATCTGAAATAATTTTTGAGGCAAATGCGGCTGGATTATTGGCAGGTAAAACTCTGGAGTCAACTTGTGAGAAAACTATATTCTTAATTGGTGCTGCTAATACAGAGAGAATTACTAGAGATAAAACAACAACTGCTAAAGGTCTGCGCATAACAAATCGGGCGGTCTGTGCCCACCTACCATCCTCTTTGGGTGTTATTGCACTCTTACGTATGACTGCTTTATCAATGCGCTTTCCTAAAATTGCTAAAAGTGCTGGTAGCGCCACAAGTGAACCTAAGACTGCCATAACGACAACAGTTACCCCGGCATAACCAAATGATTTTAAAAACATTAGCGGAAATAACATCAATGAAGCGAGCGTAATTACAATTGTTAAACCTGAATAAAAAACAGTCTTACCAGCTGTATTTATAGTTTGCTTAATTGCTTCATCCACAGATTTACCAGCGTGTAATTCTTCCCGAAACCTGTTAACAATTAGCAATGAATAATCAATACCTAACCCAAGGCCTAGTCCGGTAATTAGGTTTAATGCAAAGATACTTACGCCCGTAAATAAGGTTAATAAATACATAATTAGGAATGAACCTAAAATCGCTGAGACTCCCACTAAAAGGGGCATACCACTTGCTACAAGGCCACCAAATACAAAGACTAATAAAATGAAGGTTAATGGAATCGAAATAGCTTCAGAGACTTTAATGTCATCTGCAATTTTCTTATTAATAGCACTAGCAAAAACACCAGTTCCGCTGGCATAGATTCTTAAATTTTCATAATTACCATCATATTTTTTTCCAACCTGCTCACCTAAACTTTCAATATCTTCCCAATCAACACTTTTGCTATAGATAAATAGGAATGCAGAATTACCGTCAATACTTTTTAGAGATGGCGCACCCCCTGCTGACCAATAAGAGAGAGTTGATTCCACACCTGGAATAGATTTGATTTCCTGTTCGAGTTTTGTTGCAGATTCCACTGATTCAGGATTTGTTAATCCATCTTTTGTTTCAACTACTAGGACAACGACTGGTTCTTTAACTTTAAAGACATCAGTTAAATACTCAAAGGCCTTGGCCGAATCACTATTTAAGTCTGAGTAACCACCACTTTCTAACTTTCCAAAGACAGCTGAGCCGATTCCACCAGAGGTGATTATTGTGGCCACAAATAATGCAAAAATAAATTTCTTACGGCGCACTATAACTGAGCCTAATTTTTCAAACATGATCACCTTATCGTTAATTTTTCGCAAGTTTGGGTAGACTTATATTCTAATGAGCACTGATAAAGAATCAAAAAAAATTAGCGATTCAGTTGTGGGTGAAGTTAATCACCCGCTTCTGCCTAAAATAACTAATGATGAAGTTGATTTAGAAACCGATACCCGCCGAGATGATGAGATTAAGCAAGATAAACCACCTCACCACAACTAATCCTTAGCTTTTGGCTCTACCTTCTTTTCAGCTTTTTTCTCTGGCTTACTTTCAGTTTTATCAGCAGGCTTATCACTTTTTGTCACCGGTGTTGGCCTTGAATCTGTTTTGTAAAATCCACTTCCTTTAAAGACAACCCCAACATTGTTATATACCTTACGAACCTCACCGCTACATTTTGGGCAAACCTCGATGGCAGCCTCACTAAATGACTGAAACATTTCGAAAGCATGCTCACATTTATTACACAGGTACTCATAGGTTGGCATAGGGGATAATCTTAAGCAGGTGGGAAGATAAGGGCTAACTGGGGATAAGGAGTAGCTAAATGAAGCGGGGATTTCAAATACTTACTGCCTTGATGTTTTCTATAATTTCAATTTCACCAGCCTTTTCAACTTCAATTGTAAACACATCACCTACCGCCGGCTCTGTGTTAAGTGTTGCACCAACTGCAGTGACTATAAAAGCAAGTGCTGAACTTGCAGATGTGGCTAATGAAATAACTGTCACTGATCCAAATGGTGCGCGAGTAGATGATGGGTCTGTACAAATTCAAGGACAAGTCTTAATGGTTGGCTTAAAACCATTATCTGTTTCAGGACTTTATACAGTCTCTTACACAATAATGGCAATTGCAGAGGCACCTACTGTTAGTAGTTTCACTTTCCTTTATAACGCACCAGCTGAAGTAACTCTAGCCACCCCATCACCATCTCAGAGTGAGATCAGTACCCCAACCGTAAATCGCACTACCGATATATTTGTGATTGCCCTACTAATTTTCGCATTTATAGTTTTAATATTTTTATCTAGGTATGCAAAGCAAACATTTAAAGCACCAGTAAAAGCTAAAAAGCCACCTATTCGAAAAAGTAATAGTAGGAAATTTCTAAAATAGGTGAGTACTAATTGATGGAGATTTTATCGCCAATTTTTAAAGGCTTAATGCAGTTAACTGGAGTTTTAAGTATTGGTTTATTGCTAACCCTTAGTTTTCTTGATTCAGATGTAAAGGGCGGGGTCACCAACATAAAATTAGTTAAGAAAACTAAGGTTTTTCTCTTAGCCTGGTTACTTGCAACTTTTGCATTTATTTTAATACAAATCTCTTATTTACTTCAGCAACCATTGGCATCATCATTTGATCAAACAGTAATTCGTTCCTATCTAACCCAGACTGCAATTGGTAAGAGTTATATAGTTCAAATAATTGGAATTATTATCTTATTAAGCATTGCACTACGAAGAGTAATTACTACCTATCTAAGTTTATTGATAGGACTAATAGCAATTGTGGCACCAGTTTTTCAAAGCCATGGCAGCTCATCGGGTCGGCATGGGCTGGCAATCGGTGCCCTAGTAATTCATGTAATTGCATTATCTTTTTGGGTTGGTGGCTTATTTGGTTTAACGCAGTTAAATAAGGAGCAAAAACTAATTGCTCTGCCTAGATTTAGCGAGTTAGCCCTGTGGAGTGCAATAACTGTGGTGATAACTGGCGCTGCAACAGCTTGGACTAGATTAGACAGTATCGAAGCTTGGCAAAGTAAGTATGGCGTAATTACATTACTTAAAATATCTTTAGCTATAACACTAGTTGGATTTGGTGCATTACACCGTAGGTGGATTATTAAATCTGATTTTCCCTCCATATTTAGATTAATTACTGCAGAAATAGCAATTATGTTTACAACTGTATTTGTTGGTAGTTGGCTATCAACAGTGGCTCCACCCACTCGAGTCGTTGAGTCAACGCCGGCAATACTAATTACGGGTATTGCAATGCCAGAGGCGCCAAATTTAACTCGTGTGTTACTGGCTTATGATGCTGATGGCTTAATGCTTGCACTGCTTATATTTGCAGTCGCACTATATATAAGAGGTGTATTAATTCTTAGTAGGCGTGGTGTTAAGTGGCCAATTGGGCGGACAGTGGCATTTGCAATTGGAATTAGCGCAGTTGACTTTGCAACTAGCGGTGGACTAGGTGTTTATTCACGTTTTGCTTTTTCTAATCACATGATGGCGCATATGGTGCTTGGCATGATCGCACCTATTGGAATTGTTTTAGGAGCTCCGATCACCTTAGCTCTTCGCACTTTGCCTCAGGCAAGAAATAAAGAAGAGTGGGGCGTACGAGGTGCGTTCATAGCAATCTTGCACTCTAAATTATCTCGTATCTATACCAACCCAGTTGTGGCATTAGCCATATTTGATGGCTCTTTATTTGCACTTTATTTCACACCATTATTTGGCAACCTAATGCAAGGACACAGCGGGCACTTCTTTATGTCACTTCATTTTTTACTCGCCGGAATACTATTCTTCCAAGTACTAATTGGTATTGACCCAATGCCAAATAAAATTCCACACCTTGTAAAAATCATAATTATTTTTGCGGCTATGAGTATTCATGCCTTCTTCTCAATCTCAGTTATGTCAGCTACTACCTTGCTTGATAATGGCTTCTTCGCATTACTAGAGCGCCCATGGGCTACTGATCTTTTGGCAGATCAAAAACTAGGGGGCTCAATTGGATGGGCCATGGGTGAGATTCCAATTTTGCTCGCTCTACTTGCAACATTTGTCCAGTGGCAACGCGCAGATAGGAAAGAGGCGAACCGGATTGATCGGGCGGCTGATCGAGCGGCTGCGATGGGTGAAGATGATGAACTTGCTCAATACAACCGTTATCTGGCGCAGTTAAATCGGCGCGACTTATCACAATAGAATTATCCTATGTCAATGAATTCAGATATGGCTGCATTATTTGGTGATGAGTACCAATCATTGCGCGAGAGTGTTAATGGCCTTGCTCAAAAAAAGATTGCACCATTTGCTCATGATGTTGATGAAAACTCACGTTACCCACAAGAAGCAGCAGATGCTTTGCAAGCTGCTGGCTTAGCTGCTGCGCATGTGCCAGTCGAATATGGTGGCCAAGGAGCAGATGCGTTAGCTGCTGTAATAATTATTGAAGAAGTGGCAAGAGTTTGTGGTGCATCATCTTTAATTCCTGCGGTTAATAAATTAGGTTCAGTTCCATTAATGATTGCTGGAAATGAAGAGCAAAAGAAAAAATACTTAACTCAACTAGCTGCTGGTAAGGGCTTCTCTTATTGCTTATCTGAATCAGAGGCTGGCTCAGATGCTGCTGCAATGAAAACAAAAGCGACAAAAGATGGTGATAGTTGGATTTTATCTGGCAGTAAAAAATGGATTTCAAATGCTGGTGTTTCAGAGTTTTACACCGTTTTAGCCTCAACTGATTTAACTAAAGGCGCAAAAGGAATCTCTGCCTTTATTGTTGAAAAATCAGATGCGGGAGTTTCTTTTGGAGCTCATGAAAAAAAGATGGGCTTTCGAGGATCACCAACGCGTGAGGTTTACTTTGATAATGTAAAAATTAGTGATGACCGAAGATTAGGTGAAGTTGGAAGTGGATTTTCCCTTGCAATGAAAACTTTAGACCACACCCGAATTACTATTGCCGCGCAAGCACTTGGAATTGCCCAAGGTGCTTTAGATATTGCAAAAAAATATGCTCATGAGCGTCAACAATTTGGCAAACCAATCTTTGATTTCCAAGGAATTCAATTTATGTTGGCAGATATGGCAATGCAGATTGAAGCAGCTAGGCAGTTGACCTATGCCGCAGCAGTTAAAAGTGAACGAGGTGAAAAAGATTTAACCTTCTTCTCAGCTGCAAGTAAATGTTTTGCAACTGATGTTGCAATGAAGGTTACAACTGATGCGGTGCAAATTCTTGGTGGCTATGGATATGTAAGTGATTACCCTGTTGAGCGAATGATGCGAGATGCTAAATTAACTCAGATTTATGAGGGTACAAATCAGATTCAACGAGTTGTAATGGCTCGAAATCTTGATACCTTAACAAACTAAAATCTAACAATAATCTCAGGAGTTGCTCCAGCGTCAACCTTTTCATCATGTGGTTGAACAGGCAATATTTCACTTGTTAACTCACCGTGATGAAGTAGTGCTATTTTAAAAGCCTTACTTCTAGATAACACGCGGTCAAATGAGCCACCGCCTTGACCGAGGCGATTACCCATTCGATCAACATGTAGGGCGGGTAAAATAATTACATCTAACTCAACCTCTACCGCATCCCCAATTGGTTCGAAGATCTTTTCAACTTTTGTTAGATTTTCAGATGATCCATTCCAACTAACCCACTGGATATCATTATTTTCAAGTAATCTTGGTAGAAATACTTTCTTGCCATCTTTAATTAATCTTTGATTTATATCACTAGTTTCTGGCTCAAACCCATATGAGATATATGAAGCTACATTTGTTGCATTTTTTAACTCTGTTGCAGAGAGAATATGCAGCCAACTTTCAGCGTTAAATCGATCTGCCCGCTGGCGTCGATATAACTTGCGTAACTCTGATTTATTTCCCTGCTTATCCATGCCCCTTACCTTAATTTATGGTGATGGCAAAGTAGGGTTTAGGTATGGATGAAATTCTCACCGTTGAGCAGTTACAGGAGCGCCTGCTTGAGCTGGCTAAGCCACTTGCTGCTCTTGACCTTCCACTCCTTGATTCTCACGGGGCAACTTTGGCAAATGATCTATTAGTAGATGAGCAACTTGCGATAAAAAATGGTCAACAAATTGGCTCTACCCAGATCGCACTTGCAGCATCTCTTGGCCTAGATCGCCTACCTACCAGGCCGCATCCTCGTGTAGTAATAATTAGCGCGGGTGATGATTTAGTTGAGCCAGGTAGCAAATTAGCAAAAGATGATGATGAGTTTGAAAGTAACTCATGGTTTTTAACGACATTTATGCGAGAAGCAGGTGCACATGCATTTCGAGTTCACACAATTCCTGAGACAGGTGAACAATTAAAGCTTGTAATTGAGGACCAATTAGTTCGGGCAGATTTAATTGTAATAAGTGGAGAATCAAAGGATGAATCTTTTGACCTTATTACATCAGTAATCTCTCAGTTAGGTGAGATTAAAGTAGTAGTCCCAAATCTTGATGAAAGTGGAAAACATAGCTATGGCTTAATCGGCCCAGATAAAACACCGGTAATCACATTACCTGGAGAGGCAATAGCAAATTATCTATCTGCTGAAATATTTATTCGGCCAATGATTTTAAAGATGCTAGCAAAAACTCAAATTTATCGGCAGAACAAAAAAGTAAAATTAAGCAAAGCACTTAGTGTGGACTCTGATAAAGCCACTTATATAAGAGCAAAACTTAACGCAGAAGGTGAAGCCACACCTCTTGCCAATCAGCCCTCGCTAACAACACTTTCTGATGCTGATTGTTTAATTGCACTGCCTGTAAAGAGTAAGAAATTAAGCGCTGGTGATTTAGTAAACTTGATAATGATAAATCGAGTACGTAATTGAAAAAGTTAGTTGATGGTGAGTTATTCTTAAAGCCAATTAGATTTCGAGATAAAGCTCAATGGGATAGTGTGCGTGCAGTAAATCGTGATTGGTTATCCCCATGGGAGGCAACTAGACCAAATATTGATCACAAATCTGCCCTACCTTCTTATTATGGAATGGTGATGCAATTAAATAGAGAGATGAGAGCGCTTCGCTCAATTTCACTAGGGGTTTGGCTCAATGAAAATCAAGATCAGATATTAATTGGTCAAATTACATTAGGCGGAATTATTTTTGGTGCAATGCGTGGAGCTCACATTGGTTATTGGGTTGATCAAAGGTTTGCCAATCGTGGTTACACCACAAGAGCGGTTAAACTTTTAACAAAATTTGGGTTTGAACAACTACGCCTGCACCGGATTGAAATTAATCTTCGACCAGAGAATGAAGCCTCAAAGCAGGTTGCAATAAAAGCAGGATATTCACTAGAAGGTGCGCGCAATAATTACCTTCATATTGCAGGGGATTGGCGCGATCATGTTACTTTTGTTAAAGAAAACCCAACAATAAAATAAAAGTAAATTAGGACATACCTACCAAATTCCCCTTAAAACTATGGTTTCACATTTATCGTTAGGCTTTATGGGTTCAGGTTTTATCTATTTAATCATCATGGGCATGTGGGCTGCTTATTTTTTGCCCCAGTGGCTTAGTAATCATGAAGATAGTTCAGGTAAAGCAATCCAACGTTATAAAAATGCAATGCAAGTAGTTGCTGAAAGTAATGGCAGTATAAAGAGTGAACGTAATGCTGAAGAAAAAAATAAAATATATTTAAAGCGTAGATTAATTTTCGGTTCATTATTTTCACTATATGCACTCTCATTAACTAGCGCAGTTGTTGGATTTTTAGATTGGGTAACAACTCTTGTGCCGCTAACTGGAATACTTATTTATTTTGTAAATGTTCGAAAACAGGTAATTAATGCACAACTTAAATCGCGCAGACTTAAAGCACTTGAAAGAATTACTAATAGTAAGATTCCAACTACAGTTATTCCCAAACGAGTTAAAGAAAAAAGTTCTGACGAGCATTGGATTCCATTTGCAGACCGCGAAGAAATCACGGGTGTAGTAGTAGTACCAAAGGATAGAAAAGGCTGGCAACCAACAACTATTCCTAAGCCTGTCTATACCACCGCTGCCAAAGCTATCCCAAGTAAGCGAATTATTGATCTAACAACAACTGGTCAATGGAGCGCTGAACAGAAGTTAATAAAAGCGTTATCGGGCCGAGATGATGATTTCTTTGACCAAGAAACTTTAGTCGAAGTTAGTGAAGAGTCAAAAGTAGTAAATGAGTAAGGTTTAAATCCAACTGGGCAGCCACATTCGGTGTAACCACTGGCTATAAGGAATTTCAATACCGAGATAAACAGGCAGAAAATAAATAAAGTTAATAGCGACTGCAATGATAAACAGAACAATTACTCTCTGGTAATCTCGATATTTAAGAAGTAGGTCAAAGCAGTAAACTAAAGCTAATATCAAAAAAGGCAGAGTAGTGATTGAGTAGAAATAAAACATAGTCCGGTCTTGAAAAATAAACCATGGTAGATAGGTGCCGGCAAAGCCTGCTAAAACTATCTCGGCTGATCTATTTGAAGTATTAATATAAAAACCAATAGATATTGCAACTGCAATAATTGCGCTCCACCAAAGCAGCGGTGTTCCCATAGCTAAGATCTCTTGCGCACATTCCCCCGCCCCACAGCTATCACCACTTTCATAGTAAAAGGAGGTAGGCCGGCCTAGAACTAACCAACTCCACGGGTTTGCTGAGTAGGAGTGTTTTTCAACAAGATTTGTATGAAAATTTAATATCTCTAAATGATAATTCCAAAGAGATGAAATGGGGTTTGAGCCAGAATTTCTCGCCCAGCCCTTATCACTTACAAACCAACCAACCCAGGAAGTGAGATAGATACCCATAGGTAGGAATACAAACTGACCAACTCTTTTAAGTATCCGGCTGAGGTATACTTCTTTAATCTTTATAGTCAGTAAAAGCAAAATTGGAATTAAAAATACCGCACTCCATTTTGTTGATAGCCCAAGTCCAATTGCCATACCACTTAACCAATAATTTTCCTTTAATAAAAAATAAAAAGTGAGCAGTATAAAAAACATTAAAAATATATCAAGTAGTGCAACTCTAGACATCACTAAGCTAAGCCCATCTACTGCCATTAGAACAGCTGCTGATAAAGCTAAAAACTCTGATTTAAATAACCGTTTCGTAATTAGATAAATTAGTAATACTGAGGCACTACCAAATAGTGCTGAACTGCTGCGCCAACCAAACTCATTATTACCAAATAATTTTATGCCAATACCGATTAACCATTTTCCCAATGGCGGATGCACAACAAATTCAGATGCCCCTTGCTGATCTAATTCAACCCCGGAAGTAATTAATGAATAAGCATTTTTTACATAGTAAACCTCATCAAAAATATAACCTTTTGGAGTATCTAATCGCCAAAGCCGAAAGCTCAGTGCAAAGGTGAGGATTGCAGAAATTGGTGAGATCCTGCGCAGTAGGGCTAAATCCATAGCATCAGCCTAAGTCCTGTTGTAAAGCAGGAAGTGAAATAACCTGAGAGAATTACCAAATGTTAATTCTGGGCTGTCTACCAATCGGTGATGTGCGTGATGCCTCCGCTCACCTGATTGCGGTGATATCAAGTGCTGAGTATGTTGCAGCTGAAGATTCTCGAAAATTTGCCAGATTATGCCAAGATCTAGGAATTAAACATAGCGCGAAAGTAATTTCTTTTTTTGAAGGTAATGAAAATGAAAAAATTGAGGAGTTATCTTTAATTCTCAAATCTGGAAAAGATATTTTGGTAGTAACTGATGCTGGCGCGCCAGGTATATCTGATCCTGGCTATAGAGCAATTCGAGCAGCACTTGCTGAAAGTATTCCAATTAAAGTACTACCTGGGCCAAGTGCGGTTACTACTGCGCTATTACTTTCTGGACTAGCAACTGATCGATTCTGCTTTGAGGGTTTCCCGCCTCGTACAAGTGGTGCAAGAGTTAAATGGTTTGCAGAGCTTGAGAAACAGGAGCGAACAATTATTTTCTTTGAAGCACCGCATCGAATCGTTCAATCACTAGTAGATGCTGGTAGTGCATTTGGATTAGATCGAAATGGCGCAGTATGCCGAGAGATGAGTAAGCATTATGAAGAGGTAGTGCGAGGACCAATCTCAGAGCTAATTACTTGGGCAAACTCAAAGGAGATTTTAGGTGAGATAACAGTTGTGATCGAAGGATTTGATCCGAGTAGTAGGCATTTTTCAGTTGAAGATTTAATTAAATTAGTTTTAGAACAAGAAGCGTCCGGTGAGAGTAGAAAGAGCGCTATTGCACTAGTTGCTAAGGAGAATTCAGTCTCAAAGCGAGTTGTATTTGATGCCATGGTTACCCATAAAAGTGGGGATAAGATCTGATCATGGCATTTGATAAATCCTTTTATTTAACTACGCCTATTTATTATGTAAATGATGCTCCACATATTGGCCATGCCTATACCACTGTTGCCGGAGATGTATTGACCCGCTGGCACCGCCAACGGGGTGAATCTGTATGGTTTTTAACTGGCACAGATGAACATGGCCAGAAAGTTTTAAATACTGCGCAAAGTAATAACACTAAACCACAAGACTGGTGTGACAAGTTAGTTGATTCTGCCTGGAAGCCAGTTTGGCAGGATTTAAATATTGCCAACGATGATTTTATTAGAACAACTGAGAAGCGTCACACCGTACGGGTACAAAATTTTTTGCAAGGTTTAAAAGATGCAGGCCATATTTATGCCGGTAAATTTGAAGGTCCATATTGCATAGGCTGTGAAGAGTTTAAGTTACCCGCTGATTTAGATAAAGGAATGTGCAAGATTCACTCTAAGCCAGTTGAGATGCTTAGTGAAGATAACTGGTTCTTTAAATTATCAGCCTTTGCTGGGCCACTACTTGAACACTACAAATCAAATCCTGGTGCATGTGAGCCAGCTTCCGCTCGTAATGAAGTTATTTCATTTTTAGAAGGTGAAGTGAGAGATCTTTCAATCTCACGCTCCACATTTGATTGGGGCATCCCTGTTCCTTGGGATACAAAACAAGTTATTTATGTTTGGTTTGATGCTCTCCTAAATTATGCAACTGCAGTTGGATTAGGTGATGAGCCCGATTCTGAAGGCGGGAAAAAATTTACTAAAACTTGGCCAGCAGATGTTCACTTAGTTGGTAAAGATATTTTGCGCTTTCACGCAATAATTTGGCCCGCAATGTTAATGGCGGCAGGAGTGGCTGTTCCCAAAAAAGTATTTGCCCATGGTTGGTTATTAGTAGGTGGTGAAAAAATGTCAAAGAGTAAGTTAACTGGTATTGCACCCCGTGATATCACTAAAGATTTTGGTGTAGATGCATTTAGGTATTACTTTCTAAAAGCAATTCCATTTGGCGCTGATGGCTCGTTCTCTTGGGAGGATATGGCAGCTAGATACACCAGTGAATTAGCAAATGATTTTGGTAATTTAGCATCTAGATTAATTGCGATGATTGAAAAGTATTGTGATAATAAAATCCCGCAGGTTGCAAAGGATGAAGAATTAGCTCAAAGTCTCACCCAGACAGTTAAAACTGCAGATGAGGCTATTTGTGCACTTGATTTTCAAGGTGGAATAAATGCAATTATGGATTTTTGTAAGCAGGTAAATGGGTATGTAACAATTAAACAGCCATGGGTAGTTGCTAAAGATCCAGCAAATAAGGCGCAGCTTGATGAAATTTTATATAACACCGCAGAATCACTTCGCGCTCTTGCAGTCTTACTTCACCCAGTTATGCCAGCGGTAACTGAAAAACTTTGGCAAAGTTTAGGCGCTTCATCATTAGGCGTGATTGGTGATCAACAAATATCTAAGGTTTCAAATTGGGGACAATTACCAGCTGGCAGCGTAGTAACTAAAACAGAGGTTTTATTCCCACGGCTAGAAGAGGTTAAGTAATTTATGGCAGATCGTCATAATCGCGATCTTGATCGACAACCTGGACCACTTCCTGATCCAATAACTTCAAAAACAGTTGACACTCACGCCCACCTTGAATTAATTCACGACAGTGAGGCAGATTCACCTTTAATAAAAAAAACATTAGAGGAAGCAGCATCAGTTGGCGTTGATCGAGTTGTGCAGGTTGGCTACTCCGCAGAACAATCAATTTGGTCAGTTAAGTGTGCCGAAGCTTTTGTCGGCCAAGTGCTAGCAGCAGTTGCGCTGCATCCAAATGAGGCACCAGTTGTAGATGACTTAGAAAAAGATTTAACAATTATTCAAGGATTAGCTGCTCACCCTAGGGTAAGAGCAATTGGTGAAACCGGGCTTGATTTTTTTAGAACAGAGGCTGCGCTGCAAGAAAAGCAAAAGTATTCATTTAGGCGCCATATAAAAATGGCTAAAGATCATAATAAAGCGCTAGTAATTCATGATCGTGATTCACACCAAGCGGTATTAGATATTTTAGATCAGGAAGGTGCACCTAGTAACACAATTTTTCATTGTTTTTCTGGTGATGTAGCGATGGCAAAAGAGTGCATTGCTAAAAAGTATTATCTCTCCTTTGCTGGGACTGTTACATTTAAAAATGCACCAGAGCTAAGGCAAGCAGCAGCACTTGTGCCACTCGATCAGATATTAGTTGAGACTGATTCACCATTTTTAGCACCCATGCCAAATCGGGGATCACTTAACACCCCAGCTCAAATACCAAATACATTAAGAGTATTAGCTGATGTGCGAGGTGAATCAGTTGATTATCTAGCAGCTGCCATCTCTGAAAACGCAGAGCGAATCTTTGGAAAGTTTTAAGTGGTGAATCTATTAGGGCCAGCGCAAATAAGAGCCCTTGCTGAAAAACTTGATTTAAAGCCAACAAAGAAGCTTGGTCAAAACTTTGTAATTGATGCAAATATCTGCCGAAAAATTGTTAAGTTAGCGCAAGTAAGTGAATCAGATATCGCACTTGAAATTGGACCAGGTTTAGGTTCACTAACCCTTGCTTTACTTGAGCAAGCTAAGCAGGTAGTAGCTGTTGAAATTGATAATCGCTTAGCTAATCAATTACCAATTACTGTTACAGAGTATGGTTTTTCTAACGAAAAGTTAATTGTTATAAATGAAGATGCGATGACACTAAATCACTTAGATATTAACCCAACAGTTTTAGTAGCAAATCTTCCATATAACATCTCAGTTCCAGTACTACTTAATATTCTTGAATACTTTCCATCAATTACTCGTGGAGTTGTGATGGTGCAAACTGAGGTGGCAGAGCGATTAGCAGCACTCCCAGATAACAAACAGTATGGCGCACCTACTGTTAAAGCTAATTGGTGGTGCACACTTTATCTATCTGCTTCAGTTAGCAGATCAGTTTTTTGGCCTATTCCAAATGTTGATTCATCTTTAGTTAGATTTGATCGCCATCCACCCCTTGCAGATGAGGTGCACCGAGTTGCTACCTTCACCATCATTGATCAAGCATTTACTAAACGGCGAAAGATGATGCGATCAGCACTTTCACAGCTGCTGGGAGTGAATGCAGCTAACCTGTTAGAGGCTGCTGGGATTGATCCAACTATCCGTGGGGAAGCGCTCTCAGTAAAAGAATTTTTAGAGATTGGTAAAGAATTAATTAAGCAAAATTCCACGCCATTAGATACTTAACCAATACGCTCTAGGGTATGAGATCAAGGGGTGTAGTTGCCAGGGTGCCGGCTAAGGTCAATCTGCAACTTGCAGTTGGACCACTAGGTAATGATGGATTTCATGAAGTTACTACTGTCTTTCAAGCAATCTCACTCTTTGATGATGTAACTGTTGCAACAGCGCCAGAAAATACTGGTATCTCAATTCAAATAACTGGGCAGACATCAAAGGGTGTGCCATCTGATAACTCAAATCTTGCTGTTAAAGCTGCAGCACTTATGATTAAAAAATATGACCTACCTAATGATTTAAGTATTAAATTAAAAAAAGAGATTCCAGTTGCCGGCGGTATGGCAGGTGGAAGCGCAGATGCTGCTGGAGTAATAGTTGGCCTTGACTCTTTATTTGAGTTAGGACTTTCCAGGGATGAGATGGAAATGGTAGGGAGTAAAATTGGCGCTGATGTGCCATTTTCAATATGTGGTGGAGTTGCAATTGGAACTGGGCGAGGTGATCAAATAACTCCAGCACTTTTTAAAGGAAGTTATAACTGGGTCTTAGCACTTTCTGGTCAAGGTTTATCAACACCATCTGTTTATGCAGAGTGTGATCGCTTGCGCGAGGGATTATCAATATCAACACCAGTAGTTAGTGAACAATTAATGCAAGCACTTAGAGCAGCAGATGCTAAAGCGTTAGGTAAATCCTTATCAAATGATTTACAACCAGCTGCCTGCTCACTACGACCAGCACTTCGCTTAGTTTTAGATGTTGGTCTTGATTATGGCGCATTAGGTGGAATCGTCTCTGGTTCAGGTCCAACAGTTGCATTCTTAGTAAAAGATGATGAGCATGCGATGGACTTAACCGTTGCATTAAGTAGTAGTGGGGTAATTTCATCAGTTGTTAGAGCAACTGGAGCGGTTGCGGGGGCTCGAATAATTGAAAGTTTTTAATTTAACCAGTTATAAGGGATAATTCAGGTTCCGCCATTGTGTAGTGGCTAGCACATGAGCCTTTGAAGCTCAGGGTCCAGGATCGATACCTGGTGGCGGAGCCACCAAGTAAAAGGGGGTAGTGATGAGTAAGTTAGAACTTGTCATTGTCCTAGCGGCCGGTGATAGCAAGCGAATGAAATCTGAAACCTCAAAAGTTTTACATGAAATAGCTGGTCGAAGTGTTATCCAGAATTTATTAGCAGCAGTTACGCCACTTTCTGCAAAGAATTTATCGGTAGTAGTTGGCGCCCAAAAAGAGGCGGTAACTGAGCACTTGTTAAAGATTGCGCCAAATGCAAAGTGTGTAGTGCAGGAAAAGCGAGATGGCACAGGGGCTGCAACTGCGCTCGCCTTAAGCGAACATAAAGGTGATGGCACTGTCCTGGTATTAGCCGGTGACACCCCACTACTAACTAATCAAACATTAAGTGAATTTATAAAAGCCCATCAAGATAATGAGAACCCAGCCTCAGTCCTAACCGCCTTACTTCCTGATCCAACCGGTTATGGGCGAATAATTAGGGGTGGTGATGGTGTGATCTTAAAAATTATTGAGGAAAAAGATGCTTCAGATTCTGAAAAAGATATTGATGAGATTAATACCGGAGTCTACTTATTTGATATTAAGTTACTCCGCTCGGTAATTACTAACCTAAAGAGTAATAACTCCCAAAAGGAGCTGTACCTAACTGATGTAATTGGCTTAATTAATGAGAGTGGAAAAAGTGCTTATGCAATTCTTTCAAATGATTACACTGAAACTTTAGGTATAAATGATCGAAGCCAATTAGCTGAATGCGCAGCAATTATGCGAGATCGAATAAATCATCAACATATGCTAAATGGGGTAAGCATTATTGATCCAACTACTACTTGGATTGACGCCGATGTTGTTATTGAATCTGATGTTTTAATCTATCCTGGCACATCAATTACCGGTAATAGTAAAATTAAATCTAATGCCATTATTGGCCCACGCTCAGTAATTAACTCTTGCCAAATAGATACTGGGGCTAAGGTAATTGAATCAAATTGCACCGATTCTAAGATTGGTAAAGATGCAAAGGTTGGACCGTATACATATCTACGCAAAGGCAGCGTGTTAGCTAGTGAAAGTAAAGCGGGGGCATTTGTTGAGATAAAAAATTCCACTATCGGTGTGGGATCAAAGGTTGCCCATCTTTCATATGTTGGAGATGCTCAAATTGGGCAAGAGAGCAATATTG
>Ga0247832_1002785_pt1 | contig 25715 bp, 14 predicted proteins | sample LaCruzMarch2015__10_FD_192407 | JGI IMG/M metagenome (GOLD analysis project Ga0247832, IMG submission 192407) | Freshwater microbial communities from meromictic Lake La Cruz, Castile-La Mancha, Spain - LaCruzMarch2015_4m | ecosystem: Environmental > Aquatic > Freshwater > Lake | place: Spain... | reverse complement strand
TTGACAGACGTTACACTCGGTATCATGATGATCTTCCTCCTCCTCCTCCTCCTCCTCCTCCTCATCAGATTCCTTTCCATCCTCATTGGCATCATCAGTCCAGCCTTGACACTTTTTAAAGATACATTTTACCTTACCAGGATATGACACACAGGCAACACAGGTTTCACAGTTATTTTCACGCATACATCCGTCACACTTACCACATTTTTTCAGCTTCCCGGTTGGTGTCTTACCCCAATTGATAGGTGGAGGCTCAAGTCCACGACTTGGAGGTTTGTCTCGTTTGTCAACCTTCAACCCAATGTCCATTAATAACTCATCCTCGTTGAATGTCGTGGCCCTACGTGCTCTATCAGGATTTTGTCTTCGGACTGCGAACTCATCGAGCGATTTACGCTGCGGGACGACTTTTTTCTTGACTTTCTTCGGCTTGTCATCGAACCCAAGCTCGGCAAGTCGTGCATTATTCCGTGCGATGCGCTCTTGACGTAGACGCTCGTATTCGGAGAGGCCACCGTTAGCCTGCGGCTGCGTTCGGGTATATGAGAGGCAAGAGACATGTAAAGTTAGAACGCATTTGTGGTGCTTATAAATGACTATTGAAGCCCTTTCATCAGTTGCGGGGGTGTTTGCGGCGACCAATGTCGCTCCCTGAGCCAAGAAACGGCTTTGAAAATGACAACCAACAAAAAGTTCCCACTCTAGTGTCATTTTCACCCCAAACAATTTTTTCCAAACACGAACTTCACTCACCTTGGCTGCCGCCGAATCATCGGATCCATCATCATCGTCTTCGTCCTCACCTTCATCATCATCCTCATCATCGCTCTCTTCGTCATCACTGTCCTCCTCCTCTTCCCCCCCCTCCTCCTCCTCGTCGTCTACAATCATCTCATCGCCACCAGCGGCCATGATGTCGTCTTCCCCTTCTTCGTCGTTCGCGACCATAATATCGTCCTCGCTCATCGGTCCCCCCTCGTGAAATTCCAGAAGCTCCAAGAGGGCGGGGTCGTCCATATCCTCGTTTCCATAACCCTCCCCATTGTCTGTGGGATTACTCTGCGACATGGTTCCGCTTGCCGTAGTAGTAGAACCTCGGCCGGTTGCTTTTTAGAGGTATTTATGTACCCAAAGTAAATGTCACCCGCCAAAAGACGTATTTTGAGTTTGCGATCAAGGCAAACGAATCAATCATTCATTAATTATTGTTCGTCTCGTAGAGCAAAGATGAGCGGTAACAACGGTGGTATCAATAATAATAGTAATAGTAACAAGGAGGTGGAACTTGAAGTTTTCAATCGATTTTCACGAATTGTACGTGAAAGATTCACCGGCCTCGGCGGGGATAATGGTGACTCCGCTCGACGTATCGAAGGAATCGATGCTCTCTACAAACGACCAGAATATGCGCCCGAAAAACGTGTACTAAATGAAATGAATAATATGGGTTTACATAAGGGTGTACTTAGCGGACTGGCAACCTTTGTCTTTCTACGGATTAGTCCACGTTTGTTGGCGCGTGCGTTACAACAACGTGCCGCACGAGCGGGGATGATGGACGCTACTGCACAGAATCACAACAATCCATTTCATCAATCCTCTTCTGTTGGGGGGTACAAATTTGATTCCATCACTGGAGGGGGGATGCAGACTAATGAACGACCTGGACTATTCTTCCAACTATTACGATTTTCACTTGATACCTTCGTGTCGTTCAGCATCGGGGCATACGCATCGATGTATTTTATTGATAAGGATAAGATGATGAAGAGTTTTTCTGATATTCCGTTGGTTGAAGGTGGGTGTGTTGAATACTGTATGAATGTCGGTTTTTATCATGTCTATCATTCATGTGCATCATCCTCTCATATACATTTTATTCTTCTCCTAATGTAAACAGGCCGATCTTTACTATCGGAAGAATTATGTGAGGACTTTTCAAATGAATTCAAGAAATTTGATCGTAAGATATGGGATATAAATCACCCATCCCTAAGCACCGGTGGTATGCCTAATATGAATAATACAAATGGCGGAAAAGAGTTTAGGAATACAATTCAGGGCTTTGTTGCCAATTGCAAACGACGTAGGTTGTTAGAAACCGAATTACGCACAGAACGACGTTTCGGTGATGATGATGATTACGTACCAATCCCACCTCCTGGCGTTCCGACGGATATTGCTGTAAGTCTAGAAGATTTACTGGACAATGAAGAAGACAACCAACTTGAAATGAAGAATGGAGATGATTTCTTTGACACACCTTTCAACATGGATTATAAGGAAGACGATTGATGTTTTTGAGTTGTTAGAAGGGTAACATGCACAAATATCCAGGGAGATAAAACAATGGAACATTATGATGTGGAGTTTTCGGTTGATTGTATTTTAATAAAGACTTAGTAATGTCTGGAGTAATCTATGATAGTCTTTTACAAGCATTATAAAATACAAAGAGAGAGTGAATATGACTCTCCCTCAAAAGAGTGAAGCGTGGTTTCTCAGACCAGACCGTGGCGCATTGTTTGTTGGAAGGTGAAATAAAGATATCCACCCACAGTAGGCAAGATCCTCACACCGCCTCATCATCCCCCGAAGTAGTATTTATGAGTTTATTTCCTCAATATTTGTTGCACTATTTATTGCCGATTGTGTCTCCACAACAGCTTTCTTTGGTTTAGTTGTCGACGTACCAGTCTTTGCTAAAACACTAGCCGGTAGCAACGGCTCCACTTTTGCAAACGCAATAGTCGCAGCCTCATCCGCCTCGCGTTCTCTTCTAGTCCGTCGTGCCTCCTCGGTCATATCCATTGCCAAGTTCGCATCATGATTCTCTTGAGCTATGGACAGAGCAAAAGACCGAATAGCCGAAAGTCCGAAGTATATCCCCACGCCTATGATTAGGAGGGTTATTATCACAGTTTTAGCGTCAATTATCATGTCGACACCGACAAGGCAGCCTTGCTCGTCCCTAATGCCCACCTGCTCTGTTGCTCTGCTTGAGGATCACCTACGTACAGTTACATAAATAGATGATTATTCTCGATTGAAGAGTTGATCTCTCCTATGTGGGTGATACTAGTTGTTATCTTTTAACTCCTTCAATACACTGGACGATGCGTTCTTTGCGAGCTCTCCGACAGTCAATGCAGTCCGGTACTGCAGAGCTTCACTGGTGTTGTTTTTCCCAAGCTTGAGCAACGCTGCTATCCCACCCTCCTCTGCAATAGTAACGTGATTCTCAAAGTTATCTGCAAGCTTAAGCAGAGCCATGGCAGCATGGTGCTGAGAGTCTGAGTTAGTAGCCATCATCGCTACCAACGGTCGCACGGCTCCCATCTTCACTAACGGTACCTGGAAAGATTTGTTGTTGGCAAGAAATGCCAACACGAATGCCCCATAATCTTGACACTCTGTGTCGACTAGAGACGCAACAGTCACAGCAGATTCTAAGCATCCGGCATGCCTAATATTATCGTGATGCTCAGGACATTCAGAAAGAAGAGATAAAAAGTAAGATGCAGCACGCTTGTTCTCGATTGGTCCAGCTTTAATTGTCCCCGCAACGAGGTGTAGGCAATCAGTTTTTGCAAGGACATCGCGGATATCCATCTTCTCTCCTAATGTTCCCAACAGGAAAAGTCCAGCATGAATGCACTCGTCATCGGTCGATTTGATCAGCTCAAGCAACGAGGGCAGTCCGTTCTCCTTGACCACACATTCTTTTGTCTCGAGGAGATCACCCAGTGCTATACTATTCAGAGCCAAGAGTGCACACTGGCGCATTCTCAAGTCTGGATAAGTTATCGTCTCGATCAAAGGCCGGACAAAACCACTATCTATCACTTCTGATTTATTCCTGTTAGATCCAAGGGCTAAACCTGCAATTGCAAGCGATGCACAGCGTTCGACTTCCAGGTCAGGAAATCTGAGTAGGAAGAGCAAAATACGAAGTACGCCCTGTTTCACTACCAATTCTTTGTGTTCTCGCGTACCCATGCACAGATTACACAGAGCTAGGGACGCAAATCGTTGTGTTGCACTGTCCGAGCTTTTTACCAGTTTGCATAATACTTTTGCAATCTCCAGTGAAACCATGATTCCCTTCGCTGCGATGTTGATCGAGAAAGAGGATAGCGCTCTGGCCGAATCACGGAGAACTTCAGTGTTAGTGTTTGTCGATGCTGTTGCTTTGATAGTCTCTACCCCGCCTTCCTTCACCACATATTGACAGAATTCCGGCGAGTTCACAATATTTGCGATTGAGTATACAGCGTCTTTTTGAATTGTCAAGTCTAAATGGATGCACAACAGTAGAAGTGGCTTTACACCGCCTCTTCGCAACACCAGCGATTTGCCAGTCTCGTTGAGGGACAGTGAGGCAAACGCAGAAGCGGCAGCACGTTGGAAATCGCGTACATTGCTTGCAGAAAATTCAACAAATGGAAAATGTGATTCATCATATCCTTTCGACAATGACTTTTGGACTTCGGGATTTGAAGACATGAAGCCGAGCGCGATGGCAGCGTATCGCTGACAAACTTTGCTCTTGGATTTACTAAGATGAAATAGAGTTTTCAGCCCACCCTGGCTGTGAATCATCGATTGCTTAGCTTCGTTGGCACATAAGTTTGCAAGTGTTCTGCCGCAATCCTGATTGATGAATAATACAATATATAAGCAACATGACATTATTTGCGAAGAGAACCTGTACGAAAGCCAAGAGACCTTACCTTCCATATCTCGTCATGTTCGCCGGCAGATAATAGAGAGTCAATCGAAGGCACAATTTCATGTACCACCATCGCAGACTGACAGTCTTTATGCTCACTCAAATTCGCGAAAAGACCAGCGATTTGGCATCGTAGGTCCTCATTTGCCAAATAGATGCATCGAATCACACATTGCATTATATCGCTGCCTGAGAAATTGTCTGCAATCGTATGGCAAGTTGCCACGTGGCGAAGCACAGCTACAGCAATAACTTGAACATCTCGATCATTCTCCTTTACTAATTCGACCATATATGCAGGCCCTCCCAGCTCAAAGAATAGGGGAATCGCAATCCCGCTTGCACATAGATCCCTAAGTGCTGTTGATGCGTGCTTCCTAATATTAATGTCTTGGTCTCTTGCCAAGGCAATGACGTGCTGCAAGCCGTCATTGACTAAAGAATAGTGCGAGCTCCGGGTTTGACTCAATTTATGAAATGAGAGGGAAGTGAAGTAGCGACACTGCTCACATGCATTTGCACTGAGACGAATGAGGCTGTCCAAACCGCGTCGGATTATTTGAGGGTGGACCTCATCCGAACTCAACATATTCGAAACTGCTCGCGCTGCCTCACGTTTAATGTCGAGTTCATCTTTCTCCAGGCAGACAACAATAGATTCTAAAACAGGTGAGATAAAAGCGTGTGCGTCTATGTCCTCCGACAGATTTCCAAGCACTTTAAGGCTTAACCGAACTGTATCCAAATCAACACTTTCGGTCAAGAAAACTAATTCAGACATGGCTAAACGTGCTATGCCAAGCCGAAGATTAGGGGCCAACGATAGATTACAGAAGCAGGATGCCACCTCTCGTTGAATCTCTGGCAAATCAGTCTTACACGCGCCCATTAGAGTCTCAACCACTCCGTCAGCCACCAACAGGTCTCTATTTTCTCGAATAATAGCCAGGCGTCGAATGGATGACAGGGCAAGACATTTATAATGAACGTTACTTGATTTGGCAAGAGCAATCAGCGACATAACTCCACCGCCGCGTCCAATTTCGGAAAGATTATCGCCATTACTCGTTAGATTCGCAATTCCAAATGCGATGCAGGGACTCCTTCCTCGTTTAGCATTCGTTGACGATGGGCGGGCAAACGCCTTATACACGCCCTGTTTCAAGAAAGGTAAATGAGTAGAGACATTTGCTGCAATATTGCCAAGGCACATAAAGGAACAATCTTGAGTCACATCATCATCCACGAGACAAAGGGTCACAAGAGCCGGTAGTCCACCGTGGATTACAATTTGAGATTGAGTAAAAGGGTCGTTTGCCATATTTGCCAGACAAAGACAAGCCAATCGTCGGCACGTCTCATCGATATCTTTGAGAGCTAATATCACAGCTTGTAAGCCACCCCCTTTTATAGATTCCGCCCTGGTCTTTTCGTTACATGCAACATTAGCCAATATCTTCAATGCAAGTCGACGACAGAGGCGGTCAGAGCTATTAGAGATGAATGCGATGATTGATTGTGTGGCATTACTCTTCAAAAAATGTGGTTGACTCGTTTCACACGCTGACAGATTGTACATGGCCAAGAGAGCCACACGCTGCAGGCTTACGCCATCTGTTCCATTTAAGGCTCTTAATAATGGTCGCAACCCTTCAGCGTCAAGTATTGCCGATCCGTGATCAGTCTTTGCAGCCAAATTGCAGAGAGTCATTGTAGCAAAAGTTGCAACGTCCAGAGTAATATCGCTCATCAGGTCAAGCAAGCATGACAGATTGATCTGTGTTGAAACATGATCCCGAAGTAAATTTTGGCATGTAAGATTGCAAACAGTCATCATCGCATTCTTGCGAATGACTGGAGAATTACTGATCAGGAGTTGTCCAAGGGTCGTGATGTATCGTCCTTCAATATACTGTATCTCAAAGCCCGAACAAGTTGATATATTGCACAAAACCATGATCGACATCAAAGAGATGTCAATATTTAATGAAGTGGATAAATGGATGAGAGATTTTAGTCCTCCTGCGCAATATAAGGAGACCTTATTCTCCTCGTGGGTTGTCAATCGACACAAAGCTCTGCAAGAACTTAGTTGACAGCTTTCGAATGGCGACGCGAGGAGCGAAGCAAGCAGAGGGATACCACCCAAGTCTCCAATCAACTTTTTAATCTCGGGACTCGAGACCACATTGCTTATCGCAGCCGCACTATCTCTACCCGTCTCCTCCTCTTCGCAGCATAACAAGCTGACTACATGAGGCAAGACAATCTCGTCAAACACACTTGCGTCGTTCTCGGGGGCACAGGAGAGCAGCGAAAAGGCTCGTGCTGTCTCTCTTCTTACAGGCGCGGACTGTTTGGACGATAAAGCAACTAAGCATCGTATGCCTCCCATTTGGACCAAAGCCAATTTATTGTGAGCATGCTCTGCCATGTTAGCTATAGATGAGGCACATTGATATAAAAGACCTTCATTGTCGGTACGTGCAACGCAATCGGCCATGATACTGACTATCCCACTGTCCAACAGCTTTCGTTTTAGCTGCATGGGAATCGAGAGATGTCTCACGATGGAGAATGCGATGATTTGTAGATCAATATCTGGAAGGGATGACAACTCAATCGCAGCCCTGATCCCACCCAAATCTGCAAAAGCACATTTGAAGAATTGATTGGATGAAAGATCTCTCAATGCGGAAGCACCTTGAAGTTGGAGATTTCTCTCTTCCCTACTTGAGAGATCAAACACTGCACTGACGTAGTCATGAGCGAAGAAGTACTCGTGTGAAAAGCTATTAGCAGCGAGCTTCCGAAACGCCGCCGCTGCGTTGTAGGCACATTCGTAGTCTTGCAGTTTACCGACGTTCACGAGCGAGTCGAACTCTTTTTCTTTGAGGAAAGTATTCTGTGCAACCGTTGATGAAAATAAGTTCGCTAATGCTCTACTGGCTTCTCTCACAATTGAAAGAATCGGACTTTTCGTGAGTGTGACAAGAATGTGTACAATCCCTGCCGTCGCTACGACCAAATCATGAAACCGATCGTCTTCGGCAATGTTGGCAAGTGCTCCGAGTGCGAACCGGGACGTTTCCCCATCTGGCGACTGCGCCAATTCTATTACATGACCAATCAGATTACTCTGTATAATGTGCACTCTGGCTTCATCCCAAAGTGTAAAATGGCAGATACTTGAGGCAATCTCTCGACATCTCTCAACATTTTTATTGTCGCATAGTGTCGACATGAAGTTAACAACATTATTCGGATTCAGATCGACACGAACGATTCTGTTTGCACACAGCCGACGGAGCGCAGAAACGGAGTACGTCACTGCGCATTCATTAGTCGCTTGGATGTGCTTCGTCAAGATCAATGTCTGATGACCCAGTTCTTGATGAGTAAAACTAAACCTTGATAGCTTGCTGAATACAAATGCAACATGCAAATTTATGTCCGCAGAATTGAGCTGGAGTAATTTCACTAGAGGAGGAATGATTCCCACATCAGTCATACGACGAGCAATGGATGAGTTTTGACACAGAGCACTGATCGCCAAGCACGCGTACACTTTGCCTTCGACGAATGCATGAAACGCAGCCTCGTCCTTCCTGTCGGGGTACTTTGCGACGTCGCCAATTACGATTGCATTGCATAAGACAGAGACAATTTCTTCGACATCCAGTTCTTTATGCGAATTCACGTTTAAGCATAAATTAGCAAACGCTAGCTGTGAAAAGCGACGGATGTCAACATCTTCATGCAGACAGAGCACGCCAATCTTATGCAGTACATGCGGCGTCAAGATGACTGAGTGGATGTTGAAATTGCTCGTAAGATTTGCGAACAGTCTCGAAAGCTCGAGGATGACCATCGGGTCACAGCACGATAAGAGATGCTCCAGGCGCTCCACATAAACGACTTGCAATATGTCGGTGTGAAGTGCTTTATCTTCCGACATATTGCCCATACATCGACAAATTTGGCTCATGCATTGAGAATCATCACTGTCTAGCAGCAACATGAAATCCTTTATCTCATCCGAGCGTACTATGTCGACCATGTTGTCCTCGTTGAGACTCAAGAGCACGAGTACGTCGCTGACCATACGTTTGCATTTCAGGCAGTCTGATTTCATGACAAGAGAAAGAACACTTAATACACCCTCTTCAAGTATTGGTCGCCTAGCCTCCACCGAGACCGCTAGTCCTCGAAGGGTGGACAGTGATGTTAGCATATCGATTGCGTCTCCCGTGTGACAAAGAGACATGATTGGCAAAAGACCCCCCCTGACGATTATCGGCATCCTATTCTGGACTTCAGTCGATAAATTACAAATGGCGTACGCAATACATCTCTGGGATTCCATGTCGACCAAATTGTCCCCCGACAGTCCAATTAGAGGCTGAAGAGCACCACAATCGAAAATAGGTGCTTGCAAATCGAGATGGCTAGCGATGTTTCCAATGGCCATGGCCCCAAATAATCGGTGTGTTGAATCGGAGTCACAGAGAAAGGATAGAAGGTTCGGCATGTCTATCTTTTGTAGAAGCGTAGTGACCCTATCTCCCATGTATCCACCCAGTGATAGGTTGCATAATGTGGATAAGACTTCGACCGTTAAATCCTTGTCATCCGAATGAATGAAGGACAACAATGACTCTGCTCCTCCACAACAAATAATCTTTTCCCGACAAGATGGGTTCGTTGAAAGACCATGAAGTGCGGTAACAGCACGTAGACGAGTCAACCCATTGCTGTATTGTAGATTCTGGATAATCTCTGGAACCAGGTCCGTCATCTTCTCCAATGCCGAGTGCGTTTCTTTGTTAGATGCCAGATTTGAAATGCAAAGAATAGCATTCGATCTAATATCATCATTCGAAGATTTGATACAAGCTACTGACTCCTCAACACAACCATTGATTATCAAATCGCAGTGGATGTCATGACTTGTTGCCAGATTTGCGAGACATGCCATTGCATGTTGCTGCGATTGTACGTCAATTTCCTGAGTATCGAATTGCCGTAGTATTGCCATCAATGAAGGTACACCATGCTCGCGGACTATCCTGGCTCTAGTTTCGTCACTTGATGCTAGGTTCGACATTGTCATCGCTGCGAAATAACGGGACAACCTGTCCGACGAGTCGAGTGCAGCAATCAAATGACCGAGAGCACCAGAGCTGACAATGGAAGGTATGTTTTCCCTCGCAGACGATAAATTTGCAATAGCTCTTATCGATTCTTGTAAAACTGAATTGGACTTTGATAACATAGAGAATTGAAGATGGTGGATGATGCCATGATCCATCATTCCGATCTTATTGGTCGATCTTTCGGCAATGTTGGCAATGGTACCACATGCCTGGAATGCGACGTTGTCGTCGGGATCACGAGCTAGCTTCGCCAGTAAGTCAATCATGCCATCTTCCTCCATTATTGACTCCTTATTCTGGTCCGAAAGAGAAATATTCCGAAGGGTGGCTGCCATTTCCCGTCTTATTTCGACATCGTCACAAGCCGCCATTGATGATAAAGCTTCAAGAACTTGTGCCTCGACAAACATATTCCTGCAAATTTCGCATACGCAGAGGTGCTTAATGGCTAGGCACGCTTGTAAAGCAGTATCCCTGTCACCACAGCAAGCCAATGTTACAAGCCCAACAGCCGTTCGTGAGCTTTCGAGGAAGGAATGGTACTCCTTGAACCTCGCGAGAGAATGGAGTGCAACAGAAATCCCTCGAAGTGTCTCAACGTCCACCGACTGAATCAGCGAAAGAAGCGATTCAACCGTCTGGGCATGAAGAAGTATACTGTGATTTCCCATATTCAATGCCAAGTTGGCAATGGCAAGCGCACCAAAGCGTTCACAGTATGCATCGTTAGTAAAGCCAATGAGTACTTGGATTGAGTTGACTAAAGAAGATTCAAGAATATGGGGGTGTGTTTCTGAGTTGCTGGTAAGAAGACTCATGAAGCGAGAGATCGCTCTCTTGACATCGATGGGAGTAGACTTTTCTTGAACAAGCTGACACATTCGATCAAGACACAGCTCATCCAAAATCAGCTGATGAATTTCACCACTTGACTCAGCGAGGTTTGCCAATGCAATCACTGCATGAACTTGGCATGTAGAATCAGATTTCCTGACGAGGTCCACAAGCGCTGGCATAGCGCCTGACTTTGCAATCAATATTCTATTTGGTTCGGCTAATGACAAGTTAGAAAGAGTTGCTGCAGCCTCTCTTTGAATATCCACGCACGTAAACCGAGTCTTTCCACCGGCAGCGATGGTCAAAGGCTCAAGACCACCCTCATGCAGCAAGGGCACACGTAAAGCCTCATGCATGGACACACCATGGAGCCCGCTAATGGCTTGAAACTGGGCGTTCACAGAATCATCGCTCGAAGGTGGAAAGGAGAAGGAAACGAGAGCATCCATGCATTTGGTCTCGAGAAGCCGTTTGACATGTGATGGATTTGCGCATAGATTGCCGAGTGCAAGAATGGCGTGCTGTCGGCATTTTACATCACGATGGCGGGTGAAATCCATTAACATGTCTTGGGTGAAAATAAAATCAACGTGCAAAGTGAGTGGAAGGAAAAATGGGTATACAAAAAAAGGGTTGCAAGATTCGACTTACCGAAGAAGTCGGTCTTGTGATGGTGGTTGTGCTTGCCACTGCTAAAATTTGACAGGATCAAAATACAATATCGTACAGTCTCATGATCTGAAAAGCGTTTTGGGTCCAGACTAGAAAGACATTCGGTCTTCACCATACTTACAAGGCCATACTCCAATATTTCATCGTGAGATTTGAGGTTGGAACTTAGATTGCTCAGTGCCATTGCAGCCATTCGTTGACACTCGCAGTTCCGTATTTGAAAGCATGCAATGAGAGGCTTTGTAGCTCCTTGATTAATAATCAGGTCACAATAATCAACGTTCACTGCAAGATTTCCTACGGCCCGTGCCGCCTCCTGCAACACAGAATCAGAAGAGGAGCCTAGAGCACTGACTAATAGTGTAACACAGCCGTGATTTACCACCAACGTCATGTTACTTGCAGTTTCAACCAAGTTTGCAATGGCACAGCACGCCAATTGATGTTCCTCATCACTTCTTCGACCGTCACTTCGCAAGAAGTCTATAATTGGTGGCAGAGCTCCATTCATACATATTACGACTTTGTTACAATCCAGGAAGGAAAGCGTTGTCAGGGCAGGCAGGACTTGTCGTTGCACGCTTTTATCATCACTTCGTGCAAGGTAGAGCACGGCCTCAAGACCACCCTCATCGGTAATTATTTGCGTCATATCTGAATTGCGCGACAGTTCCGCGACTGCTAAGGCAGCAAAGTTTCTCAACTCTACGTCGGAAGAGTTCGAGAAGGACACGAGCATGGGGATGACACTCAGCGAGATGAAATCATCTTGGTTATCAAAGCAGGATGCGAGATTGGCGATAGCCAGCATCGAAAGCTTACGAATATCTGAGTCAACTTTCTCAGAACGAGTCATCGACTGCAAGGGTTCAAGGGCCCCTATGAGTGTCCGTCGGTGATGGTCGTGGGTACACAGATTCCCAATTCCAAAGGCTCCAATTCGTTGACATGTGTTATCTTGGGACAATAGAAATGACGTCAGCAAGCTATGCCCTCCACCATAAATAATGGCATCTACAGTCAGCCTATCGCTGCACGCTGCTAAGTTGGCAAGGAGACGTCCACTTTCTCGTTGAATCTCAACGTGACGTGAGCGCATGACGGAAATGCATGAGGAAACCGCCCCTTGATTTGCTATATAGTCTTGATTTTCAGTCATTTCAGCCAGATTCGCCAGAGCCTCGCATGCAAATTGAGCAATTATGGGATCTTCACTTTGGATTTGAGAGATCAATGGTAAAACTGCACCAGACTTGGTAATCTCGAACTTAGACTCGTCACTAAGGGAGAGATTGCAAAAGCAGCCAGTAGTCTCGTGCAACACTTGACTGTCATCAGATAATAGTAGGCGACACAGCGGTTCCAGACCACCCTCCTGTACGACTTTAGTGTTCGTATTGCCAGTCGAACTGAGCCCTCGGAGTGCCGCCGCAGCATTAGCATGAACGATGCGGTCGGTGTCGTACGCAAGAGCAATGAGCGGCTGGAGTCCACCGATCTCTACTATCCGTTCATGATTTGCACTATTAGCGCTCAAATTGGCCAATGCACTGCCAACGTAACGTCTCGATTCCAAGTCGTTGTTAGAAGTTGATAACGCGAACAGTGCTTCTGGACCCCCTTCATTGACAATAGTCGAGTGAAAAGCCTCACACGCTGTCAGATTTGCCAATGCCAGAGCCCCATATCTCCGACAAACGAGGTTGTTGTTTGGGCCAGATACCAATGATGCAAGACACGGTACGGCTCCAGCTTGAACAATTTTCAACAAGGATGGTGGGTGGGTTGCAAAATTTGCAATGGCCAAGGCAGCAAAGCGGCAATTGTTTCCATCTGTCTCGATGATCTTAATTAGAGGCACAAGTACCTTCGCTTCAATAAGGACGTCGATCAATTCTGGATTGACAGACATATTGGCTACTGCTCTCGACGCTTCGACGCAGCATGAGCCGTCCGACGAGTAGCATAAAGCAACTACGGGAGGAACTCCTTGCTCCCCTAGGAATCGAGGATGTATGTCCATAGTTTCGAGCAAGTTTGCAATGGCACTGCATGAATTGAGCTCGATATGAGTATCCCCAGCCACGAGAAGACTAATCAGCGTAGATAATGCTCGATAAGAAATTTCCTCCTTATTTTCCTGCTCGCACGAGAGAGAATTCAACAGGGTCGAAACCTCTCTGACAATGCCAACGTTGCTCGACCTTGACATAAGAATGAGGGGATCTAGAATACCTTTCTGCAAGAATTTCATTCGATTCTCAGCTGTAGTGCACAGCCCATGCACGGCCACCAGAGCTTGTTTCTGCGTGTCCAGGTCTTCACAGCAGGCCAAGACAACAAGCATCTCGATTGCACCACCCACCACAATTTGCTCATGATACAAGCGACAGGAGGCAACGTTCGATATCGCAAAGACGGCATATTTTCCACACTCCAACTCTTTGGCATCACAGCATTGCTTTAGCATTGCGAGTAATGCGCCAATCGCTCCCGCCTGGACGATGGTTTCAAACGTATTCGCTTCGGCTAGTAAGTTACCAATAGCCAATGCACAATATTGTCTCCCGATGGAATCACCCTGTTCATTCCGGACGTATTGGACAAGACTTACAACAACACCTGCATCATCAAGTTTAACAATGTCGTTGCATAGAGTCCTAGTCGAAGCAACATTTGCCAATGCAAGTGCGGCAAATTGCTGTGCCTCTGCATCCTGTGAGGTGGTTAAAAGTAGAACGAGGGTTTCAATTCCACCCTTTTGAACTAGACGGTCATGAATGTCGGGAGTGGTCGAGAGGTCAGCAAGTCCAAATGCAACCTCACGAGATTCACGGAAGCTCCTCACGCGTCTACCCCTCGCGATTAAGGATTCTAATACTTTACTCATGATGGTGTTCTCTTATTGTCATTGTTGTTGGTGTGGAAATCGTAACTTTTCAGAACATGGTCAGATCGTTTTAAAATTGATTTTTTGGCGCCAAATGTAATACACATCTTTACTAATCTCTTCTTCGACGGTGTGAAATGTACTATAAATGTTTGAGCACTTATCAACATTCCATTATAACTTTTGAGCTATCAACATGAGTTTGCTTCCATAAACTTGGAAACCAGTAATTCGTTTCCCCACGATGCGTATCTAACCATGCCATGCCCTTACCAAGCAGCAATTCCAAAGCTCTGTTTGATCGTTCATTATCCCATCCCAGTGCTTTAGACAATGTCTCAGTCCTGACCATGCCATTAGGTGTCTCTTCTGCGTAATTTAACACTTGCATATGATCCGCATCCAGTTCTTCGGGTACTGACACTATCATAATCACCCGGCCAACATTGACGGTACGAAATCCCGATCCTAGTTTTGATAGCTTCTTAATCGAAGTTATTATATCCTCTTCCGTGTATATACTTTTACTTGTCGAGTTTGCGAATTGGAATTTGGTCCCACGTCGTTCGAGTATCTCCTTCACTTCACTAACACGTATGATACCACCATTCCGTGATCGACTGGCCAGACAAACCTCGGCAACTTTGACAGATAATTCAACGTAGAATTCACCAATCCCTAACATATTGTCCCAAAATCCTTTTTGGGCAGAGAGTGGATCAACTCCCAGGGGTGCACACATTTCTAAGAACTTAGAACGAAACTCGGGATCGTGTTGTATTGCATGTTTGTGAGTCTTGGCAAATTCGGCGAGTTTGTGTTCTAACTTTTCAACCGTTTCCATTGCCGATGCGAGCGATGTGGCCTTTAATTCTTCTGCCTTTCTACCATAGCTGCGTTTCACATCACAATGGGAAGTATAGTAATCAATATATCGCAATTATGTTGTGAAAGTAAGTAAATGACGATCATATGATCTGAATAGGCGATGAAAGATGAAAAAGTAAATCCTCCTATCGAGTTTCTCAGCAACTCACGCAGCGCCCCCAGCACGACCCACACCCACTCCTCGTCTTCGATGTGCCATGTTAGTGTAGGTAGGTGTCTCCTGCTTTACTTTTTTCGGTGTTCGGTGTTCTCCTTCGAGCTCCCGCTCGCGCCCCATCCCCACCCCAATATCGCACCTCGCCACCATATTATTATCCTCATAGGATCATAATAATATTATTCATGTGGTCCAGCATCGCTCGTGAGGCAGCTCCTCCTCCTCCTCCTTCTGATTTATTGTCGTCATCACAAACTTCAACTCCGCTCCAACAACAAGATGACGTGGAAGACAATAGAAATAATGATGCATGGGAGGAGAATGATGATGATTTATTATTTGATGATGATGTAGATGATGATGTGCCATCGACGACCATCATGGGAGATACCATCGTAATAGCAGACGATAGTGATGGATGGGGTAATGATAATGCGACGAAGGGTCTTCCTGTTACGATGAAGGATGATAAATTAATGACGACGGAACCCGTATCTGACTTTGGTGCTGCACTGTTAGCGTTTGTGGATAATAACGATGACGATGATGGGGACGAGAAAGCGATCCATGAAAACAGAGATAGGAACAAAGAAAGTGGAGGAGGATTTGGACGAGGCTTTGTCTTACAGGGATTATCACGCTTCATTGAGGCTGCCACGGCTCCACAGCATCAGCAGCAGGACGAGGACGAATACGATGACGAGGAGGTGGATGTGCAAGGAAATAATGATAATAGTTACGTTGATGATAATAATGATGATGATAATAACAATGAAAATAATGATGGATGGGATGACGATGCAGATTTTGACATGAACGATATTAGTATTGATGACGTTAATAACAACAACATTGATGAATATGATGCAAATTATAATAGTAGTCAAATTGAGACGACGAATACACTTGACGTAATATCAGCAGCAGCAGCAGCAGCAGCAATGCCAAGCTATAACAATGAGATACCAATTACAGAGACAAATAATAGCATCGACGATGATGACCATGACGATGATGATGAGGGGAAAGTAGTGTGTGACGAAAATAAGATTTTATTCGACGACAACACCATGCCTTCTCCTTGGCAACAACCAACACCACGTGACAGACTTATTATTGAAGAAAATTCACCACTACTACTCCTAGATTCAGGAATGAAAAGCACTACAAATGATGGTATATCCGACTCAATCAAAGACTTTGTAACTAATGCCGAAACTATGTTGGAATTAGAATTTACCAAAAATGCATGGAAGACTCCACCCCCGAAGACGGTGCGTGGTGGTGTATCTGGTAATCAATCTACTCCTTTTTATGATCAACCTTCAACAGGCTCTCGAAGGAGTATCTTTGAGGTCTTGACGTCACCAGAGAAGTTTGGACAGCAGCAGCAGCAGCAGCAGCAGCAGCAACAACAACAACAGAAGCAGCAGCAGCGGGTGGAGGAGGATGAATGTGCCGAAGATGAGGGTGATGTCTTATCCAAGTCTCTTACGGATTTTGTGAAAAATCTTGATACCGAATTAACTAACTTCACTACTCGTAACGATGTTGATGATGATGGGATGAACAATTATGTCCAACACCACCAGCTCATGAGTACACAAGATATGTTGGAACAGACTGAACTACAATTCAATGATACGGATATAATAATGCCACTTCCTAATAATTATACTAGTACTGGCGATGAGAAGAAGACGGATCAATTGGAATCTGGAATTGGATATAAGACACTGCCTGATGGAACGACTGTTCTTGTTAATTATGAACTATTATTAGAGAAGGAGGCAACAAAACGAATATTATTTCAACGTTCAGTTCAGACATACGAAGATGCCTTACATTCACTTCAGAGTAAGCATCAGTCGTCGTTGGAATTGGCACAAGAGCAAGAATCTCAATTAGCTATAGCACATAATGAAATCACTCAGCTTCAAGAATTGGTCTTTCGTCTACAAGATGAGAAAGAAAATATCATCAGCAATCAACAATCATATGAGGTTGAACTTGCAGCTGCAATGAATGATAAGGAATATCTAGAACGGGAGGTAGAAACCATCCAGGAAGATTTGAAAGTAAAGGAGGAGGTATGTGAAAGGAATGCTGAGTTGCAACGGAACTTCGAGGAGTTGTTACAACATAGTGATACAGAACGTTCTCGATTGACTGATCAGGTAGAGAGGTTACAGACAGATACATTAGTATTACAGGAAGAACGGGATCAATTGCATATCCAAGTGAAAGAGTTAACGAGCACAATCGTCACTGACTCTCATACTGCTTCATCTACCGAGTCATTACAACTAGAAATCGACCGATTAAATACTCAAGTCAACGAATTATTGACAAATGAAGCAAGTAGTAGCGCACGACTTCATGAGTATGACAGACTTCGTGAGAGTTTTACTTCATTGCAAGAGGAAATGAATTCTACACTATCAACGTTGTCGATGCTACAGGACGAAAATGAATCACTCCGCTCAGTCCAACGTGAGTATGAAGGTCAAATTTCTGAGTTGCAGGCAACTGTAGAATCGATTGATAGTGATTCTAGTGAAGCTAATTTGAAGTATGAACTAGGTGCAAAATCAAGTGAGTGTGACGATTTGCTTGTTGCGCTTCAGTCCTTGCAAACCAAATTAGAAAATGCCGAGGCTCGACTTGGAGAGGTCAAAGATTATGAAGCTAGACTTACAGATTGCTGCCGCTCACTTGAGAGTCAGAAAGTTGATCTGCTCAATGAATTAGAAGACAGTACTAGCACCATTCAACATTTAAAGTCACAAGTGGAAACCACAGAAATCAAGGTGGCTGTCCTTGAGGAGGAACGATCTATGTTGAGGACATCTTTAGAAGACAAATCGACTGAGTTGGAACATGCTTCCGCGTTAGTAGAATCACTACAGTCCGAGTTGAATACCACGATAGCGAATTCAGATAAAGATATTCATCATACCGTGGTTGATCAGTCACGGAAAGACGACAATTCTGAATTATGTAAACAATTAGAAGACTTGCGAGGCAAGTGTAGCATACTGGAGGACCAGAAGCTGGACCTAGAAAAGAGCTTAATAGAGAAGTCCAATAAACTTCAGATCTTTGAAACACAGATCGAAAACTTGAATACTAATGTATCACAGTCATTGCAACTACAAAGCGAGCTCTCTTACACGAGACAAACTCTTGATGACAAAGTTAGTGAATACGAAGCCATGACTATTTCTTACAAACAGCTCAGAACAGAATTGATTGATACTCAGAGTGAACGCGATGAATTAATCACAAAGTACCAACATGAAGCCAATCAGTCTCAAGAACAAATGTCGAGGCTGCAGTCACAGATTGCAGACTTACTGAAAGATCACAATTCCACAATGGTCAGTCTTGAGGAAAAACTCAACAGCACGATGCAGGAGAATTATGAATTACAAAGTCAGTGTGAAGATTTAAGTACAAGATTGAAAGCAGCAGAGTATGAATGTACTAACATTTCAATGTCCAAAATAGATTCCGACGCTAAATATTCTGATGAGATTGCCAACCTTCGAGACGAAAATTTGAGCTTATCGACCGCCATACATGAGGTTCAGTCGACGTTGAAAGTGAAGAATCTTAAAGCTTCTGCAGACGATGCCGAAGTAAAGCAGCTACATAAGAACACGGACGCATTGAAAGAAGAGTTGGCCTTGATTACTCGTAGTCGCCAAGAAATATCTGATGCGAATGAACGCCTTCTGCGAGAGAAGACAGAAATCTTGAATTCTATCGAGTCCGGTGCCAGTGATGCAATAGATCAAGCGCAAGTTATGAGTGAGAAACTGAATAAATTACATGCTGATCTTGCTATTTCAGAGAACGAAAGGATGATTGCAACACAAACGATTGCTGATCTAACGGAGCAAGTTCATTATCTCACCGACAGCAAAACAGAATTGGAAGAGAAGCTTTTTGATGCATCTGACACTTTAGAAACAGACCGCTTAGTCAATGAGAATACATCGCTACGAAACGAGAAGACTCAGCTAGAGAAAGAGACGCATGAGCTTATGAAACAAATCGTTGAGCTGTCCTCACAAATAGAAACCGGTATCGCGTCTTCCGATGGAATATTCATTCATGATGAAAAGGAGGTACTTCTTGACCGTATAAGGATACTTGAAGAGCAACTCAAATCAGAAAACTTGGACGAACTCCGCGACGAATTATCTTTTTTACATGAAGAAAGACATCATCTCGACTTAGATAATGAAGAGCTTTTGGTCCAACTTGGACTGATGCAGCAAGGTAAGATTGAGATTGAAGCTGAACGCGAGATCAAACTAGATACTTTGAGGGAACAAGTGATGAATCTTCAAGATCAATGCACTCGGTTACAGCACGATCTCGATGAGTCAAGACGTAATTCTTCGTCAATTCGAGATGAAGACCAGAATACCAGTACGAAGACACTCAAAGATGAGAACGTCTCACTTCGTCAAACGGTAGATGACGTAAGTAGCGAGAACAGATCGCTGAGAGATCGCATTAGCCATCTCGTCCTACTTAAAGAAAATAAAGTGCTTCAGATAGCAAGGAATAGTGACAATGACACAGAAGTCAAGGAGTTACATCAACAGCTTTCACTGCTTGAGCTGAAACTGGCCAAGAAGGAGGAAGAGGTGCTCAAACTTGTCAATGAATGCTCCTCAAATAAAAGCAAATTGAAGGAAACCACAGCGGCATTGGCTGTTAAGAATGATGAGATGATTGCTTTCAATGACCAATTAGAGTCACTTCAAAATAAATTCCAGGACCATGTTGTTGATCCAGATACATGTGATGATACACAGGAGGAAAATAACTGTGAAGACGATGATGACGTCAGCTTACAAAATTTACTAGCCGAGGCGAGTCTTGACTCGGATGACTATCTACGAAGACAGATTGTTATATTGGCACAAGCATTACAACGATCTGAACTTCAAAGAGCTGATGCCCTTGAGCGTATCTATAATGAAAGGAAAGTGAATGCTGATGCTTTATGTCAGTTGGGAGAGTCGGCAAAGCGGTTTTACTCAATAATTCGTTAGATAAATAGTGAGAATAGTAAATCATCTATCGAATATGTGTCTTCATCCCCCCCCATCTTCATTTTCTTTATTTATTAGCATGTCATATTCAAACATTAGTATTATCTAATCTTACGTGTTTCTACTCGCTAGCTATTTCGATGGCAAAGCGTAAGAATAATAGTTCAAATCTGCAAGAACACAGGGTGTCATGAACAATTATCCGATGGACTGCATTGATGCCCCCCTGGACAATCGGTATGTACCATCGATGGACATTTTAATGAACAGTTAAATACTAGCAGAATATTCCAATTGGCAGTGTAGGTAACATTGGCACAAACGTAATTATTCGAAGTACCCACAACTAGTGTAGGTCCTTGGTTGATTGATCCATCCGGTGGAAGTGCTGTACTGCTACCCACTGGGCTAGTAGCTGTGCCGTACGGTGAAGTAGCTGTACCATAGGGTGAAATTATATCGTCTTCGTAATTTGGTGAAGGGATTGGATCTAATGCAGATATTGTTGGTGGAGTGGGTTGAGCCGGTTGAGGTTTGAGTAAGTTTCTCCAAGGTGTTGGTAAATTTGTTGAAAGACTCTGACTGGGTGCATAACTGGGTGGATCACTTGGTACAAAGCTGGGTGAGTTACTAGGTGGGTAACTCGGTGAGACTGTTATCGGTGCTTCAGTTATAACTTCAATGGACAACGTAGGTGAGGATGTTGTACTTGCAATTACTGTCATCGTTGGTTCTGACGTTGGCGCCTTGGTTTGAGGGGACAGTGATGGTGAAACGGTACTACTACTAATACCCGTAACATCAAACGTGCCCTCTTCCACGACAATACTAACATCTTGAAATGTCTCTGAATCAAGTGACTTTAAGAAATCGACAATATTCTGTGATCGATCATCAATAGTTTGGATAACTAATGATCGCATTTCATCTTCAGTGTAGTATGATGGTCCACTGACCACAATACGGAGTTGTAACGTAGAGTCCAATTGTCGACGTCTACGGCTTGTCGTACCACCCGTCATATCAGCAATGTCAAGGATTTCAATTGACTCACCAAGATTCTGATTCAACAATACATTAATGAATGCAATAATTGATTCTCGAACATCAAAATTCATTGGTCCATCTGGAATATTTTGCAATGTCAATTGTATAGGGAGGATGGTTGCGCTACTAACCATGGACTGAACCGGAGCAGATGATGGTTGAACTATTCCCACAGATGTAGATTGTACTTGATTGTTAGCAGGGGTACTTACCACAACCTGCTGCTCGTTGTCGTTCGTACCCGCACCACCACCACCACGTGTTGTTGTTGACGCAGTAACAATTACCGCAATTACCACACCCACAATAATTGCAATACATAATGAAAATACCCCCACCTTAATCAATCGTCCCTTACTACGATTGAATTGATTTAATTGTTCAACGTAGCTAGATACGGATGATGCTTCGGGTGCTGGTGGACGCATATCAATTGTAGACTCGTCATCATTGACCAATGGTTTGGAACTGTAACTATTTCTAGTCCGTCGTGCCTCGTCTTCCTTTTTGCTGACTTCGCTGATAGTGCTGTCACCACTAATGTCGCTACTATTTAGTGATTCTGCACCATCGTCATCGTCCTCATCGTCAACTTCGTTATCTCGTCCATTGACTACTACACTTTGTTTATTTTCTTCAAGGTCCACATCTTTCGTAGTTTTCATGTTGCTTTTGTTTCCACGCTTGGTGGGCTCTAGCATCTGTACGATTATATCATCGAAGGTATTCTCATTGTAGTATGATGTACTGGGAGGACCGTCGTCTGCGGCAACATTGGTGTTGGCAGTCATGATGAAGGGTTCAATAGACTATTCTACTTACGGGCCGGATCGGGGTTGGGCTGGTCTGTCCTTCTTCACGAGTGAAAAGGGGTGTTTACGTAGTATATATTATAGCGTTTGTTGTCCATGGTTCAAGTCACGGCGAGACAAACTATTACTCAACCATTTATCTAATCCGCTCATCTCATGGGAGCATCTTCAAGACCAGCATTATCATATTCCTCGGCAGTATCATCCTTATCCTCGTCACTGGCTTCTAGGCTTTGTTTGAGAGCGGCGATCAAACTTTCCCTCGACCCATCAACGTCCAAGCATTCCTCATGAGCCCTTGAACGGAGTTCACTAACTCGCATGGTGATTAATCTTGGACTTGGTAGTACATTTCCGTTCCTAATATTCTCCTCCCTTGCCACGGCTGCCAAGACATCAGCAAGGAGTCCTCCGGGAGCATCACTCAGCGATACCTTCTCAATAACCTCAACCTTATTGTCTAGAATGAAATCCATCGCCGCCTCTTTCAATAGTGCGCAATTCTTCATGTCAGCAAAGTGGAGGCGATCCATAACATTCTCCACCGTGAATGTTGTTGTTTTCACAAGGCAGGCTTCTACCTCAAGTTTTAGACCACAGACACCAAATCTATCCGCCATGTCAAATGATCTCCTTGGCACGAGACTTCATTTTATTCTCTGAGACTTTACGTCCATACATGTTTTTCAGAAGGTAACGGAATATGGTTGGCGATATATTTGTGATGTGGATAGTATGATTGATGGTATTGTCTCCTAATCCGTACATATCATAAAGAGGAGCAGAACATTTTTTCAAGATAAATCGATGTGCATGAAATATTACTGGCGAAGTCTTGACCATCTTCATTGCATTGTCCTTAGCCTGCTGTTCATCGACCTCAATAAGAATGTCGGAAGATCCCTCGTCCATAAACATGCTTTGGATGATCTCGCACTTGGATGGATTTTCTGGAATGAAAGGGGGTGATTTCGTCGGATCCTTGGGTCGCATCCGGAACTCAATCACCAATGTCCCGTTCTCAAGAGATTTCAGTAATGTTGATCGTTTTGCAAAATTTGGTACAAAATCGCGATTAGCTAATTCGATATTGCCGTCCACCTCAGGTCCGAATTCTTTTGCACGAGAAGCACCGCCACCCACTTCTCTACCAGTACTATCCTTGAAGCTAAACCCATATTCAACGCTGACAGGATGTCTGGAGCGGCTAACTAGTAAGATAGAGGCCATGCCTTCGTCCTCCTCCTCAAGATCTGGAAACAATACCACACTCCATTTGCACCCTCCGCACTTGAAATCTTCTGATACCATTGATGACTCATCGTCTAGGTCTCCGGCTATAAAATCCGCGAAGTGATGAAAATAAAGATTAGTTCGAAACCACTCTCGGAAGCCAGGCGGTGGTGTCCCCACATGTTCTGCTGCGGTGGTGTACCTATAATACTGGGCTGCCATTCAATATTTTATGCTCATTCTCTGTTGTGATAATGGACACGTACGTTTGTATTGAAACCTCGTTGCTTGTATTCACGGCATTCTTTCTTGAAGCGTTGAATGTTGAATCATTGCGAATCGTCATCGTCACATCACACCATACTCCGTGGTACCGCCACACCATACGACTAAGATTGTATTAGAAATCAGATCGCAACTTAGAGACCATGGCGGACGTTGATAAGCCAAAAACCGCAAGAGAGGAGGCAGCGGCCATCGAACGTGCCAAACGTGATGCCGAGGTGGAGGAAATGCGTCGTTTGCGTAACGGCTCATCGTCATCGTCGGGTCCGTCGGCGCAACTCACGGCTGCCGAGGCGGCGCGTAAAAAACGCGAAGATGAGATAGAACAACTGCGACAATTACGTGCCGGCGTGGCCGACGAAACACGACAAAAGCTCGATGAGAAGGGGGGCCCTTTGGCCACCGATATGGATGCATGGATGAGTAATCAGAATGCAGCCAAGAATGCCGATCGTAGAAATAAGTTAGATGCCGAACGTAATTTGCATGGTCATGGCGCTACCGGCGTCGATGCATGGAGGACGGATCAATTGGGTGCCAAGGACCGGGATCGACAGGGCCGACTTGATGCGCAGAAGAATTTGCATGGACATCGGGGATATTGGGATGGAAAGACGAAGGCCGATTTAGATAAGGATTCACGAAGGAATACATCGGACATGGGACATTTGTCGGTGGGAGATGACGATTTTGCCGATGGTGAAGCTGAGGGGCTAGAGGAGTATCAGGAGGGGGAGAAAGTGGAGGGGAAAGAGAAGAAGTTGCCGGGTAAGCTAAAGCCAAATGTCATGTTCAAGGAGACCGACGAACAAATCCCCACGCCTACGAATGATTTCAGTGGGGTTGAACGGTCGGTATCTTTCAAAGAGACTGAGAGTGTACCAGAACCCGCGCCAGAGCCAAAAGTTGAACCGGAGCCTGAGCCTAAATTTGTACCGACATCCGAGCCTGAGCCTAAAGTTGATTCAGAGCCAGAGCCAGTAGTAGAAGAAGAGGAAATCGTTGAAATCATTACCCTCACTCCCCCAACCTATGCACGAGTTGATATTAAATTCTCCTTTGGACTAATTGTACGCTCATCTGCTGCCGAGGGAATTGTTGGGGGGGAGAATCTCCGTGAAAATGAAACGTTGCGTAAATGTATGGAGGGTACCTCCAAGATATTACAAGACCAATTACCTTTACCACCCGACGTTGCCGACCTTGAGAAGAGAGCCACGCCGAGTTCATTCAGGGGGATGTTTCCAGAGGCGTACTACAATCCGAACTTCGAGCCGACTGTAATTAGCATTGAGGAGGACAATTCAAAGAAGGACGGTGATGACGACGATGGCAAGGCCTCGACCAAGGGGGGGAATAAACGTACCTTGGTCAAGGCAAGTTTTCCTGTATTCCTACGGGAGGAGGAAGAGAGTGAGGCGGGGAAGAAACTGTATTCGCGGATATTGAAGGAGACAAAGTCGACTGTTTTTAAATCATTGAGGGCGGCGGTATCAGGTGGATCATTTTTGTCTTTACGATGAGAAAGATAGAGAGGAGGAGGGTGGATGTTCAATCCTGTTTGATCATCTGGAGGCTAGGGGGTGTTTCCTTTTAGACTTAATTTAAGAAAGAGTGCCTGATGAACCTCACAGACAAAACTGAGTAGAAACAGACTGACTACCTTTTTCTGTCCTATTATTGTTGTTACACGGAATAATTCTAAACCACCATGTACATATATCATGTGCTCGAGTTTTTACAGATTCAACTCTAGACACTCAATTGCTCGTCTTGAGACTGTTTATAACTTTGATGGCGTATTAAGAGGGAGATCATCGATGCATGATATTTGTGTGGAATTCGACTTCGATCAGGAATTCTTTACCATGGCGCACGAGCAAGACGTAATAGGATGGAGGAGATTTATGGAAGGTATGGTCTGTGTCGGT